>WNFS01010043.1_pt1 | contig 14117 bp, 14 predicted proteins | sample 5400141 | NCBI WGS metagenome assembly WNFS01 (sample SAMN13153358, study PRJNA577476) | soil metagenome | isolation source: 60 cm saprolite under Madrone tree | place: USA:California | collected 2016-06-14
CTCCCTCTGCCTTTCGGCTGATAATCTGACGAGGCGGCAGGATTCACGTGATGTTGCGGCCCGCGCCCTCGCTCCCTCCGTAGAAGCTCTTGACGCCCCGCTCAGCCGTGGCGCTCTCACACCACGACCGGGGCCTGCTACTGAGCGCATCGGCGCTTACTCAGACGGGACTCTCACCCGTAGGTCCGGTGCAGCTTATCTGGACGCGACACGCGGCGATTGTAGCATTTGACACCCGTCGCGCTTTCGCCGCATCATGGGCGCCACTTTCAGGCCCGATCGATCCGCGATTCGCCCCCTGATGGAGGACGCCATGGGCCGTCGCCGCCTCACCATCCTCGCGCTCCTGGTACTCGTCGTCTCGGTGCCGGCCCCCGTGGCGGCGCAGACGAAGGACGACACCCTCGTGTACGCGATACAGTCGGACATGCAGAACTGGGACCCGCCGAACTCCGTGCTCCGCGAGTCCATCATCCTCGGCTATCACGTCTTCGATCACCTCGCGGCGCGCGATCTCAAGACGGGCAAGGTCGGCCCGAGTCTCGCCACCGCGTGGCGGAACCTCGACGACACCACCTGGGAGGTCAGGCTGCGCCCCGGCGTGAGGTTCCACGACGGGACTCCCTTTACGGCGCGGGACGTCAAGGCGTCGTTCGACCGCGTCCTCGATCCCGAGAGGAAGCTGACGGCGCGCGGCAGCCACGTCCAGATCAAGAGCGTCGAGATCCTCGACGACCACAGCGTCCGCTTCAAGACCGACGGCCCGTACCCGCTGTTCGTCGAGCGGCTGGCCGCGCTCGTCATGCAGTCCGACAAAGTGATCAGGGAGAAGGGGCACGAGTGGATGCAGGAGAACCCGATCGGCACCGGCCCCTACAAGCTCGTCCGGTGGGCGAAGAAGCAGGAGCACCTCCTCGTCCGCAACGACGACTACTGGGGGCCGAAGCCGGCGTTCAAGTACGTCCGCATCCGGATCATCCCGGAGCAAGCGACGCAGCTTGCCGAGCTGATCTCGGGTGGGGTCGACGTGATCAAGGCGGTGCCGCCCGACCAGATGGACGTTATCAACAAATCCGGCGCGGCGCGGACGTCGACCTCGCCCATTCTGAGAACCGCGATGCTCCAGCTCGATCAAGCCGGTCGCACCGGCCCCAACCCCTTCACCGACCGACGCGTGCGGCAGGCGATGAACCTCGCCGTCGACGTGGACGCGATCATCAAGCACGTGCTGAACGGCCTGGGCGACCGGACGGCGACGACCATCAATCCGATGGCCTTCGGCTACGACCCGACCCTCAAACCTTACCGTCAAGACGTCGCCGCCGCCAAGAAGCTCCTCGCGGAAGCCGGGTATCCGAACGGCTTCGAGGTGGGCTTCCAGCAGGGGCCCCCGATCGTCGAGCCCGCGCTTCCACAGACGTCCGAGGCGATCGTCGCCGACCTCGCCAAGGCCGGGATCCGCACGCGGCGTCGCTACGTCGGCGAGATCGGCCCCTACGTTAACCTCGTGCGCGACGGCAAGGCGGAGCCCATGTTCGAGTGGTCGTGGGGCTACTACTCGGTCTTCGATGCCGATGCCATCCTCTACGACGTGATGAAGTGTGGCGAGGCCTACAGCTATTACTGCAACAAGGCCCTGGACGACTTGATCATCCAGGGGCGCTCCACGCTGGACCAAAAGAAGCGCGCCGAGGTCTACGCCAAGATCCAGCGGCTCGTCTTCGACGACGCCGCCTACCTCTTCAAGTGGGGCCTCCGCGGCGTCTGGGGCATCTCGAACCGCGTCGAGTACCAGGCGCCGCGGGACGAGATCGACCGCATGTTCCTCGTGACGCCGCGCCCGAAGTAGGCGCACCGCGGCGGGGGTCGGGGGGCGCTTCGCGCTCAGAACACCCCACTTCGCTTGAAGCGCCCCCCGCACCCTCGCCGTCACTGCGACCATCATGAGACGCTACATCGCCCGTCAGCTCGTCCAGCTGGTCGTCGTCATCATCGGCATCTCGATCCTCGCCTTCGTCATCCTGCACGTCCTCGGCGACCCGGTCCTCCTCCTCCTGCCCCAGAACGCCGGCCACGCGGAGTTCGAGCGCTACCGGAAGCTCCTGGGGCTCGACGCGCCGATCTGGCTCCAGTACTGGAAGTTCGCGAGCCGAGCCGTCCAGGGGGACTTTGGCACTTCGTGGTACGCCGACACGCCGGCGTTCGGTCTGGTCCTCGAGCGCATGCCCCCGACGATCTACCTGACGCTGGCCGGCCTCGTCGTGGCCCTCGGCATCGCGCTGCCGCTCGGCATCCTGGCCGCCCTCAAGCGCCACACGTTCGTCGATAACCTCTGTACCGCGCTCGCCGTCGGCGGGCAGGCGCTGCCGATCTTCTGGCTCGGTATCATGCTCATCATCATCTTCGCCGTGAGGCTCCGGGCGCTCCCGGCCTCGGGCTACGGCACGTGGCAGCACTTCGTCATGCCGGCCTTCTGCCTCGGCGCCGCCCTCGCCCCGATCACCATGCGCCTGGTCCGGTCGGGCGTGATCGAGGTCATGAACATGGAGTACATCAAGACCGCCCGCGCCAAAGGGGTGGGCGAGCGCATGGTCGTCGTCAAGCACGCCTTCCGCAACGCGTGCATCCCGATCATCACGGTCCTGGGGCTCCAGTTCGGCCAGCTTCTCGGCGGCGCGATCATCACGGAAACGGTCTTCGCCTGGCCGGGCGTGGCGACCCTCACCGTGGAGTCGATCCGCAACCAGGACTTCCCGGTGGTCCAGTGCGCGGTCATCCTGCTCGCGCTCATCATCGTGGCGGCCAACGTCATCGTGGACCTCGTCGTCGGGTTCATCGATCCGCGCATCCGGGTGAGCTCATGATTCTCGGAGGGGGGCTTCGCCCCCCTTCCGAAACCTCCCCCCAGAAAGAGTTGCGCCGGCAAAGCCGGCGCTCGAACGGAGGACGATAACTCGGATGGCGACGCTCGAAGCGACGACAGTCACGACCGCCGACGAGCCCACGGCACTTCCGGGATCGCTCCGCCGTCTCGTGCGCCTCCGGTGGGGAGTCGCCGCGAGCGTCATCCTGCTCGCGATCGTGGCGAGCGCGATCTTCGCCCCCGCGATCGCGCCTCACGATCCGCTCGCCGTGAACATCAGCCACCGGCTGGCCCCGCCAGTCTGGATGGAGGGCGGGACGCCTCGGCACGTGCTGGGCACCGACCAGGTCGGGCGCGATCTCCTCGCACGCGTGATCTACGGCGGACGCATCTCGCTCGTCATCGGCGTCACCGCCGTGCTGATCTCCACCACCATCGGCGTGCTCCTCGGGCTCGTCGGCGGCTACTTCGGCGGGTGCCCCGACTGGACGATCATGACGGCGGTGAACGTGCTGCTCACCTTCCCGTTCGTGCTCCTGGCGCTCGCCGTGATCGCCGTCCTCGGCGCGAGCCTCGGCAACATGATCGTCGTGCTCGGCGTGGCCGGCTGGCCGATCTACGCCCGCGTGGTCCGGGCGGAGACGATGGCCATCCGCGAGCGCGAGTTCATTCTGGCGGGCCGGGCGCTCGGGATGAGCCACGCGCGGATCATCTTCCGCCAGATCCTGCCGAACCTCGTGTCCCCCATCGTCGTCATCGCGACCCTCCAGGTGGCCCAGGTGATCGTCCTCGAGTCGTTCCTGTCCTTCCTCGGGCTCGGCGTGCAGCCGCCGACGCCGGCGTGGGGCAACATGCTCGGCGAGGGCCGCGTGTACATGCTGAACTCCTGGTGGATCGCGGCGTTCCCGGGGCTCGCGATCTTTCTGACGACGCTCGCGATCAACCTGATGGGCAACGCGCTCCGCGACTGGCTCGACCCGCACATGAAGCTTTAGCTTCGGGTGGTTCTTGACGGCCGGATTCTCGCGACATCGCGGAGGCGATGGCCGTCAAGGAGAGGTCCGAGGTTCGCCTGACCGTGGTGGGGCGTCAGGTCGTCGTCGAGCCTGTCGACGACACGCTGGACGACGGTGCGTTCCAGCGCGCTCTTGCCGCCGTGCTCCGCCGTCACGGGCGAGCCTTCCGGCTGTTGGCGGCATACGACCGGGGTGACTGGGCACCGCGCCGTCGGTGACGCGAGCGCTACGGTTCCTCTCTCCCGAGCAGATCATCGCCCTCCATGACACCCTCCTCGGCGCCACGGGCGGCCGAGGCGGCGGCGGATCTCGCGGGGCCGCCTACGAGGGCGTGGACGCTGCGGCGCAGGCCGTCAAGAACTCCTACGACGAGACTCTCGGAGGACTGGCGGTGGCCTACGCGGGTGTATATCGTCCAGGGACATGTCTTCGGGAACAAGCGCACCGGAGCGGCAGCGATGCTGACGTTCATCCGTGCGAACGGCGGACGCACTGCGATCTCGGACGAGCGTCCATGAGTTACGTTAGGTGGCTCGCGGCCCCGGAGTGACCACCTCGAACCCCAGAGCCCGCGCCGCCCAAGCTTGAGCGACATCGTGGGTCATCAGGCAGGCGACGTCGAGTTCGGTCATGGCGGCCCAGGTGGAGCCGGTCGAGGGTGCGACAGTGAGTCCGGCCGGCGCCGACATGTTGCCGGAAGGCAGTCTCGAACACGCTGCCGGGGAACGGGCGAAATCGAAACGGATCGGTGGCCCGGAACTCTGCGAGCGTCGCTCTCCGGCTCTTGCCAGAGGAGTTTGAGCAGTGCGCTACTGTCGATGTAGAGCACGCGAAGCGCCGACCTCGCGCGCCTGGCGGTCGGCGATGAGGAACTCCTCCACCCAGCGGACGGTTCGCCGCCCACTCACCTTGGCCTGCCAGCGGGCATGGCGTCGAGGGTTGAAGCGCTTTGGGGCGATCTCGAGCTCTCGGACGCGCACGAGCTTGGCGACCGGCTTCCCATCACGCGTGACGATGATCTCCTTCTCGCGCTCCAGCAGCGCCTCGGCTCTCGGCCAGCGCTGGCACAGGTCCCGCACGGTGATGGTCTTCATGGCACATGAGTAACATGTTTCACGACCCTGGCTAAGCGGCAGAGACTAGCGGAGCGAGCTCGCAGCCGCGGCTCTGTAGATCTCCGCCGTCTTCGCGACCATCGGCTGGAGCGCGAACTCCCGCGCGACCCGCGCGCGCCCGGCCCGTCCCATGCGGGCGCGCCGCTCCGGATCGTCGAGCAGCGCGCCGATCCCCCTGGCGAGCGCGCGCGCGTCGCCGGGCGGCACGAGGAGGCCCGTCTCGCCGGCCGCGACGACGTCGCGGTGGCCCGGGACGTCGGTCGCGACGACGGCGAGCCCCGCGCCCATTGCTTCGAGGACTGCCAGCGGGAGCCCCTCCTTGAGGGACGCGGCGACGTAGAGGTCGAGGGCCGGGGAGACGCGAGCCGGATCGTCGAGCCAGCCGGCGAAGACCACGCGCGCGCCGAGCCCCGTCGCTGCGACGCGCCGGCGGAGGCGCGTCGCCTCGGGCCCGTCGCCGACGAGGAGGAGCGCGACGTCTCGGCGATTTAAGAACTGGAGGGCGTCCACGAGCGCGTCGAGACGCTTGACGGGATCGAACCGTGCGACCGTGCCCAGCACGGCCCAGTCGGCGCCGAGGCCCAGGCCCGCGCGCGAGAGCGGCGACGCCGCAACGCGACGGTCCTGCTCGTCGAGATCGACGCCGTTGATCACGGTCACGCTCGGGTCCGATCCGGCGAGTCCGAGCCGCCGCGCCTCTGCCGCCTGCGTCGGGGACACGTGGATCACCGTGTGGGTCCAGCGCGCGAGGCGCCGCTCGAGGCCGAGATAGAGCGGCTGGAGCGGGCGCCGGTAGCTCTCGTAGTGGATGCCGTGGAACGTGTGGACGGCGGCCACGCCGGTCCAGCGGGCGGCGAGGCGCCCGTGGAGCCCCGCGCCTTTGCCGTGGGTGTGGACGACCTCGATCCCGAGCTTCCGTATCAGGCGGACGGTCGCGAGCAGCGCGCCGGGTCCGGGTCCACCGGTCGGGACCTCCACGGCCGTGAGACCGAGGGCGCGAAAGCGCTCGAAGAAGGGACCGTCGCGCGGCCCCGCCACGGTGACCTCGAACTCGCTCCGCGGCAGGCGACGCGCCAGGTCGTACACCTGACGTGGGCCGCCGCCGGGCGCCGTCGTGGTGGTGAGCTCGAGGACACGGATCAAGCGCCGGCCCGAGAAATTGCGCCGAGCCCGTGACCCGGCTGGCGATACTCCTCGCGCGGCGGGGCGAAGATGTCGAGGACGACACAGCGCCGGTCGAGCGTCCGGCCGCCGTGGGGAACGTGGGGCGGCGTCTGCCAGAAGTCGCCGGCCTTCACGTGGTGCTCGACGCCGTCCTGGATCCGGATCCATTCGCCCTCGAGGCACACGCCCCACTGCTCGTTCGGATGCGAGTGCACCGGCGACACCGAGTGCGGCTCGAGCGTCACGACCGACAGCATCGCGTTGACACCGGGGAAGATCCGCGCCGAGATGCCGGGAGCGAGCTGCCGGACGATGCCGCCCTCGCGGAGGTTGTGGAACATACGATCTCCTTTCGTGTCCGTTTACAGCCGCGACCTGAACCCTTATAGTAACTCCCGCTCGCAAGGAGGCCCCGTGCGGTTCTTCGTCGCGATGTTTTCGCACGAGACGAACACCTTCAGCACGATCCCGACCGACCGGCGCCAGTTCGAAGCGCGCGACCTCCGCTACGGGGGCGAGCTCCTCGAGGCGTACCGCGGGACGGGCACCTGCCTCGGCGGCATGATCGAGGCCGCGGGGGCGCGCGGCGTCACCCTCGTGCCCTCCCTCGCGGCCGCCGCCTCGCCCGCGGGTCGCGTGACGGCCGACTTCTACGCACCTGCACGGCGCGATGGTGCCCGAGGGGCTCGAGGACGGCGAGGGCGACCTCCTGCGCGCCGTCCGGGCGACGGTGGGGTCGGCGGTGCCCGTGGCCGCCACGCTCGACTTCCACGCGAATGTCACCGCCGAAATGGTGCGCCACACCACGCTCCTCCACGGCTACAAGACCTACCCCCACGTGGACATGGACGCGCGCGGCCGCGAGGCGATCGAGCGGCTGCGCGACGTCGTCGCCAAGCGTCGCCGCCCGACGGTCGCGTGGCGGCAGCCTCCGCTCCTTCCGCCCATCGCCGGCCAGCTGACCGCGCGGGGCCCGATGCGGCGGCTCTACGACCGCGCGGCCGAGATGGAGCGCGACCCGCGGGTCGTGACGATCTCGATCTTCGCCGGCTTCCCGCTCGCCGACATCCGCGACGCGGGCCTGTCGGTCTACGTCGCGACCGACGGCGACCCGGGCCTCGCCGACCGGCTCGCCGACGAGCTCACCGCCATCGCCTGGGCGCACCGCCGCGAGTTCCTCCACACCGCCCTGCCCGTCCGCGAGGCGGTCGCGCACGCGCTCGCCGCGGACGGGCGACCGGTCGTCCTCGCCGACATCGCCGACAACACGGGCGGCGGGGCCGCCGGCGACACGACCGAGATCCTGCGCGAGCTCCTGCGCGTCGGCGCGCGCCCGGCCACGGTCGCCTGCGTCTGGGACGCGGACGCGGTCCAGGCGTGCGCGCGGGCGGGCGTCGGGGCCACGGTCACGGTGGACGTGGGCGGCAAGGTCGACCCGAGCCACGGCGCGCCCGTGCGCGTGACGGGCCGCGTGCGCACGCTCGGCGACGGCCGCTTCGTCCACAAGGGCCCGATGCTCCGCGGGCTCGGGGGGCGCCTGGGCCCGACCGCGGTGCTCGACGTCAACGACCTCAAGATCATCCTGATCTCGCTCCGGTGGCAGACGCTCGACCCGGAGATGCTCCGCGTCGTGGGCGTCGACCCGGCCGCCGAGAGGATCCTGGTCGTGAAGTCGTCGGTTCACTACCGCGCCGCCTTCGAGCCGCTCGCCCACGCCATCATCGAGGTGGACGCGCCGGGCCTCTCGTCGTCGAACCTCGCGCGCTTCACCTTCAAGCACGTGCGCCGGCCGATCTTCCCGCTCGACGATGTCTAGCCGACTTGACCGAGGAGAACGCCGATGCCGTCCTTAGCCTTCGTCACGGGAGATTTCAAGGTCTTCGACGTGGAGGGCTTCCGGCCCCGCATGGCCGAGCTCCGGAGCCGCGTCCGCCCCAAGCTCGAGGTGCTCGGCAAGAGCCTGGCGCCGTCGGTGAGCCGCTCGCTCGGGGGCGAGGTGTTCGCGCACGTCGCCAAGCACGCGCGCCGCACCGTGAACCCTCCCGACGACACGTGGGTCGCGTTCAGCCCGGACGCGCGCGGATACAAGAAGCACTGCCACTTCAAGGTCGCGGTCTCGCGCCACTGCGTCCGGTTCCTCTTCGAGGTCGGTCCCGAGCACGCCGACAAGAAGCGCTGGGCGGCCGCGTGGAAGAAGAACGCGCCGAAGCTCGCCCCGGTCCTGCGTCGCGTGAAGAGCCTCGCGTGGTTCAAGAACGAGCACGACGAGGAGCTGGCCGCGCGGCTCGCCGACCTCACACCGGAGGCGATCAGCGAGCTCGCCGACGAGCTGCTGCGCACGCGCGACGGGCAGCTCGTCATCGGGCGCGCCGTGCCAGCCGAGCAGGCGGCGCGGTGGAGCGAGGCGGAGTACCGTGCCGGCGCGCTCGAGACCTTCCGGGCCCTGGTACCGCTCTACCGCCTGCGCTAGCGGTGGACGCGCCGCGCGGGGTGATCTTCGACATGGACGGCGTGCTGATCGACTCGGGCGCGCACCACCGCGAGGCGTGGCGCGCGCTGCTCGACGAGCTCGGCGTCGCCCCGGCGCAGCCCGATTACTGGCGACTCACGATCGGCCGCCCCGGGAACGAGGCCGTGCCGCTCCTCCTCGGGCATCCGCTCTCGTGGGCCGAGGCCATGCGACTCGCCGACCGCAAGCGCGACCACTACGTGCGGCTCGCGCGCCACGGGCTGCCCACCGTCCGCGGCGTCACGGCGTTCCTCGACGAGGTCGTCGCGGCGGGCATCCCGTGCGCGGTGGCCACCTCCGCCTCGCGTTTCGACGTCGACCGACTCCTCGGTCGGCTCGGGCTCCGGGAGCGCTTCGACGCGGTCGTCACCGCCGAAGACGTGCGCCTCGGCAAGCCCGACCCGGAGGTGTACCTGCTCGCCGCGCGGGGGATCGGCGTGCCGCCCCGGGAGTGCCTCGTGTTCGAGGACTCCGTCGTCGGCGTCCAGGCGGCGCGGCGCGCGGGCATGCGCGTGATCGGCGTCGCCACGGCGCACCCCGAGGACGAGCTGCGCGCCGCCGGTGCCGCCTCAGTCATCGACGACTTCGAGGGGCTGCATTGGCCGGCGTAAGCACCCCCGAGTTCTGGACCGATCTCTACACCCGCGGCGGCGACGGCTGGGAGCTCGGCCGGCCCGCGCCGACGCTCGCGGCGTTCCTGGAGTCCACGCACCTTCCGCCCGGCCGCGTCGCGGTCCCCGGCTGCGGGCGCGGCCACGACGTGCGCCACCTGGTCCGGCGCGGCTACATGGCCGTCGGCTTCGACTTCGCCCCGGCGGCGATCACCGAGGCCAAGGCCCGGGCGAAGGCGGAGCGCGTCGCGGCGGAGTTCGAGCAGCGCGACATCTTCACCCTCGACCGCGACTACGCCAACGCGTTCGACGGTGTGTGGGAGTACACGTGCTTCTGTGCGATCGACCCCGCGCGCCGCGCCCAGTACGTCCGCACGATGGCCGCGATCTTGCGACCCGGGGGCTGGCTCCTCGCGTGCTTCTATCCGATTCGGCGGCCCGGTGGCGGCCCGCCCTTTCCGGTGGCCCGGAGCGAGGTGCGGCGCCTCTTCGCGGGGCCGTTCAGGATCGAGCGCACCGAGGTGCCATTACACTCGGTCGAGAGGCGCCAGGGCCAGGAATGGATGGTCCTCTTCCGCAAGACGGGTTGACGTGTTAACGTTACGGCCACTTTTCGCCCCCAGGAGGGAGCACGACATGCGAACGCTCCGGATGATGAGGATGCTGCTGGGGCTCGCCGGCGCCGCGGCGCTCATCGTAGGGCCGGCGTCCCGCGTCGACGCCCAGGAGCAGACGATCAAGATCGGCGTCCTCTACGATCACACGGGCCCGTTCTCGGCCGCGGGGTCCCTCAACTGCTGGCGCGGCGCCAAGATGATGATCGACTACGTCAACGAGCGCGGCGGCGTGCTCGGCAAGTACAAGATCGTGCCGATCGACGGCGACAGCCAGTCGAAGGCCGAGGTCGCGATCAACGAGGCCGAGCGGCTGCTCAACGTCGAGAAGGTCGACATCCTTGCGGGCGTCTACTCGAGCGCCCACGCGGTGCCGCTCGCCGAGAAGGTCGACAGGCAGAAGAAGTTCCTGTGGATCACCACCGCGATCTCGTCGAAGGTCTTCGACGGCCGCAACCTCCAGTACACGTTCCGTCCGCAGCCGACCGGCACGCAGTTCGGCGAGCTCTCGGTGCAGTACATCGCCGACTACGCCCAGGAGAAGCTCAAGAAGGCGCCCAAGGACCTCCGGCTGGCGATCATCTACGAGGACGGCGCGTACGGCACCGACGTCGCGCTCGGCAACGAGCTGAAGGCGAAGGATCTCGGGCTCAACGTCGTCCTGAAGGAAGGGTACTCGATCAACGCGCCCGATCTGTCGTCGCTCGTCACGAAGCTCCGCGCGGCCCGGCCCGACGTCCTCTACCACACCGGGTACAACCCCGACATCTCGCTCTTTCTCCGCCAGGCCAAGGAACAAGGGCTCCGCCTCAGGGCCTACATCGGCCACGGCGCCGGCCACAGCCAGCTCGACAAGCTGAAGGAAGCCTTCGGCAAGGACGTCGAGTTCTTCCACACGCTCGATCCGATCGCCTCCCAACTCCTGGACCCGAAGAAGCTCAGGCCCGGCGTCGGCGAGCTCACCGCCGAGATGGTGAAGCGGTACAAGGCGCAGTACGACGCCAACGCCCCGACGGCCGCGATCGCGCCGCACGTCTCGATGGGCTTCAACAACCTCTGGGTCCTGTTCAACGACGTGCTGCCGCGCGCGATCCAGAAGCACGGCGGCTTCGGCCCCGACGCGCTGGCCGCGGCGGCGCGCGAGACCGACATCCCCGACGGCGGCACGATGCAGGGGTACGGCGTGAAGTTCTACCCTCCCGGACACCGGTTCGCCGGCCAGAACGCGCGCGCGTTCCCCGCCGTCTTCCAGATCATCGAGGGGAAGTTCGAGCTGGTCTATCCGAAGGCCGTGGCGACCGCCCCGCCGGTCCTGCCGCTCCCGGCGTCCTCCCCGTTTGCGGCCCGATAATTCTCTCGGTTAGCGGGCTGACGAAGCGCTTCGGCGGCTTCACGGCGCTGAGCGCGGTCGCCTTCGAGGTCAGGGACGGCGAGATCCTCGGGCTCATCGGGCCGAACGGCTCGGGAAAGACCACGGCCTTCAACTGCATCTCGGGGGCGCTCCCGCGCACGGCGGGCTCCATCCGGTTCCGCGGCGAGGAGATCGCGGGCCTCACGCCCGACGCGATCTGCCATCGGGGGATCGCGAGGACGTTCCAGATCCCGCGGCCGTTCCGCAAGCTCACGATCCTCGAGAACGTCGCCGTCGCGGCCCACTTCGGCTCGGCACGCCGCGACGACGAGGCGGCCGCGCGCCGGCGAGCGCGCGAGATCCTGGCCCTCGTCGGCTTGCCCGCCGACGGCCTCGCCTCCACGGCGCTGCTGGGCGCGGCCGGGCTCAAAAAGCTCGAGCTGGCGCGGGCGCTCGCCACGGGCCCGAAGCTCTTGCTGGCCGACGAGAGCCTCGGCGGTCTCGACCCGACAGAGATGACCACAGCCGTCGAGTTGCTCAGGCGGATCCGGGGCGAGCTCGGCGTCACGATCGTCTGGGTCGAGCACATCATGGCGACGCTCATGCGAGTCGTGGACCGGGTCGTGGTGCTCGATCACGGCGAGAAGATCGCCGAGGGGACGCCGCTCGACGTCGCGGAGGATCCGCGCGTGGTCGAGGCGTACCTCGGCGAGAAGCTCGTGCTCACGTGAGCATGCTCGAGCTCCGGGGGGTGACCGCCGGCTACGGCCACTTCACCGCGCTCTGGGACGTCACCCTCCGGGTCGAGGCGGGCGAGGCCGTCGCCGTGGTGGGACCGAACGGAAGCGGCAAGACCACGCTCATGCGCGTGATCTCGGGGCTCGTCGCCGCACGCACGGGCGAGCTCGTGTTCGAGGGCAACTCGCTGGCTGGACGGAAGGCGCACGAGGTCGTCCGCCACGGCATCGCCCACGTCCCCGAGGGCCGCCGCATCTTCCCGCGCCTCAGCGTGGGCGACAACCTCAGGATGGGGGCGTTTCAGCCGCGCGCACGCCAGACGTTCGCCGAGTCCCGCGCGCGGGTGTACGACCTGTTCCCGGTGCTCCGGGAGCGCGAGCGGCAGCCCGCCGGCAGCCTCTCGGGCGGCGAGCAGCAAATGCTCGCGCTCGGCCGCGCGCTGATGTCGCGGCCCAAGCTGATCCTGCTCGACGAGCCCTCGATGGGGCTGGCGCCCGTGCTGGTGCTCCGGCTCTTCGAGCTCATCCGCCGCGTGCGCGAGGAGGGCTACACGATCCTCGTGGTCGAGCAGAACGTCCGCCAGGTGCTGAAGCTCGTGGACCGTGCGTACCTGCTCGAGGTGGGGCGGATCAGGATGGAGGGGCGCGCCGCCGCGCTCAGCGAGCAGGACTTCGTGCGGAAGGCGTACGTGGGGCTGTGATCGACCCGATCTTCCTCCTCGAAGCGGCCGTGAACGGCATCCTCCTGAGCGGCGTCCTGGCGCTCCTGGCGCTCGGCCTGAACCTCATCTTCGGCGTCGTCGACATCGTCTGGATCGCCTACGTCGACCTCGTCATGGTCTGCATGTACCTCGTCTACTTCCTGGTGATGATCTACGGCTGGCCCCTCTGGCTCGCCGGCCTCGCGTCGGTGGCGCTCGGGGCGCTGCTGGGACTGGGCGTGCACCTCCTGATCATCACGCCGATCCTCGGAAGCGCGCCCGTCAACCAGCTCCTCGCGACGGGCGGGCTCCTCTTCTTCCTCCAGTCGTTCGCGACGTTCCTCTGGACCACCGACCACAGGACCGTCCGCCTGGCGCTCCCGATCCTCGAGGTCGGCGGCATGTTCCTCTCGTTCGTCCGGCTGATCGCCTTCGCCATCTCGCTCCTCGCGATGATCGGCCTCTGGGTCTTCCTGCGTCGGACCTACATCGGCACCGCGATCCGCGCCGTCTCCCAGGACCGCGAGGCGATGGCGCTGATGGGCGCCGACCCGCAGCGCGTCTATCTGGTCACCTCGGCCGTCGGCGGCGCGATGGCGGGGGTCGCCGGGGCGCTGCTCATCATCCAGTATTCGGTGCACCCGTTCTTCGGCGCCGCGTTCGGGCCCCTCACCTTCATGATCTGCGTGCTCGGTGGCCTCGGGAACATGGTCGGCGCCTTCGTCGCCTCGGTCGTCATGAGCGAGATCATCTCGATCGGCGGCGTCGTGATCTCGACCGAGATGGGCTACGTGATCGCCTTCGTCGTCTTCATCGTGATGATGTTCGCCCGGCCGGGCGGCATCCTGGCGAGGCGCGGATGAGGCCCGGGCGGGTCGCCGGCGCGGCGCTCCTCGCACTCCTGGCGCTCGGGCCGTTCCTGCCGATGGGCGGCATGCGGCAGTACATCCTCCACGTCCTGATCCAGATCCTCATCTGGTCCTTCATCGGTGGGGCGTGGTCGGTGATGGGCCGTTTCGGCCTCGTCTCCCTGGGCCACGGCGCGTTCCTCGGGCTCGGCGCGTATACCGTGACGCTCCTCTGGAACTTCTACAGCCTTACGCCATGGATCGGCGGCGTGGCCGCCGCGGCGCTCACGGTCGTGGTGGCGCTGGTCGTCGCCTATCCCTGCTCGCGCTTCCAGGTCGTCGGCCACTACTTCGCCCTCGTCACGCTCGCCGTCGGCGAAGTCGTGCGGCTGCTGATCATCGCCGAGCGGAACTGGACCGGCGGGTCCCTCGGCCTCTCGCTCAAGCCCGCGACCGGCGACAGTCTCCTCGCCATGCAGTTCGCCGACAAGCGCGTCTTCTACTACGCCTCGCTCGTCCTCTGGCTTGCCGGGCTCTGGATCTGGTACCGTGTGGACCGGTCGATGGCGCGCGCGGCGATGGAGGCGA
>WNFS01002412.1_pt1 | contig 14116 bp, 12 predicted proteins | sample 5400141 | NCBI WGS metagenome assembly WNFS01 (sample SAMN13153358, study PRJNA577476) | soil metagenome | isolation source: 60 cm saprolite under Madrone tree | place: USA:California | collected 2016-06-14
GGTGGTTCCTCGCCTTCATAAAACAATCTGTAGAGCGGAATTTCGAGCGCCCGAGCGTACTTCTCTAAGGTCTCAATCGAAGGAACGGTGTGACCGTTCTCCACTCGGGACGTGTAGCACCGCAGCAGCCCGCTGCGCTGCTCGATGTTGCCTTGGCTGAGATTCTTCGCTTCGCGGAGTTCCCGCAACCGTTGTCCGACCTGCACGAATCAACGTTACGTCACAGAGAGATGAACCGTCAATCGCCTGACCCGACAGCGGGCAGATTTGTGGAAAGGCAGCCCGGACTACTCAATCCGCAGGCTCGCCAACCACTTCTCCAGAATTGCTTGGCTAGGTGGCTCAATTGCGGTGAAGGCGACCCCCATCCCGGAGTTCGGCTTGGAATGGACCACCTTGCCTAAGGCCGCGAGGCTTGTGCCGCCGTGGGTAATCCTCAGCGAGACCTTCGTCCCCACCGGGAACGGGTCGGTGGTGTGCACGTAGCATCCAAACAGACTCAGGTTCATGGTGCGTGCAGTGAGAAGCCTTTCTGACCGCACGTCGGTCAGCTCAATGCTGGCTGCGAACGGATAGCGGCTGGCGCGATGTAATCCAGATGGAATGGGAGGACGACCTCGCTGTTGCGATTCAATATAAGTGCCGGTTGAGAGTTTAGCTAGCATCGCAAACCCCAGCACTAGCCTCGAAACACTGCCATGCTGAACTGGTCAGAGGCGCCCGCACAAGGCTCTACACGCCTGGTGGGAAAGTTCCTCATTTGAGGCTCCCTTGCTGGCTGATTGAGGATTCAACTAATCCCTTGGACTGAACATGGCGATGCTTTCCATTCAACAGACCTAAGGCCAATTCGTTTTGCCTTCGAGCATCCCATTGCGCACAGCATAGTCGGGGAGCTCGGATCCTGAAGTAATCGTGAATGTCACCGAGGCGCCCGGCGCTTTCGGCTGGCTCGGTCGGGTGAGAGGCTGGCCACCGCCGATCCACGCTTCCACTCTGCCGGAAACGATGCGGCGCTTGCCTGCCTCGTCCACGATGCTCAGGTCGCGAGGGCTCAGCGCGAAGGATACGGTTTGCTTCTGTCGTCGGTCGAGGTGGACGCGCTGGAATCCGCACAGAGCACGGAGCGGAGCGCCTGCGACTCCGGGATGTGTGAGGTAGAGCTGCACGACCTCGTCCGAAGCCATCGCGCCAGTGTTTTCGACCTGGGCTGAGATTGTGATTGAACCATCGGCGGCGATGCTGCGGTGATTCACCCGTGGTTTGGAGTACGCGAAAGAGGTGTAACTCAGGCCGTAGCCGAAGGGATAGAGGGGCTCGCCCGGAAAGTAGCGATACGTTCGCCCAGCCATCGAGTAATCATCGAACGTCGGAAGCTGATCCACTGATTTGTAAAATGTGACGGGAAGGCGGCCGGCAGGGCTGAAATCGCCTGCAAGAGCCTCGGCGACGGCGATGCCACCCTGACCGCCCGGATACCACGCTTCGAGAATGGCCGGAACGTTCTCATCGGCCCAATTGACGGAGAGGGCGCTGCCGTTGAGCAGAACGAGAACAGTGGGTTTCCCTAGCGCAACAACCCGCTCGAGCAACTGTTCCTGGGGCTGAGGCAAGGCGAGGCTAGTGCGATCACCTCCGGAAAACCCTTCGATCTGAACCTTCATCTCCTCGCCTTCGATGGTGGGAGAAAGGCCCAACGCCATCACCACAAGATCCGAATTTCGAGCGGCTTCGATGGCCTCCAGCCCAGGATCTCCGGGAGGGGTCCAAAGGAGACGAGCCTGAGCGCCTCTCGTTGTTTCAAAATACTCCATTTTTATTGCGTAGGGATGCCCTTTCTCCAGGCGGATGGATTTTGTACGCGTGGAACGCGGGTGAGTTCCCCAGTCCTCGAACAGAAGATCGCCACCAAGCCACAGACGATAGCCGTCGTCGCCGGTAAAGCCGATCTGGTAATCACCTGTCTCCGGCGGAGCAAGGAAGCCGGTCCAGCGTACGGAAAAGTTCTTCGGCAGCGCCTCGGAAACGCCGGCTTCCTTCCAGACGAAGCTGACGTCGGCGTCGGTGCGCGTCAGGAAAGGAGGATCCTGTAAGTTGATGTTGGAAAAATAGACGGCCTTCAGTCCGTGTTCACTTTGAGATTCATCAGTGAAAAGAAAGCTGGAAGGAATCGTGAAATTGACAGGGCCAACCAGGCCGGTACCCTCCAGGTAGGTCACCTGGGAATTCGGAAAGCGATCGCGAATGCCGGACAGGACGGTGACCGGCGTTGAAGGTGTTCCATTGTAGTTGCCAACAATGACGTCGAGACTGTCGGCGTCGGGGCCGATGACGGCAATTGTTTTCGGAGGCTCTTCAAGGGAAGGAACCTGTCTTTGTTTTTCAAAAGGACGAGAGATTCGCGCGCGGCTTGTGTTGCTAGCTGGTGGTGAGCTTCCGTGTCAAAGTCCGTTGGCGGAATCTTTGAATAAGGAACGAGGGAAGGCGGATCGAACATCCCCAGACGAAAGCGGGCAATGAAGAGGCGGCGCAGGGAGAGATCGAGATCCGTCTCTGAGAGCAAACCTTCCTGAACCGCCTTGACGACCGCCTCGCGTTCGTTGCGGCCATGAGTTCGCGGATCACCGCAGATGATGTCCATTCCGGCCTTCATGGCAGCGGCGACGCCCTGCTCAAGAGTCTCGGTGAAATGATGATGGGCCGAGATATCTGCGACGGCTCCGCAATCGGAGACTACGTACCCTTGGAAAGCCCAATCGTGCCTGAGAAATTCGCCAAGAAGAGTCGTGTTGGCGCAAGCGGGCTGGCCGTTCAGGGAATTGTAGGCACACATGATGGAACCGACGTGGGCCTTGCGTGACGGTGGCGCGAAAAGCGGGAAGATAGGTGTCCTCCAGATCGTGGAGCGATGCACGCACGTCAACGTCGTGCCGCGTGGATTCCGGGCCACTGTGAACAGCGAAATGCTTCGAAGTGGCGAGGGTCTCGAGGTAATGAGGATCGTCACCCTGCAAACCCGTGATGAACGCAAAGCCCATGCCAGAGGTAAGGAAGGGATCTTCGCCGTAAGTCTCCTGGCCGCGGCCCCATCGGGGATCGCGGAAGATGTTGATGTTCGGGGACCAGACGGTCAACCCGCGGTACCAGTCGCTGGAGCCGTCCTGATGGAGGGCCGCATAATATTTGGCGCGGAACTCCGTGCTGATGACGCCGGCGACTCGGTGCATCAAAGGCTCGTCGAAAGTGGCGGCGAGTCCGATGGCTTGCGGGAAAACGGTGGCGTATCCCGCCCGGGCGACGCCGTGCAACCCTTCATTCCACCAGTCATACGCAGGAATGCCGAGGCGCGGGATAGCATCCGCGCTGTTTTCGAGCTGGGAGACTTTCTCCTCGAGGGTCATGCGGGAGATAAGATCCCCCACACGTTGTTCGATGGGCAGCTTCGGATTCAGGTACTGAACTTCGCCTGAGGGCGTTTGCCCCGATGTGCCCGGACAAATGGAACAAAGAAACAAGGAGGTGATCAGAATTGCGTTGTGTTTGTTCATGTCCTCATCAATCGACTTTGGCTTGTACTTCGAAAGCCGCAGAGTCTAGTCCGGCAATCGCGGAATCCCAATCGTCCGGTAGCGGGCACCTAAACCGTGCGCCCCGCACGGGCCTCTAGCAACACCAGCCACAAGATGGTCGCCGCGGTCTTATCGCGACGGCGCCACGATCTCGACGTAGTCTAATGCGGCGCGTTCTTCAAGATCAGGGAGGCCCTCGATGTTAATTTCGTCGTGCGGGCGAAGCGCCACCTCAACGATTCGGTGTCTCGTTGAAGTATCTCCTCCGATTTTGACCGACGGAAGATGATCGTCCGCCAGCCATTCATCGACGAGCTGGTTCCCGACGTACAGCCGAAATCTCGCGTCCCCGTTGTTTTGATCAAAGTATTGAACGTCAATCTCGTACCAGCCAGCGACGCCATCAAAGTGGAAGGAGGCCTTACAGCCCCGGTATGAAACGCATTCAATTCCTTTACCCCCGGAAGCGTTCTCCCAGGGGGTGACTTCGACCTTGGTGTAGCCATCGAGTCGCATGTCCTCGGCCTCAACGCGATCCGGATGATGTCCGACTCGTCCTCGTGCGTCCGGTATTCCCGAAGTACGGAAGAACCAGTTGCAGATCGCATCGCGCCACACAATCGCGTGGCCTGCTTGGTATTGGAGCCGCGCAAGAACGGCCGCGTATCGTTGCTCGTCTACATGGCCCTTGAGGGACCGCCATTGCCGAACGTAAGCGGCAACGCTCTGCGCCCCTTCGTAATGAGAATCGTAGATGTGTTGGATGACTCTCTTTCCGGAGTGAAGGACGTAGTTGTAAGGGACATGATGGAAGAACAACACCAATTCATCCGGAGTGGTTTCGAGAGACTCGTAAACCTTTGCGACCTGCGGGGCATATTGCCCGACAAAACCGGTACCCGTGGCCACCGTTCGGTTCATCCCGATGCCTTTGTGGTCGGCGCGATGCCATTGTCCCCAGCCATTTTCTTCCGATGACTCGATTCCAGGTCCGTAGTGGCTACCCAGAATGTCCGTCAAAGTCTGGGCGCCCAGCGGGCCGGCGTAACTTTCATAAGTGTGCCAGGAGATAAGCAGCATCGAAGAAATAGTGTGCAACACGGCGGGCTCGCTTCCGAAGGTAAGAATCGTCCATTCCTTCGCAATCGCATCTGCGCCAAGATCGGAATTCCAAGCGAGCCGTGCAAAGCCGTAGAGGTTCGCCATCGCCATAGGATGACCCAGCCAGTTCGCGTCCAGTCCAACATTGGCCACGCCAGCAAAACCGCCTGTCGGACGGCTGAAGGTTTTTCCAGCTACGAGATCCTTGACAGGAGAATGCAGGCCGTCTGCGCGCAGATCGAAATCCAGCACTTCCTTCCACATCGGAACAAGAAAGCACAGGTGTCTCTGCTGCCCCGTATATTCCTGCGTGATTTGTAATTCGATAGCCTCATTTGTATGGTGGAGCCCGCTGAATAGAGGCGAAACAGGTTCCCTGGCTTGGAAATCGATCGGCCCGTGCTTGATCTGGATGATGACGTTATCTTCGAATTTTCCGTCAAGTGGATGGAAGATGTCGTAAGCGGCTCTCGCGCGGTCGTTTTGGGGATTGCGCCAGTCAAGGTGATGGTTGTAAACAAACGCCCGGTAAAAGACGACGCCGCCATGAGTTTTTAGCGCACGCGCGATGACATTTGCGGCGTCCGCAGGCGTGCGGCCATAGACCGATGGGCCGAGGCGGCCTTCAGAATCTGCTTTTACGACAAAGCCGCCAAAATCAGGTATAGCGGCGTAAATTTCGTCAGCCTTCTTGTGCCACCATTCTGTTACGCGAGAGTCTATGGGATCAAACGTGTCGAGCCCACCGATCGTTTTGGGACTGGCCAGATCGACGGAAATGGAGAGCTGAACTCCCCATGGACGAAAGACATCCGCAATGCTGGCAAGCTGAGGAAGAGAGTTTTGTTGAACTAAACGCGGGTCAGCGTTCACATTGTTGATGGTACAGCCGTTGATGCCGACGGAAGCGAGCAGACGGGCGTACTCGCCGGCACGCGTCAGATCGGCGCGCACGCTGCCACTTTCAAAAAAGAGCGACCGCCCAGCATACCCGCGCTCAATGCTGCCGTCGAGGTTGTCCCACTGCTCGATCCAACGGACGGGCGCGCCGGGTTGCTGGAGCTCGTCGATATCCGCTACCTGTTCATGTCGTGCAATCCTGCTGAGCAAGGAGAACACCCCGTAGAGCACGCCGCGGTCGTTCACGGCGGTAATGATGATGGAGTCGAATCCATTCGCTCGCGCATGCGTCAGCCAGAAGCTGTCATTGCGCAGGTGCTGCGGAGATTGCAGATTTGGAATCGCCTGACGGACAGCCTGGAGTGTTCCCAAAACAAATGCCCCCTCTTGTGGCAGGTCCGTTTCGATGCGCGGTGTCCTTCCGAGCATGCCCCGAACTCCTCGGATCAGCTCCTGGCGCGATGAGCCAAGAATCGCGGAATCACCCAGCGTGACGACGGCGGCCGGCAAGTTGTCATACTTTCGGGAAGCCTGCTCGTCTAGGCGCGCGTATCGAAGCCAGGCCTGAGCTCCCGTCTCCGCGCGCAGCGGGAAGGTTTGCAGGAATCCTGCGCCCAGCACGACAAGAAGATTCACGAGCAAAACGCCCTTCACGATTCACTCCCCTACGGAGGCGGCCCGGATGGAAACATCCTTCGGCCAAGGCGGCTCCCGCACAAACCACGGCACGCGGCGAGTACGAACTGGCGTTTTTGCCCGCCAACCGCAAAGCAGACAGAACCATGCACAGGTGGTAGCCAGTGTTCTATTAAGCGAAACGAACGTTCGGGTTTCAACGCGCTCCAGTAAGAATGCCCACCGTCAACTGGTCCAGCCGTTCATAAGGAAGCCGTTTTTTGGTCATCGCTTCTTTAATCAATCGTCTCGCAGCAGATAACGCCGAGTTTGATGAGCGCTAATAGGGAATTTCCGGTCTGCGGTCGTCCGCAGGATTGGCCCAGCGATCGTTCGGAATCGTAGCTGTCCAGCACGGTCGCAGCGGGTCGCGGTCGTAGGGATACGGACCGAGACGACGGTACATTTCACTGTATTCCGCCAGTTTTTCGCGATCGAGACGGACTCCGAGCCCCGGAGCCGACGGCACGGAGATGGATCCATCCTCGTATTTCAGCTTGCCACCTTCAATAATGTCATCGACGAGTTCGTGATAATGAGCATCGGCGGCGAACGAAAGGTTTGGAATGACCGACGCCATGTGGAGCATTGAGGCAAGCTGAATCCCCAGCTCCCCTGACGAATGGACGGAAACGCCCAACTGAAATGTCTCGCAAATCCCCGCTGCCTTGAGACAAGGGCGAATGCCTCCCCAAAAGGTGGTATCGAGAAGGATCACGTCCACGGCAAGGTCTCGGATATTTGCCCCCAACTGCTCGAAATTAACAGAAGAGCGCAGTATTCCGCCGATCCAGCGAAGGTCGCAACCCGGCTCACCCTCGAAATATGCGCGGATTGACTTTCGAAGGTATTTCTCGGTAGGAACTTTTAAGGAACGAATCGCTTTCATAAACGCGCCTGCGGCCCGCTACAGCCCCCTAGAGTATTATTGCAGTCTATTCCGAATGAGAGTCAAAGACTTCACGCCCAAAACAATTATTGTCCGTCCCCTGTCCTACGTGTGGTGTCCCTGCCGGGGAAGCGTTGTGAGCGGCTATTCAGGTGCTCCGCGCAAAGAACCACACCGCTATTGAGGTCGCCGAAAAGAAATAATTCTTGGGGCGCTCATCCTCGCTTCTTTTCAATCCGCAACTTCAGAGCTTCAAGCTCCTGCTTGGTCATGCCTTGCAGAGCCATCGCCGTGGCCAGATACAGAGCGGGAACGTGTTTTATTTTGTTGCCGCGCCCTACCTCGCGACGGAGCTTCAGCACTTCTGGGTCAGCACTTACTTTCAAAAACACTTTATACGCATGGGGGATGGACAGGGTCTTTTCAATCAGGCCATGCTTAACCAGAATGCGATGATACGAAGGTACTGCCAACGCAGATGGATGGGTCGGCGGAGCGCCCTTGCTTTGTTTTGCGTGTTTCATTGCACTAATGCTTCAGCTTTGCCCAGAATAGGCTGTCGCTAGGGGCGCTAGATTTCCATGATAACGGGCGTAGCGAAGTAGTTCTCGAAGGTAACCGATAGTCGCGAGCCCTTCCTGACATTGTTTACCAGCGCTGGCCGAAAGCATCCGATACAGACGCCGCCGGCGTGCCGGACACTTGGATAGACGACGCCCGCGGATCCAGCTTCCAGCAGCTCGCTCGCCAATCGCTGCGAAGCCTTGTAGCTCGATGGATCAAGACAATTTGCGAATGGAGTAGCGCCACGAAGATCGTGAAATTCTCCGCGGAAGTCGGCAAGAAAATCGACATAGGTGAAGACTTCTCTTTCGGCCCAGCGTACTTCCTTGAGTTCTTGTGATCTGTGATAGGCTACTTCGAGCTCGGAGGTTTTTTTCGAGAAGCCCGCATACCACGCGCCTCGCTCGGGTCCGTTGAATCGGTTTCCCAAGGGGCTGGTGTGCGTGAATGCAGCATTGACAACGTGCGAGTAGGACAGACCGAACACGAGCTCTCGCACGGTGATCCCAGGCAGAAGCCCGGCTTCCCCAAGGAGTCTGTCGTTCGTGGCACCCTCGAGCTCAAACAACTTGTTCAGGTCCTCGGGATCTTCGGTAAGCCTGGCGAGAATCGTCTCGCCTTTGTCGATGTAGCGGGAGGGAATTAAGCGGTGGGTGTCGTCCTGCTTGATTTCGGCGGTTCGCGGAAGCACTTAGCGGCCGCCCCGCCGAGAGTCCACAAGCTGTCTCACCCGTAGCATTCCAGGCAGTCCTCCGCGGAGCATGTAGGACAGCGGCGTTCCACCTTCGAACATGGGATTGTCGTTGGGCAATTGAATCCAACGGTCTGCTAGCTTCTTGCTGTAGAGGATATTCAACGCCTTGAAGATTCCGGTCAGCACCGAGATTCTGGTTACCCGATCCTGGTCCAGAGTGGCAGGCGTCTTCCTCTTTAGTTCGTAGAAGGCACCATTCGACATCCCTCCGAGTAACGCCCGGGCATCTTCATCACGCAGTTCCCAGAGTTCACGAATTTTCAGGAACGCCCTCAAGGCAGACGGAGTCAATTCTCGCAGGACGTCCTTATTGGAGAGGTCTGCAGGTTTTTCCCACGCCACTCCAGCGGCAAGTCGATTCAGTGTCGCCATTGCCTATCCTCCCGGGAACATCCATTATTGGAGAATTATACGTCCATTATTGGAATAACGCAAGGCCCGAGTGAATCGACCATGCCGAATGTACCGTCGCTCTCTCTGTCGCTGCCAAGCCGCAGGTGAGCCGTGGCCAGGAAATTACAAGTACTCCGAGGGGGCGAAGAAGGGCCAGCCCCAGTAGAGCCGTGTGGGGACGGATGTCCCGGTCTTGAGAGAGGATTGCCGACCGTCAGGAGACCTCTACTTCATCTTGGAAAAATTCCCGAGACTGGGAGCCGTCTGCCGGCTTCACACGAGCAGCTATCGATCCATTCGCAATCTATCAAATGGCCTGATGCAGATTCACAAATTGAACGGGGGCCGTCTGGCGGGGGTCAAGGCAGGACTCAAGGCGACTCCTGAGAAGATTTGATACAGGGACCGGAGCGGCATAAACCACACATCAGTGGTACACATCCTCAGCCTCGAAGTTGGCGGGCCGGATCTCCGCAGTTTGCTCGCGAGCATGGAGGAGCCAGCGAAATTGTTTGAGCAAGCCCGCTCCGTTGGGTTTGACGGCGGAACTGAGTACGTCGTTCGCGAAGCAGAGCCAGAACGTGCACCAGAGATTGCGGGCGAGTTTTATCCGAATGGCGACGCGGCATGCAGCGAACTTGCCGAGGCATCGAGTCCATCCAATGACGAGGATGAGGTTATCGCAAGAATCTGCGAGCTTACTCACCGGCTTGGATACAACCAGGCGAAGACCAAAATGTTGTTGGGCCAGTTGGGGGCGGTATCTTGTCAGCCTTGAGCGCTCTCTCTTAAGCGAGCTGGAAGACCTACACGACGGGATTCCAAATTCTCTCGCTACGTCCTCCCGACACGAGAAACCATCGCCCGCCGAAGGCTTTCTTTCCCTAGATGACAAACTCATAAGACGCTATGAATGAGTTCCGCCACGAACGAAGCCCTCAATTGACAACACCGTTTCGCATGTTTACGATTCGACCCTTCAGCGCCGAGACTGACCGATCCTAGCTGCGCCTTGCGAACGATCTGGCCGTCATTCGATTTCGAGGGGTGAGCCTTCATGAAGAAGCGACTCTTGTATACGAGACTGGTGTTTGCTGCCATTGAAGGAGTATTCGCGGCGTCACGGGTCGTGCTGAATGCGCAGCAATCTGCCGAAGCAGTTCGCGTCGGCAAAGACGCTATCGGCAGCACGAATGGGTCGGAAGCTGGCGTTTGGGTGATCGCGGAAACGACTGACCTGCCGACCAAATTCGTGAAGATCGTGGTCACTGATGACGGTGGGCGCTACGTACTGCCGCAACTTCCCAAGGCAAACTACAAAGTATGGGTACGAGGCTATGGGCTTGTGGATTCCCAGCCAATTCAGGTCACGCCCGGCAAGATCCTCAACCTGAAGGCGATAGTGGCACCAAGTCCGCGTGCCGCAGCGGAATATTACCCGGCTATCTATTGGTTTTCGCTTCTGAAGGTTCCGGACAAAAGCGAATTTCCGGGCACAGGGCCCAAAGGCAACGGTATTCCGGAGACCATGAAGAGCCAGGGTCAGTGGCTGCATTTGGTGAAGACAGATAGCTGTTGGTCATGCCATCAAATGGGTGACAAGGCGACGCGGGAAATACCTAAGAGCCTGGGGCACTTCGATTCCACGACCGCAGCATGGCCTCGCCGCCTTCTCTCAGGGCAAGCTGGCAACAACATGATTAACGGACTCGCGCAGCTTGGTCCGGAGCGTGCATTGAAGATGTTCGCGGACTGGACTGATCAGATCGCGGCCGGCGAATTGCCTCCCGCGCCTCCCAGGCCGCAAGGTGTCGAGCGAAACGTCGTCATTACCGAGTGGGACTGGGCCGACCCCAAAGCATATCTCCATGATGAGATCGCGACCGACAAGCGGAACCCAACTCTCAATGCCGACGGCCTGATTTATGGAGCCGCTGAACTCAGCACGGATTATCTGCCGGTTCTCGACCCAGGGAGCGCGACGGCGCGCCAGGTCAAGGTGCCAGTTCGCGATCCGAAGACCCCATCAAGCGCCGACGACAAGGTTGTGGCGCCTTCGCCGTATTGGGGTGACGAAGCCATCTGGCAGAGCCAAGCCAACGTGCACAACCCGATGTTCGATGAAAAGGGCCGAGTGTGGATTACCTCCAGAATTCGCCCGAGCGACAATCCGGCGTTCTGCAAAGAGGGATCGAGCCATCCTTCCGCTGTCTTATTCCCGCTGAAAAGTAGTGGTCGTCAACTCGCTGTGTACGATCCAAAGACGAAGCAGGTCGCGCTCATTAACACCTGTTTCGGTACGCATCATCTCGTGTTTGCCGAGGATGCCAACAACACGCTATGGACAAGCAGCGGTGGCGGCGGAGGAGCGGTTGGGTGGCTGAACACAAAGATCTTCGATGAGACTCACGATGAGGAAAAATCGCAGGGCTGGACAGCGCTCGTCCTCGACACCAACGGCAACGGGAAGCGGGATGAGTATGTAGAGCCCGATCAGCCGGTCGATCCCACCAAGGACAAGCGAATCAACGCTGCTTTCTACGGCGTAACCGTGAGTCCAGTGGACGGTTCTATCTGGGGAACGGTGCTGGGTTTTCCTGGCGCGGTGGTTCGGCTAAACCCGGGATCGAACCCGCCAGCGACGGCCCTGGCAGAGATGTACGAACTGCCCTGGAACAATCCTGGCGCGCCCGTTCACGGATTCTCACCGCGCGGACTGGATATTGATCGCAACGGAGTAGTGTGGGCAGTCATCGGCAGCGGACACCTCGCGAGCTTCGACCGGCGCAAATGTAAGGGACCACTCAACGGGCCGACAGCGACCGGGCAGCAGTGCCCTGAAGGCTGGACGCTTTATCCATTGCCGGGACCGCAATTGAAGGGCGTCTCCGATCCAGGAAGCGCCGAGGCCAGCTACTACGACTGGGTGGATCAGTTCGATACTTTTGGACTGGGGACGAACGTGCCGATCGCAACAGGCAATGGAAATGACGCGCTACTTGCGCTTCTGCCCGAGAGTGGCAAGTTTGTCGTCCTGCGCGTGCCTTATCCGATGGGGTTTTATGCCAAAGGGATGGACGGCCGGATCGATGATCCGAAAGCGGGCTGGAAGGGCAAGGGGATCTGGGCGACCTACGGCACGCGGACGCCTTTTCACGCCGAAGGCGGCAAAGGGACGACGAGCAAGGTATTACATTTTCAGCTTCGCCCTGACCCACTCACGCAGTAAATGAGATGTGATCAAGAGCAGGAGTTATCAGTCCGACGACCGCTCCAATTAGCAGGAGCCAAACTGAGCTCAAGCGCAACCTCATTAGGGCCATCACTGACGCAACGGTCAAAACTATTGTCACCACATCAATAAGCGACGCCACAAGAAAGTCTTGCAGGTTGCTCAACCAAGTTGATGTAAACCGCGGCACCGGCAAAGATGCCCGAAGTGAACGTCGCAACTATCTCTGAAACCACGCCTCAGTGACGCCCAACATCGCTCGCTGAGAGCCGTCCGTCCGCTTCGATCAACGCCACCAGGTGAAATGGAAATCCACGTGCGTTCGCACCCGCACTTTCCAATCGCTAGTTGTGGAGGTGAGGCCATGAAGACACAACCGTTTTATGAAGCCGTAAGCGAACGAAAATCCATCCCACCTTTGAGCCAATCGCGGTATGGCGACATGGCGTGTGAGACCCTGTACGTTTGCAAGCATGTCCAGGGCGCAAGGTTGGGGGAATCCGAGCCTGCAGCACGAGGGATTGAAATCCACCAAGTCCTGGCAAGCTACATCAACCACCTCGTCAGAACGAGGCGCGCCAGGGACCTCGAAGTATTCGACGCGTTGATGCAGGGCGTTGGTGATGAGGCCCGAGAAGTTCTGCAGACGTTTCGGGACAACCACGCGTTTGACCCGGAGAAGATCCTTGCTACAGAATTCCACATTGCGCTTGATGAAAACTTCCTTCCCATCGAGCATCCGGACGATTGCGGGCAAATCGGCGAATACGAGGGAACACTCGACCTGGTGATGCTGCCTTCGCTCACCGAGGCTGAGATCGACGATTGGAAGAGCTATTACCAGGTCATCGACGCGGACACCTTCCAATCGAAATTCTATCCGCTCCTCCTGATGTGCCTCAATCCATCCCTGGAAAGAGTGAAATTCGTTTTAGAGTTCGTGCGCTATGGAGCCTCACGTTCTGTTGAGTACACGCGAAAGCACCTGCCCTGGCTCAAGGAATTGGCGCAGAGGGAACGAGCACGCCAAAGAAAGCTCCATGGGCTGAATCGAAGCCGCAAACTGAAGACATCCCCAGGGAGGCAGTGCACGTGGTGCCCCCTCCTCTTGAATGGCTGCCCTGTGGCAGAGACAAATCCCTACGCCCGGATGACGGCTGAAAGGCGCCTCCGCTTCGCCCTCTGGCTGCAGGAAGCAGAAAAGCAGAACACCAGAGTACTCAAGAATCTCATGGCGAAACGGGGACCGATCCACTACCGTGACGGGAACCAGACTGAGCAGTTGGCTGAGTTCGTGCCTGTGGAGAAGAAGTTCTATCCATATCGCGATGCCGTTTCGATCCTTGATGAATGGCTCGGAACGCATCCCGATGAGCAAGGCCTACGGGAAAAGCTCACGGTCTCGGGTCTCTCTTCCCCTCTCAAAGCAGGGAAGCGCGCTGAACTTGCTCAGAAGCTGGCAACCATCGCTGACGTGCGGCTTGAAACCGAACTCAGAATCGGCCGAGTAAGAAACAACGCGAGTAAGCAGCAAACATCAGCAAACGTGGAGTCTTAACGGCGAGAGACTCGACTCGTCAGGCTTGAGGCGTCAACGCGTTCTGCAGATTCTGCGCTACGCAGTCTTAGACGCGTTAAATAGTTTCAGAGTCTTCCTGGTCGAGGCAAGGAGAGATTTCCAGCGCGCGAAATCTCTGGCATTCTCGGTCACGAGTGTGGCCCCAGCCTGCGCAGCTTCCAGCGCGATCAGTAGATCGCGAAAGTGGCGCACGAAATCCATTTGCCCGTGGGCACTCCGCGCGCGGCGCAGCAGAATGCCGGCATCAATCCAGGCCACCCCGGGAGGAGACGAGAAGTGACCGAGGGCTCGGTGCGCCTTGCAAAGTTCATCCAGGACTCGCTTTTCCCGATGGTCGTGGGTACCGGCATAGAGTTCGGCGGCCACAACGGCCGTCAGGATGGTGCGCTGGAAGACTCGAGCATCCTCGCCTAGCCAGAGGTAGTTCTCTCCCCGGCTGAACCGGATGTAAATGCCAGTA
>WNFS01002413.1_pt1 | contig 14115 bp, 10 predicted proteins | sample 5400141 | NCBI WGS metagenome assembly WNFS01 (sample SAMN13153358, study PRJNA577476) | soil metagenome | isolation source: 60 cm saprolite under Madrone tree | place: USA:California | collected 2016-06-14
CGGCTATCGCGAAGTGGACGAAGTACGCGCGGCGGTCGATCTCCTGGCCGCACGGCCTGATTTGGACCCCACGCGGTTCGGGCTTTGGGGCTATAACCTCGGCGCGTATGCGGCGCTGCGCGAAGCGGAAAGAGACAAGAGGATTCGCGCGCTGGTATTGGACTCCGTGTATGACGAACCGAAGCAGATGGTCAAGGTGGGGGTGGAGCGCAACGGCCTGGGCGGTTTTCCGTTCATGGTGCGCGCGGCAGGGCTAAGCTTTGAGTACTTGAACTACGCACACCGCGACGACCCGCCGCTCTCGCAAAAGCTGCTTGCGCTCGTTGGCGTCCCAACGCTGTACATTCAGGCGTTGGACGACCCCGAGCTCGCGGAGACTACACGGCAGATTTTTCTTAAGGCCCCGGAGCCGCGCGAGCAGGCCATCCTTCCGCATGGAAATTTTGTGAGCATGAACGACGAAGAGAAGCGCGCGTATGAGAACCGCGTGGTGTCGTTTTTTCTAGTGAGGCTGCCCGCTTCGGGGATGGCTGTCCGCTGAAGATTTAGGCGACACATGAAGAACCCACCAACTCGCTTCATCTGAATCAAGCGAAATCTCAGAGCAATCCTGAGTCGCTGTTCTTACCAGGTTGCAGTGCCTACCACCGGAAAGTACAAAGGCTTCAGCATTTGAATTGGGGTTCCAGTCGTCGATCTGACGATGCAAATAGAAATTCAGTCCGTACCGCCAGCCGCGGCTTTCATAACCGCGTACCGAGAGCTTATCGAATGGAATTGCGTGGAGTTGAATTTCATTTGCCACGCCTCTTGATGAGAGCCAATTGCGGTCCAGAGCTGCGAGAGGCTTTCCGGCAAACAGCAATACCGCAAGAACGGGCACTGGACTGAGGGCGATAAGAAGATTTCTTATCGTCGTTTTGTCCCTACACAGGAACGCCCACCCGAGCAATGCATTAGTAACGAGTACCAATGCGAGCAGCGCGAGACCCGCGAACTTCACCATTTCAAAGTCTCTTATCGCGTGGACATGAATTCCATTCAAGACCATCGCGGTAATGAGCGCCAACCCTGCAAACAAGAATAGTGTTGCTCCAGATGCTTTGCGATTAGCAATGATGGGGGAAAAACACGAGTGGCTGAGGAGGAGGGCAATTGCTGGAAAGGCTGGGAGAATGTAGCCCGGAAGTTTTGAGTGAGAGGTGGAAAAAAAGGCTACGCAGAAACTGGACCAGGTAAGTAGAAATGTTGTGGCAGGACTCGCGGTTTTGGTATGGAGCAAATGTCGTGTGCCGGCGACGACAGTCCAAAGCAACAAAGGGATCCAGGGAAAAAAAGCCACCAACAAAACTGGCCCGTAGTACCAGAAGGGTTGGATGTGCTGGAATTCGGGGGTGAGGTAGCGCTTGAAATTGTGCTCGATGATGAAGATGCGGAAGAAGTCGGGGTTGCGGCGGGCGCAGAGGATATACCAGGGGAGAGCGGTGAGGCAAAAAGACGCGAGAGCGGCAGGATGAAAGAGGCGGAAGGCGTCGCGCCAGCGCTTCGTGAAAAGCGCCCAGAAAAAAATGGCGCCGCCGGAGAGAATGATGGCTGCGGGGCCTTTCGCGAGGACGGCGAGACCCAGGAAAAAACCGAAAAGAATGAGAGCGAGCCAAGGCGTTTGTGGAATGACGGGAGAATTCTTATTTCGCGCGAGGCCCAGGACGACGGCGGCGCCGATCATGGCAATCGTGAGCATGCCGCTGAAGGGCATGTCCGTGGCGGCGGCGTGAGAGAAGCCGATCATGCCAACGGTGGTCGGAAGCAGAAGCAGCAGCCAGCGAGCTGTTTCCGCGCCATAGAGACGAAGCGCGAGCCATGCCAGCGCAAGCGTGGCGAGAAGCGCGGATATGGCGCTCGGCAGCCGCGCGGCAGCTTCGCTCACGCCGAAGACCTTGAAACTTATTGCCGCGCCCCAATAGAAAAGTGGAGGTTTCTCGAACCACGGTTTTCCGTAAAGGCGCGGCGTGACCCAATCGCGGGTCTCGGCCATGTCGCGCGCGATCCAGGCGTAACGCGGCTCGTCAGGCCCGACGAAGCCAATGGCGCCGAGATGGCTGAAGTAGCAAACGTAGAGCGTAGCCAGGATGAGGATGGCCCAGCCGATTCGGGCGGCAGTTTTGGCGCGCGAATTCTCGGTGATGGGGGCGGTTGTTTCGGTCACGGAAAATTGAGTCTAACATCGAACCACTATCTTCCTGCGGCGGACCTCTTGCATACTGTCGCCCGGCGGGGAACTGGCGCGAACTTGGGCATGCAATGAAGGAATGGGTCGAATACGCGGCAGTGTGGGCCATTCTGAAAGGGCTGGGTGCGTTGCCACGTCCGCTGGCACGGGGTTTTGCCGCCGGAGCGGTGCGCATTTTTTATGCGCTGCTGCCTGTATTGAGAAAAACCGCGGAGGTAAATTTGCGCATTGCCTTTCCAGACTGGAGAAAGGCGCAGCGCGGGGCAGTCATCCGCGGAATGTTGCGGAATCTGGGTTGGATGGCCGCGGAATTTGCCCGGTTTCCGAAGTATTCGAAAGAGAACATCGAGCAGCTTGTCGTGCTCGATGGGCACGAAAACTTTTTGGAAGGCCAGCGGCGCGGGAAAGGCGTGCTCTATCTGACGGGGCACATCGGCGCGTGGGAGTTGTCTTCCTTTGCCCACGCGCTTTACGGATTTCCTCTGCACTACATGGCCCGGCCAATCGACAATCAAAGGATCGATGCGCTCGTGAATGGTTACCGGTGCCTGTCAGGGAATCGTCCGATTTTCAAGAATGAGTCGGCGCGCGTGATGCTGAAGGTATTGAAAGATGCCGGCACGATCGGGATTCTGGCGGATCAGAACACCATGCCGGAAGAAGCCACCTTCGTGGATTTTTTTGGCATGGCAGCCAGCACGACTACCGGGATTGCCCGCGTGGCATTGCACACCGGCGCGGCGGTCGTGCCGGGATATGCCGTTTGGGATGAACGCATCCGAAAGTACATATTGCGTTTCGAGCCGCCAGTGGAGTTGATGCGAACTGGCGATATGGAGCGCGACGTCCTGGAGAATACGAAAAAGTTCACGAAAGTGATCGAAGGGATTGTCCGGAAGTATCCGGAGCAATGGGTTTGGGTGCACGGGCGGTGGAACACCAGGCCGAAGGGCGAGCCATCGCTCTACGATTTCCAGTGAGGTAGATGATGAGACGAACTGCTAAGGAAGTGGCCGAAGCGATTGGCACGAAGCTGGAAGGCGACGGCGCAAACGAACTTGGCGGAGTTGCCGCGCCGGAGCGCGCGGGAGCGCGCGATTTGATTTATGTGGAATCCGCGAAGCACGCGCAGCGGGCCGTGGCTTCGGCCGCGATCTGTGTTATTGCGGCTGAGGGAATAGCGTTAGCGGGAAAAACGGTATTGCGGAGCGGGCAACCGAAGGTGGCGTTCGCGCGAGCAGCGGAGCTGCTGCTCGGGCGCGCCCCGATCGCTTCGGGGATTCATCCGACGGCGATCGTCGCACCGCTCGCGCAGGTAGCGCCGGATGCCGGTATTGGGCCGTACGCCGTGATCGGTGAAGATGCCCATGTCGGCGCCGGCACGCAGATCGGCGCACACTCGGTGATCGGCGCAGGTTGTTGGATTGGCGAAAATTGCCGCATTCACCCGCGGGTCACGCTGTACGCAGGCGTACGCCTGGGGAATCGCGTGGAGGTCCATTCAGGCGCGGTGATTGGGGGGGACGGTTTCGGCTATGCGTTCGGTGAAGGGAAGCATTGGAAATTTCCGCAGGCGGGGATAGTGGAGATTGGCGATGACGTGGAAATCGGGGCGAATTCGACGATCGATCGCGGTTCACTCGACGACACGCGCATCGCGGAAGGCGTGAAGCTGGACAATCTCGTGCACGTGGGGCACAACTGCCAGATTGGGGCGCACTCCGTGATTGCGGCCCTGGCAGGGTTGTCCGGGTCTTGCGTATTTGGAAAGCACGTGGTTGTGGGCGGACAGGCGGGCTTTGGCGAGCGCTGCAAGCTGGAGGACGGTGCGGTGATCGGCGGACAAAGTGGCGTGCTCGGAGGAAAAACCATTCGTAGCGGTGAGACTGTTTGGGGAACACCCGCCCGTTCGCTGGCAAAATTCAAAGAGCTGTTCGCATGGTATGGCCGGCTCCCGGAGCTGGCCGCACGCATCAAAGGAATAGAGGAGAAGCTTGGCGGCAAATAGGAAGAATTCGCTGACGCGTTGGCGCGTGATCGTTGTTGGCGGACACACGCGAAGCATTGGCAAGACGCAACTGGTGTGCGACGTGATCTCCACGTTTCCGCAGGCTAATTGGATCGCCGGGAAAATCACCCAGTATGGGCACGGGGTTTGCGCGCAGAATGGCGAGAATTGTGATTGCGCACCGGATGAACACGTCTGCGCGATCAACTGGGAGTTGCAGGCGGACACGGGAACGGACAGCGCCCGTTTCCTGTCAGCCGGGGCTCGGCGGTCGTTCTGGCTCAGAACCAAACAGGGATTTCTCGCGGAAGGCCTGCCACTCCTGAGGACTGCCTTGCAGGAAACGCTTGCGGATGCCAAGGCGGAGTTGCCACCCCTGATCGTGGAAAGCAACTCCTTGCTGCAGTTCCTGAGGCCCAGCCTCTACTTTTCCGTGGTCGATCCGGCGAAGGAAGATTTCAAAGATTCGGCGCGCGTGGCGCTGGACCGTGCGGATGCTCTAGTGGTGCGAGGGTCTTCGGATGCCTTCCCATCGATGGGACCGGCGTGGATGAAGCTTCCCTCACGCTTGCTTCGAGAAAAACCATCTGTATCGCAACGCGAGGGTGAGCCCTTGCCTGAGCCGCTCCGCGTGCTCGTGCATCGAATGCTGGAGGACCCCCCAAGTGTTTCGATTTGACGACGCGGGGTTGCGAATGGTGCATCTTAGCCGTTGACCGTCACACCGAAGGCGGCGATAATTTAATAGTACTCGTATTACCCGAATCCTAACCGCGGCGCTGCTTTTGTGGGGAAGTGATACGCAACACGGCAGTTAAACTGATCTTAGTGTTGGCTGTATAGCCTGCTGGACATGCCAGATTGTCGGTCCGCTCTAGGGGAGCACTAATGGCCTCATTCGCCCGAATGGGACAAGAGATTTCCGTTGCACCCGTGCCTGCGTCTTGGCAGGAACGGGACTGGGCGGAGCGTCTTGAAAAAACCATCGAGCGCGGCGCAAATCATCTCCTTTCCCTCCAGGCAGAGGAAGGATACTGGCAGGGCGAGCTCGAAGCGGACACCACCCTCGAATCCGATTACATCTACTATTTGCACGTTCTGGGAAAGGCCGATCCGGAGCGTATTGCAAAGCTCGCCAACTACGTACGCCGCCGGCAACTCGCCGACGGCGGCTGGTCCATCTATCCTGGCGGGCCTTCGGAGCTGAACGCCACCTGCAAAGCGTATTTCGCCTTGAAGCTGGCGGGCGACTCCACGGAAGCGCGCCATTTGGTGCAAGCGCGCGAGACCGTCCATCTTCTCGGCGGCCTCGAGCACACGAATTCCTACGTGCGTTTCTATCTGGCCCTGATCGGGGCGGTCGGATGGGAGCTTGTTCCATCGATCCCGCCGGAGTTCATGCTCCTGCCGAATTGGTTCTATTTCAATATTTACGAGATGTCTTCCTGGACGCGCGGCATCGTGATCCCCATGGCCATCTTGTCCTCGTTGCGGCCAGATTGGCGCTTGCCGGAGCGCGCGCGCGTCGATGAATTGTTCAAAGACCCTACGAGGAAGACTGCGGCATTTGATTGGAGCACGCAGCTCATCTCCTGGAAAAACGTTTTCCTGGCGCTGGATCGCGGGTTGAAGCTTTACGAAAAATTGCCTTGGAAGCCGCTGCGCCAGCGCGCGTTGCGCGAAGCGAAGTCCTGGATGCTGAATCACATCGAGCGAACCGAAGGACTGGCGGCAATCTACCCGGCGATGATGAATTCGATTTTCGCGCTGATGGCTCTGGGACACGGCCCGGACGATCCGCTGACATGGCGGGAAATCAAGGAGTTTTCGCGATTTGAAATTGAAGAGGGCGACACCATCCGCATGCAGCCGTGCGTTTCGCCGGTTTGGGATACGTGTATCGCCATGGTCGCCCTGGAAGAAGCCGGGTTGCCCGCGGATCAACCCGCCCTGGTGAAGGCCGCGGACTGGATGCTCTCGAAGCAAGTGCTCGGGCCGGGCGACTGGCAGGTGAAGAACAAAGACGCCGAACCGGGCGGCTGGGCCTTCGAATTTCGCAACGATTTTTATCCCGACGTCGACGACACCGCGTTTGTGCTGATGGCGCTCCAGCGCGTGAAATATCCCGACCCCAAGCGCATGGAAGGCGCCATACGCCGTGGAATCCAATGGTTGCTCAGCATGCAGAACCGCGACGGCGGCTGGGGCGCGTTTGACCGCGATAACGACAAAAAGTTCCTCTGCAACATTCCTTTTGCGGATCACAACGCGATGATCGATCCTTCAACCGCCGATGTCACCGCGCGTGTGGTCGAGTGCCTCGGCAGGTTTGGCTGGCCCGCGGAACATCCCGCCATTCAGCGCGCCGTGAAGTTTCTGCTGAAAGACCAATCCGACGACGGCTCCTGGTTCGGACGCTGGGGGGTCAATTACGTCTATGGAACCAGCGGCGTATTGCGCGCCTTGGAAACCGTTTCGCTGACCGCGCGCGATTACTGCCAGCGGGCCGTGCTCTGGCTTCGCGCCATGCAAAAGGCCGACGGCAGCTTCGGCGAGTCGCTACGAAGCTATGAGATGCCGGCCACAAAAGGGCAGGGACCGAGCGCGCCCTCGCAGACGGCTTGGGGCTTGATTGGGCTGCTCGCGGGCGCGGATGTCCACGAGCCTGCCATCGTCAAAGCGGTTTCTTACCTCGTGAACGAACAGAAAGAAGATGGCTCGTGGAGCGAGCCGGATTTCACGGGCACGGGTTTCCCGGGCGTGTTTTACCTGAAATACCACCTTTACCGGAATTCCTTTCCGGTCTATGCGCTGGCGCGGTATGCCAACCAATCGCGCGGCGCGGATGAGTATGTGGCGCTGAAATTCCAGCCCGGCGAATTCCGGCTGCGCGGCGGGTTTTAGAGCGCATGATGCGCTTCCCCCTGCGGCTTACTGCGGACCTCACCATGGCCCGGATCGCGCAGAAACTGCGTCTCTCGCGAGGCGCCCGCCCCATTCAATTCGTGGATGCGGCAGAAATTTTGCATCCCGATTCCAGTCATCCGGTTTCACACGAAAAGATCCGCGATATTATTGGCAGCCGCTCGCCGGTCATTTGGATCGGGGGAAGCGAACCTCTGTGTCATCCCGGCATTGCGCATCTGGTTCGCGCCATCACGCAGAGCGGCCATTTTGTTTTCCTCGAAACCACTGGAACTTTTCTCCGCCGCCGCATCCATGAGTTTCAGCCGGTGTCGCGGCTGTTTCTAACCGTTCGTCTGGAGTCTGGCGCGCCGCGTGCCGCGTCCAGCGGCCTCCGGCCGGAGGCATCGGAATTGGCTGTGGAGGGCATCCGCGCCGCGAGGCTCTCTGGCTTTTTGATCTGCGTTCACGTGTACGTTACTCCGGAAACGGAAATGAGCGATGTAGCGGATTTGTTCCAGCTGGCGGATTCTCTGGATTTGGATGGATGTGTGATTTCGCCCCTGCGCGGAGAATCGAACTCCGCGCTTCCGGCCGTTCAAGCTTTGTCGCAGAAAACCGCCGAAGTCCGCAAGCGGATCGGCAGTATTTGGTGGGAATCCTTTTCACGTCTTGTTGAGCCGGTGCTCCTCCGGGAGCCACGGAGCCAGCCGCCAACCGGCACTTCAACGGTGCACCTCGAACACGAAGCAAGAGCCGATGAAGAAGGCATCAAATTCGCATGAGCACGCTGGTTACGGGCGCGGCGGGCTTCCTGGGCAGTCATGTGACGCGGCAGTTGGTGGCCCGCGGTGACGACGTGCGCGTGCTCTTGCGCGCTTCGAGCACCAATCGCGCCATTGCGGATTTGCCGCTCGAGTATGTGACCGGGGATTTGCGCGACCCCGCCTCGCTCGAGCGCGCGATGAAAGGCGTGAAGCGCGTTTTTCACGTCGCCGCGGATTACCGCTTGTGGGCCAAACGCAAGCAAGACATCTACGATTCGAATGTCGGCGGAACAAAGAATCTTCTGGAGGCCGCGAAGCGTGCCAGCGTTGAGCAGTTGATTTACACCAGCACGGTGGCAACCATCGCCGTCGACCGGCCACAGCACCCGAATGAATTCACCGACGCCAAGCTGGAAGAAATGGTGGGCCACTACAAGCGCTCGAAGTGGATGGCGGAAAGGGAAGCGCTTGGCGCGGCGAAGAGCGGATTGCCGGTCATTGTGGCCATGCCGACGACGCCGGTAGGTCCGTGGGACTGGAAGCCGACGCCCACCGGAAAAATCATTTTGGATTTTTTGAATGGCAATATGCCCGGATACGTGAAGACCGGCTTGAATTTTGTCGGCGTGGAAGAGTGTGCGGCAGGGCACCTGCTGGTCGCCGAAAAGGGCCAGGTCGGCGAGCGCTACCTGCTCGGCGGAGAGAATCTTACGCTGAAGGAGATGCTGGACACACTCGCGAAGATAACGGGCCTGCGCGCGCCCATGCTGAAAATTCCTCACGGACTCGCGCTGGGTGTAGCCTATGCCAATACGGCGTTTTCGCGGCTGGTAGGGCGTGAGCCGCAGATTCCGGTCGAGGGCGTGAAGATCGCCCGGCACATGATGTTTGTGGATTGCGCGCGCGCCAAGCGCGAATTGGGATTTCAGGCAGGGCCGGTCGCCGCGGCGCTCGAGCGAGCCGTGCGCTGGTACGAAGCGAACGGCTACATCGCCAAGGGCCGAGCCAAGCGCATGGCCCACGCCGCCGCCTAGGGTTTTGTAGTGGCCGGTCTTTAGACCGGTGTTTTTCGAACTTTGAATCTATGCGTATCCTCGTCACATTCGCCGTCGAAGCCGAATTCGCCCCCTGGCGCAAGCGGCACGAGTTTAAGCGCCATGAATTCAGGATTCCGCGCCTTTCCTCGGACAAAACCCTCTATGAAATGTATGAGGCAGGTGTGGCTGGAACCGAGGTTGACGTTCTATTGACGGGAATCGGCTGGGGAGATTCATTACCCAATGTTGCGCAGAGAGCCTTGCGTGATTTGCTGAAGAGAAAACCCGGTTGCTGCGTTTCAACAGGACTCGCGGGAGGGTTGAATGGCAAACTTTATTCAGGACAGATCGTTGCGGCTTCGCAAGTAGCTCTCCGTCAGGGGGGCGGTAGGATTTTGAGCAACAAAAGGCTCTTAAAAGTCGCGGAGAGTTGTGGCGCTAGAATAGCCAACACGCTAATCACAGAAAGCTACGTCGTCAGCGAAGCGTCGTCCAAATCTGCGATGTCCAAGTTTGGCGACTTTGTGGACATGGAGAGCTATCACATATTGCAAATTGTGACCGGCACTCAAATCCCGGCAATTGCAGTTAGAGGCATCAGCGATGCGGCTGACCGCGACCTGCCAATGGATTTCAGCAAAATTCTTAGTCGCGATGGCAGAGTGAGAAAACGACAATTGATTGGAGAAATCGCTCGCCACCCGCTCAAGATACCTGGTCTCATTCGTTTTGGTTTGGAAAGTGAGAAGGCTGCCAGTGCGCTTGCGGATTTTCTAGATCATTTCATTGTTTCACTCACGGACTTCGACGGACGAGTCGCAGCGTCTGCATTTGGTGAGGTGGCGACGCGATGACCCGGACCGAGACAACGTTGGAAGCCGTGAAGTCGCTTGGCCCCATCCCCAAGACCATGCGCGCCGGTGTCTACCGCGAAAAGGGAATCGTCCGCGTCGAAGAAGTCCCCGTACCCGAAGTGGGCGATGGCGAAGTCCTCCTCAAGGTTGCTGCCTGCGGTGTCTGCGGCACAGACATCAAGAAGATTTTTCACGCTTACGTTCCGCCGCCGCAAATCCTCGGACATGAATTGGCAGGCGCGGTGGTTGCCGTTGGCCGCGGCGTCACGAAGTGGAAGCTCGGCGACCGCGTGATGAGTTTCCATCACATTCCCTGCGGAAACTGCTTCTATTGCGAACGGCGCCTCTTCTCGCAGTGCAAACAGTACAAGACTACCGGACTGACCGGCGGTTTCACGCCGAACGGCGGCGGCTTCGCCGAATACGTAAAAGCCATGCCCTGGGTGGCGGAACGCGGGATCGTCGCCCTGCCCGACAATGTCAGCTTCGAGGAAGCCACGTTTATCGAGCCCATCAACACGATTCTGAAGGCCGTGCAGAAGGCTCGCGTAGCGGTGGGCGAAACGGTACTGATCGCCGGCTGCGGCCCCATCGGCCTGCAATTGTTGATGGTGGCAAATCTGGCAGGTGCGAAGCTCTATACCAGCGATCCCATGGCCATCCGGCGCGCGAAGAGCTTAACTTTGGGAGCGCTGGAGTCCTTTGACCCCAGTGATGGTAAGCTTGTGGAACACATGAAAGCCCGGACGGAGGGTCGGGGCGCCGATGCGGTTTTGGTGGCTGTGGCGCAGCCAGCTGTTGTAGTCGATGCGCTGGCAGCGGCAAGGCCCGGGGGACGCGTGCTGTTGTTCGCCGCAAACGACCCGGTAACCAGAATTGAGTTTCCCGCTGCGGCCGTGGGGATCGACGAAAAAGAAATCCTAGGCAGCTATAGTGCCGCCGTGGACATCCAAGAAGCGGGGGCCGACCTGGTGCTGAAGAAGAAACTGCCGGTCATGGATATTGTGACGCACCGTTTTCCGTTGGCTAGAATCCAAGAAGGATTGGATCTGGCCGCCAAGCCGACGGTGGAATCACTCAAGATTTTGATCACACACGCATGAGCACGACGACGCCAAAGAAGTTGGAAGTAGGCGAAGAAGTGAAAGCTGCCGTAACCCACGCCACGGTGCCCTCGAAGATGACCGCGGCCGTGCTGTATGGCAGCGAAGATCTTCGCATTGAAAAAATCGACGTGCCCGCTTTGGCCGCCGACGAAGTCCTGGTGCGCGTCCGGCTGGCGCTTACCGACGGCACCGACCTCAAAGTCTGGAAGCGCGGCTATCATGCAAAAATGATTCGGCCGCCGGCCATCTTCGGTCACGAACTGGTCGGCGAAATCGCGGCCGTGGGCAAGCGCGTGGATCCGCGCTGGCGGATCGGCATGCGTGTTATCGCCGCGAATTCCGCGCCGTGTTTGCGCTGCTATCACTGCCGCCGTGGCCAGGAAAATCTTTGCGACGACCTGTTGTTCAACAACGGCGCCTACGCCGATTACATGCGCATCCCCGGCCGCATCGTCGTGGAAAATATGCTGGAGGTGCCGCACTCGGTGGACGATCAGAGCGCCGCCCTGGCCGAACCCCTGGCCTGCGTGCTTCGGGGAATTCACGAGATGGAAGTGCGGTCCGGAGATACTTCTGCGGTGATCGGCTGCGGTCCTATCGGATTAAAGTTTGTCCGGATGCTTTCAAGGCGCGGAGTGCGCGTCATCGCCTTAGCGCGGCGCGCGGCGCCGCTCGATATTGCCAAGCGGCTGGGCGCGGTGGCGGCCTTTAACGTCACCGAGACGGATGATGTCGTATCCGCCGTAAAAGCGCTTACCGAAGACCAGCTTGGACCGGATTCCGTGGTCGAAGCGGCGGGCAATCCGGCCACCTGGCAGCAGGCCCTGGCGATGGTGCGGCGCGGCGGTGTTGTGAATTTCTTTAGCGGCCTGCCTTCCGGCACCCGCGTGGAAATCGACCCGGCGGCGATTCACTACTCGGAGATCAAGCTGATTTCACCCTTTCATCACACACCGCGGTTCTTTCGCGAAGCGCTGGAAGCCATCCGGCGAGGGGACATTTCGGCTCGTGATTTCGTCACCGAAGAAATCCGGCTCGCGGACTTGCCGCAAGCGTTTGCGCGCATGAAGTCGCGCAGCGGCGAGATCAAGTTGGCCGTGCGGCCGTAATTTCTCGGCGCACGCGAGCCTCACCCGCCATTCGCGCTTTTGGCATCCCGGAATGTTTTGCGATACTAAACGCTGCGACGAATAACTGCTGCTTTTGTGTTTTGATTTTGTAGGGTCCGCCTTCCGAGGTGGACCGCTGTGAGCCCTTTTGCACTCATGCCTATGCAAGGAGATTCTCTCTTCTGATGTTGCTCCCCGGCGAAATCGACATGACGCGCTACGCACCCGAACCCGGCTGCTCGCCGGAAGAAGCGCAGAAATATACCAAGTGGCTGGCCACGCACCATTACGAAAATTTCAACGTCGTATCGTGGCTTCTCCCTAAAGCGTTGCACCAGCATTTCTACAACCTTTATGCCTACTGCCGCTGGGCGGATGATCTCGGCGACGAAGTTCCCGATGCGGCGCGGGTGCTGGAATTGCTCCATTGGTGGGAGCGCGAGTTGGATGGGTGTTACCAGGGAAAACCCTCGCACCCGGTCTTCGTAGCGCTGCGCGAGACGATCGTCGCGAAGGATATTCCCAGGCAGCCCTTCGCGGACCTCCTGAAAGCTTTCCGTCAGGACCAGACCGTGAAGCGATATCCGAACTGGGATGCCGTGCTCGGATATTGTAGGTACTCGGCAAATCCCGTGGGACGGCTGGTGCTGTACCTGTGTGGCTATCGCGACGAGCAGCGCCAGCGTTTGTCGGATGCAACTTGTACGGCGCTGCAGCTCGCGAACTTCTGGCAGGATGTCTCTCGTGACCTGGAGATCGGACGGATTTACATTCCGCTCGATGCGGCCGCGGCGCAGGGGCTCTCCGAGAGCGACATCGTCGAACGGCGCTTCGATGAGCGCTACATGCGTTTGATGAAGGATCTGATCGCGCGCACACACGTCCTCTTTGCAGAAGGCAGGCCTCTCGCAAGAATGGTCGATGGACGCCTGAGCGTGGACCTCGAGATGTTTACCCGCGGCGGTTGGGCCGTACTCGATGCCATCGAAGCGATGGGATATGACACGCTCCACCATCGTCCGGCCGTCAGTAAAGTGAAGCAGGCGGGACTCTTGGTCCGCACCATGGTAAAGCACCTACTAAACAAGAATTCCAACTCCAGTGGGAAAGTACCGGCGCCCGGAGTTGTAGGGGCACAACATGCTGCGCCACTATCGAGCGAATCGATCGAAGCCTCTTACGAAGCTTGCCATGGCATCGCGCGCGCCTCCCGCAGCAATTTCTACTACGCCTTTTTTCTTCTCCCGAAGCCGAAGCGAGACGCCCTGGCCGCGCTTTATGCTTTTATGCGCCTGGTGGATGACGTCTCGGATGAAGATCAAGGGCTCCTCGCGAAGCAGCGCGGGCTCGCGAAATGGCGCGCCGCTTTGGACGAGGCCGCTACCGGACACTCGCAGGTTTTTGATGGCACTGCCGTGAAGCCTTTGCCTTCTGAGGCCTCGTACGGCGAGGCCGAAGTTCTGCCCGCGCTCGTGGACACCATGCACCGCTACAAAATGCCGGCGCGCTATCTTCACGACCTGATCAGCGGCGCCGAGATGGATTTGACGGTGCAGACGTACCCGACCTTCGACCGCCTCCGCGAGTATTGCTATCGTGTAGCCGGCACGGTTGGACTTACCTGCACGCGCGTGTTCGGCTTCAGTGACGCGCGCGCTCTCGACCTAGCGGAAAAGCTGGGCCTTGCCTTTCAATTGACGAACATCATTCGGGACGTCCACGAGGATCACAAACTCGGGCGCGTCTATCTCCCGGAAGAAGATCTGCAGCGTTACGGAGTTTCACCGGAAGATTTTGAGCGCAACGAAGCAACTCTCGGCATTCGCGAATTGCTCCGCTTCGAAGCCGAACGCGCCTGGCAGCTGTATGAAGAGGGTTCTGCCTTGCTGGGGCTCATCGATGCGGACAGCCGCGGCGCCTTGTGGTTGCTGGTTCATACTTACAGCGCCTTGCTCGCACGCATCGAGTCGCTGGACTTTGCCGTCTTCGGCGAGCGTGTGCGGCTTCCCAAAGCGGAAAAGATGATGTTCGTTGCCAAGGCGCGCTTCGGCCGCCACACGGAAGAGAATATCCTTGAAAAGCGTGATCGTGATCGGCGGC
>WNFS01009514.1_pt1 | contig 14112 bp, 16 predicted proteins | sample 5400141 | NCBI WGS metagenome assembly WNFS01 (sample SAMN13153358, study PRJNA577476) | soil metagenome | isolation source: 60 cm saprolite under Madrone tree | place: USA:California | collected 2016-06-14
GACTAGGCACCCTGCCCGGCCCGATTGCCGGCCCTCAGAGGAAGTGCATCACCGGCAGAGTCGTGCGGGTCAAGCCGGGCGCGCGAGGGGCTCACTTCCTGGATTTTTGCGACGACTTCCGTCTGTGCCCCTTTCACAGTCGTAATCCTCCCCAGCGACCTGAAAAACGTGGGCTACCTCCGCTAATTGCAGGGCAGGATGATCGAGATCCACGGCCCGGTCGAGGAATACGATGGCCGCGCGGGGATCATTTGCGAGGAATATCGTCAACTCAGCGCTCAACCGCCAGAATCTCAGCCCTGCCCAAGAGTTACGACGTGGAAAAGAGGGGCCGCCACAGCGCAGGAACGTTCTGCCGCCCCAACAGCCGAAAAGAAAGCTTCCAAGAAGAGACAAACCGCGAAGCTGCCGATCGAAGTGCCAGAAGCGGCGGACAAGGGTATCCGCCCCACATTCCGCTACGCTGCCACCTGACCGCTAAGCTTGAAGAATGCGAGTAACTCCGCGTTTACCTGGTCCTTTATGGTCGAGCACATATCATGCGGCGCCCCCGGATAGACTTTCAGCGTGGCTCCCTTAACGATCTTCGAAGACAGCATCGCCGAGGCACCGATGGGCACGATCTGGTCGTCATCGCCGTGCAAAATGAGCGTTGGCACGTCGAACTTCTTGAGATCTTCGGTGAAATCCGTCTCGGAAAACGCCTTGATGCAGTCGAACACGGCGTTGTGGCCAGCCACGCCATGACTGAAGACCACAGGCTGTCCCGTACCCCAGTCCTTGTAGTAAATCTGCGTGCCGTCCTTTGTCGTGATTATGCTCATAAAATCTCTCCTTGGTTTTTCTCTGCTGCGAACTGCATGGATGGATAAGGAGACTTGGCTGATCAAGCTGCTCGCGCCGGCTCGAGGTGGAACCGCTTCACCGCCAGAATGGTCAGTCCGACAAAAACCACCATAAGCACACGCTGGGCGACCAAAAAGGGCGGCTCTTTCTGCGTCGGAGCCTGAGCTGTCAGGGCCGGTACCTTCAGGAAGGCCTGCACGAGCAAGACGAAGACATTCAGATACGGGGCCATCGCTGCGCCGACGACATAGATCCAACGCCAGGCACCCAACAGGTGAAACACATAGCGCGCCGGGATCGCGACCGCGAGCACCACCAGCGATATGATGCCGACCCTATGTGACGGCAGTAAGGTGATCGAACGGAAAGCCGAAACCGGTCACGCTCGTCAATACCGTCGTTCACTCGAACTACACCATCCCCCTTCGCAACTCCTCCAACGGATAGAACGTTCCTCTCCAGGCGACTCCCCCGCGCCCCAGAGTCAAGAATGTCGACCGCAGCATAGTGTAGACGAACAATGCTGTGCTGACCGGATGCAGAACGAAGTAGTAAGACGGAATAGCTGACTTCCGCGACATCCCCACATAGATGGAAAACATCGAGAACAGAGCGGCGGCGTATCCGAGCCGAGCCCACCCGTGCGCCAGTACAATTCCGGCAAACGGCATGAGGTTCAGAAACGCAAGCACGAAGGAGGACGCTAGCGCTCGCGGCCATTGGAATGACATGATGGCAAAGAAATTCTTGGTGAGATTGTCCACCACCCCCATCGCTCCTCTAGCCCAGCGAATCGAGATCAGGTCCTCTCCAAAGACGTTGCGTTGCGCGTAACCTGCATTCTTTACCACTTTGCCCAGCTTCATGTCGTCGAGCACCTCGAAGCACAACGCCTGATAGGTCCCAACCGCTTCGTACACCGGGCGGCGAATCATGTTGAAGGCTCCCACGCCGATGTGATCTCTAGTCTTGGGATCAGCAACTTTCCAGGGACGGTGTCCAAAAACGAATAGCGTCTGGAAAAAAGCGATCATCATTTTTTCGCCCAGCCGCTTCATAATCATGCGTGGAAACAGGACCAAGTGGTCGGCGGGTTCAGCTTCGGCGTAGGCAACCGCTCGCCGGAGAACATCGGGCTTGAACAGCACGTCGGCATCGGTAAAAAGCAGCCAGTCCCCAGTGGCCTGATTGCCCGCGCTCCACATGGCGTGGGGTTTGCCCATCCAGCCGGCCGGCAGCTCGGCGATACGTATTACCCGAAGACGACCGACCGGCGCACCATCAGCAATTGTTTCTATGATCTCGCCAGTTCGATCAGTGGATCGATCATCTACGGCGATGACCTCATAGTTGTCGTAGTCGAGAGAGAGCAATCGAGTCAGCGTCGCCTCGATGTCCGCTGCTTCGTTGCAGGCTGGAACGATGATGCTGACCCGCGGGGTGCCACCATGAACATCGCCCCCACGAAAGGGCGGCTTGCGATCCCACTCAGGACGGGAGATATCGGCAATTTTCGGCACACCAAACGCGGCGTCCACGAGACGCCAAAGCCACGCCAGCCCCAGCGTGCAACCTGCAATCCAGTGGAAATAGCTCATTCCGCGGAGACTCCGGCGGCGCCGGGCTCATCCCGCGTTCGTACTACGGGAGCAAAGCGCATGCCGTAAAACAGTATGGCAGACGAAAGCGCCATGGCGATGACCGGAAGGATGAAGGCGGCTTGGAGCGAATGGCGGTCGGCAACATATCCCATGAGGGTTGGTGAAGGAACGTCGCCTAGAAGATGAAACATGAAAATGTTCACCGCGATAGCGGTGGCACGAATGTGGGAACCGACCGAATTCACCAGGGCCGTATTGAGGGGCGAAGTGTTCAGCAAAAGCAGAAACGCCGCCACGGCGATGGCGGGCACCATCCATGGCCCCTTGCTGAACAAACCGACGATCATCACCGGCACGCCCAAGCCCATGCTGACCGCGGAAACAAAATAGTACGAACCCTTCATCCGGGGCAGCAGGCGGTCGCCAAGCCAGCCCCCAGCTAGAGATGCCAGGATGCCATCGACCACCACGATTTTGCCAAACATCAGGTTCGCCGATTCCAGCGTGTAACCCCGCACGGCAGACAGGAAGGTCGGCATCCATACTTGTATTCCTCCCAGTGAAAACGTCCCGGCGGCCATACCCAGCGTGACTGTCCAGTATGCAGGGTTGCGCGCCAGCCCCAGGAGTGTTCCCCGCTCCGGAGTTTCCTTCTGGGAGTCGAACTGGCCACGTGGCGGTTCCGGAAGAAACCACACCGCTAGCGCCAGCAGGAAGCCGGGAAACGCGGCGATATAAAACGGAAAACGCCATCCCATCGAAGGTCCAAGCTTGCCTCCCAGCAAATAGCCCGCCGCCGTACCGACGGGGATCGCCAGGTAAAAGATACCGAAAATGCGGCCGCGTTTGTTTTCCGGAAAAAGGTCCGCGACAAAGGTGGGCGCGATGGTGACAAACGTCGCCTCACCGACACCCACCAGCGTATGACGGAGCAGCAATTGTCCGTACGTGTGGGTGACCGCAGTGAGTAAAGTCAGCCCGCTCCAGAACACCGCACCCAACACAATGATCAGCTTACGCGAGTACCGATCGGCCAGGGGACCGACAAACGGCGCGGCCACCATGTAAAACAGGAGAAAAGCGCTGGTGAGATACCCAACCTGGGCATTGGTGAGATGAAATTCGCTCTGCACCAGCGGCTGCACCGCAAACAGTACCGACCGGTCAATATAGTTAAGGAAGTTCAGCGCCGTCAGGATGATGAGCGCCGTCCAGGGATAGAGTTTGCGTTCAGTCACTTGGCGAAGGAATATAACACGGCAGGAGGTCGCATTATGAGCCTAGCGCGAAAAGGTGTGCCAACCTGAGAGTTCACCCTCCCCGGCAGCTTGCCAAAATGAAAATACTATTCATCATGTGCGGCACGGCGCTTTCAGGAAAGACGACCGTCGCTAGGCAACTGGTCAGCTCTTTGCATTGCGCATACGTAAGCCTTGATGCCATCAACAGCGAGCGACGCTTGTTTGGCGGCGACAGCATTCCTGTCCACCTTAGTCCCAGCATGGCATCAATTGGAGAACAGCCGCTAAGGTTACGGCAGCGAAACTTCCCCCCGCCCGCCGAGAAATACTTTCCCCCACCCCACCCCACAAGGTAAGCTTCCCTGTTCCCAATGCCGGAGACGGTCGAATAGCCCAACCTCAGTGACCTCGCCCCCTACCAAAATAACCATGCGCCCCCTCGACCTCATCCGCAAGAAGCGCGATGGCGGCGAACTCTCCTCCGACGAAATCCAGTTCCTCGTCAGGGCCTATACCCGCGACGAAATTCCCGACTACCAAATGGCTGCCTGGCTGATGGCCGTCGTTATCCGCGGCATGAGCCATCCCGAGCTGAGCGCGCTCACCACCGCCATGCTGCGCTCCGGCGAGGTCTTGGATCTCTCTGACCTTCCCGGTGCCAAGATTGACAAGCATTCCACCGGCGGCGTGGGCGACAAAACATCGCTCATCGTCGCCCCGGTGGTCGCCGCGGCCGGCGTTACGGTTCCCATGATCAGCGGCCGCGGCCTCGGCCACACCGGCGGCACACTGGACAAGCTGCAATCCATCCCGGGTTTCAACATCAATCTATCGTTGAGCGAATTCCGCCGCGTTCTTAAGGCCTGCGGCTGCGGCTTGATCGGCCAGACCGCGGAGATCGCTCCCGCCGACAAAAAGCTCTACGCCCTCCGCGACGTGACCGCGACCGTCGAAAGCCCCAACCTGATCTGCGCCTCCATCATGAGCAAGAAACTGGCCGAGGGCATCGACGGCCTGGTGCTGGACGTCAAAACCGGCTGTGGCGCCTTCATGAAGACAGAAAAGGACTCCGTTCATCTTGCCGACCTGATGGTCGAAACCGGCGAGCGCATGGGCAAAAAGATGGTCGCCTTGATTACCGACATGGACCAACCCCTGGGTCTGAAAGTAGGGAACGCGCTCGAAGTCGACGAATGTATTGAAGTGATGAAAGGCCGAGGCCCCGTTGATTTACGCGAGGTCTCGGTTGAGCTCGCCGCCTGGATGTTCTACCTCGCCGATCGCACTCCCAGCGTTGATCAGGGCCGCCAGTTGGCGTCCGAACTCATCGGAAATCAGTCCGCGCTCCAGAAATTCCGCGAGATCATCACTCAGCAAGGAGGCGACCCGGGCGTGATTGGCGATCCCCAACGCCTGCCCCAGGCGCAGCACCAGTCGCCATTCCTGAGCCGATCGAGTGGATTCGTGACCAGCATCCAATGTGAGCAAATCGGTACCGCCAGCCTGGTGCTCGGTGGGGGGCGCGAAAAAAAGGAAGATGTCATCGATCCCGCCGTGGGCCTGGTCCTGCACAAAAAAGTTGGTGATCCGGTTCGCGAGGGCGAGCCGCTGTGCACCATTCACTACAACTCCGACGCACAGCTCGCCGACGCGCGAGCCTTGCTGCAACAGGCGTACCTCATCTCGGAGAAACCGCCAGCATCGAAGCGGCCCTTGATCCATCGCGTTATTTCTGGCAAAGGAACGCAGGCATGACGATCCACGCTCGCTCTGTTCCGAGGCCCTTCGCCGCCACGGTCCGAATCTGGACCGAAGCTCAATTCTTAAACTGCACGACCAGGAGTCTCCAATGAGCCGTCTGACAGGGCTTCTAGGCTTGATCACCATGCTCGGCTTCGCCTATGTGTTTTCCAGCAATCGCCGAGCGATCCGGGTCAAGACCGTAGTCATGGGACTCGTCCTGCAGTTCGTATTCGCCATCTTCGTGCTGCGCTTCAGCTTCGGCCGCAATCTGCTGGCCTGGGCCGGCCGAGGCGTCGACAAGTTCCTGGAGTATTCGTTCGCCGGCTCGCAACTTGTGTTCGGCGAATTGGGCAGGAAGGGAGGCCAGTTTGGCATGATCTTCGCCTTCCAGGTTCTGCCCACGGTAATTTTCATTTCCGCATTCTTCGCCGTGCTCTATCACTACGGCGTGATGCAGTTCATCATCCGCCAGGCCGCCAAGGTCATGATCCGCATGGGTGCCAGCGGAGCGGAATCGCTCGACGTGGCCGCCAGCATCTTCATGGGCCAGACCGAAGCCCCGCTCACCATTCGGCCCTACCTGCCGTCGTTGACGCGTTCCGAGCTGATGACCGTTATGACCGCGGGCATGGCTCACGTCTCCGGCGGCATTATGGGCGCCTACATTCTCTACGGCGTCAAGGCTGAGCACTTGCTCAGCGCCGTCATCATGACCGCCCCCGGCACCGTACTGATGGCAAAAATGTTCGTGCCCGAAACGGAAGAGCCGCTTACTAGTCCGCACCGCACGACAGATACAAAGACAGATGCCACCCAAACCGCCAAGTCAACCGCGGAGATGGACATCGAGGCCATGCCGAAAGACGAAAACGTACTCGGAGCCATTACCCGCGGTACCATCGACGGCCTGCACCTGGCGCTCAACATCGCAGCCATGCTGATTTCCTTCCTCGCGCTGATCGCCCTGGTGAATGGTATTTTCGGCGGTATCCACAACCATGTGTTCAGTCGGTTTCCGTCCAGCCTGGAGCAAGTGTTCGGCGTGATCTTCGCCCCCATCGCGTGGGTGATCGGTATTCCGTGGAGAGACTGCGGACTGGTGGGAAATCTTCTGGGAACGCGCATGGTGATCAACGAACTGGTCGCCTACTCCATGCTGGGCGCACAGAAAGCCGCGCTCGATCCCCGTTCCTTCGCCATCGCCACCTTCGCTCTGTGCGGCTTCGCCAACTTCAGCTCCATTGGCATCCAGATTGGCGGCATCAGCGCGCTGGCTCCGAACAAGCGCGGCGAACTGGCCAAGCTCGGTTTCCGCGCCATGATCGCTGGCACCATGGCCAACCTGATGTCAGCTTCAATCGTAGGCATCCTGCTCCCATGACGATACGATTGAGAAATTAGCGATTGCCCTGGAACCTCCAGCCGTGAAGACGTTGCTTGCAACCTCTTGCCTGCAACGTCCCGGTCAGTTACCGGGGAGGACCAGGGCACAACCCGCTATCGGTTCGCCTCCCGTGCAAGCCGGATGTTGCTTCCGCCCCCTCGTTGGAGACTGATTCCATTTCTTGCAGGCCGCCTGGGGGCTGCCAGGCATAGTGGCCGGAATGCCAACGTCGACACTCGTCCGAGCTCAAAAGCCGAAGCACGAGTGCCACCGTAGCTTTTTCCCAGAATGCCTTCGGAGTGGAGACCTAAACCTCGGAGCCGCCGCGGTACGGACAATGCTGCACGCCAATTCGCCGCATGATGACCCGGTATGGAGATGGGTTCGGTTTTGGAAATGTACCTCATTGCATACGGTTTTTGGTTGGAAAGCTCATCCATTCCCTCTTTTGCCGTGAACGATACCAAGCTAAAAACCAATAACCCCGGAGGCACCGGCGGGCCGTGAAGCACGAACTTGCGGCTTTTTGGTTCTCCATCGGCTGGAACGAGGGACAATATAGTTGGCCAAGTTATGGGAAATCTTGCCGCACCGGTCCAATTCCCTGCGAAATCAATCGATCGTACAAAGTTTGCGGCCTGTGCCGGGTATGCCCTGTTGCTGGTCGTGTTCTGGTTTGTAGCTCGACACTTCGCCCTGGGGCTCCGCATTCACGGCCACATGGCTAGCAGTTTCACGGCCTCCATTGCGATCGCAGCACTGTTCGAATTTCTGCCTCCGGGCGGAGCGCAGCCGACAATAAGGAAATTTTGCTGGCAAGACGTCATTGCTCTCGCCGTGCTTGGCCTGCCAGTAGAGTTCGGCTGGATCCGAGGAAGTTTCCCGCATCCCGGACTTGGCGCGCTACCGAAGATCCTGCTAATGGATTCAGCCCTCTATGCGTTCCTGGTAGTGCGCCGGCTAGAAGGAGTTGGTTACGATTTTCGCGCTCGTGCCCGCGACGTGGTTATTGGACTGCGCGAGTGTGGTTTCTTCGCTCCTATCGCTATCGTACTAGGCATAGGGGTTGGGTTTATCGCGCCCCACGGCGGTATGCCTTCCGCGGCATCGGCGTCAGCGGCGCTGTTGGTCACGTTCTTCTTCGTTGCCATTCCAGAAGAATTGTTCTTTCGCGGTCTGCTCCAGAATCTGCTCGAGCCACGTATTGGTTACCCTGGCTCGCTGTTCGTAACTGCCGTGATCTTTGGGCTCTCCCATTTCAACAAACCGATGCCGTTCAATTGGCGCTATGTGTTGCTGGGAACTATCGCAGGGGTCTTCTACGGTCGCGCGTGGCACGATCGCCGTCGCCTCTTGTCTTCAGCAACTACCCACACGCTGGTGGATGTAATCTGGTCCTTGTGGTTCCGGTAAGTAGGGTTAGCCCTCGCCCATAGTGGCACGCACTCGCCGTCCACAGTCGTTCATCGCAATGGGGCCGCAGTGATTAATCCAGCGATAAACTGCCCGAGTGACCGTCGGTCAATGATGGTAGCGCAGGTAACCCAGACCCACCCTCATGTGGTGACTGATCGCATCCGGCACTGAAATCGCCAGGCAGAGGCCCAAAGTGCCATGGACGAATCCGAGCGCGTACAGGTTGCGATAGCGTAAGAAGAGAGTACACGCGACGATTCCCCAACCCAGAGTTGCTACCGTGAGCAGAGGGCTGGGAAGATGTGCGGTCGAAAACAGCACTGCGGCGGTAAGAACTGCGGTGGATTCGTTGGGCAAGATGCGCAGCAGCCGGAGCAACAAATAATCCTGCAGGATGAACTGTTGCTCGAAAGCCCAGAGTAAATAGCCGGCCATGTGCAATCCAGGAGGCCCTGCGCCGTGTAGCGGATGCAAGGTATGCAACTCGAATGCGATCCCAACCTGTACACCGGCGAAAAGGAGGCCCCCGGCCACAATCCAAAGCGCGCTTCGTAGGCCGGAAGTCCGCAAGCCTAACGTCTTCGCATCCGGGCGGTGGACAAAAGTGGTTGTCAAAATCCACGCGAACGCAATCCAGAATAAAAAGTGCTGCGTGGGCGTGGACGTCCAGATCACCAACAGTATGAGCCCGTAGCAAATCGCAAGCTCAAAAGAATCTGGGGACAGTAGCTTCGAAAGGCTGGGCACAGTCAGATTATTTCATGTGGGAACGAAATTTCCGCCAGGACTGTGCGGGGACAAAGATCTCAACCGTATTCAGCATTACTGCTCCCTTTGCCTGATTAATTGGTAGAGCGAGTCGGCATTGCGGCGTCCACACGCTCTGAAAACAGGCAAGTTATTGAATTTGCGTAGATCGCAGAATGCCCAGAATGCCTAGAAATGCTGCAATCCCAAACTCATTCAAGACCAGCCAGCCTAGTGCGCTCCACGCCAAGTAGGCGCGCCTCTGCCCTTGGACAGCACGTGGTCCAGTTTTCGGTGTCCGCATTCCCTTTTTCGATGTCTTCAACGAAGAAAGCGCTGAGGTTCTGGATCGATATGTCCCTCGTCAGCGCAGAACAAGGTCCGAGTGTTCCCGATGTTTCGTGATGTAATCCAGGACCGTAGGGCAAATCACGTCCACCTTGAGGTTGTTTTTGCGCGCGTATTGGAGCGCGATCTCCGCCAAAGAAGACGCCAGACCTAGACCACGCAGTGTGGGTGGAACCTCCGTATGGATCAGCCCGAGCACATTTTTGGTCATACTGTATTCCAGGTAGGCTACTTGTCCGTCGCGCTCAATCTCGAACCTGCCCGTGGTTACCTGCTGCGGTGCTTGTGGCTTCCGGTCGCCAATTCCCCATGTCACTTTGGTTGTCCCCCTTATACATAACGCCTAATATTAATAGACAAACAAACGGCATCCTCCTACTAATCTTTTCGTAGGCCAACAACTCGGGCTACTGTGTGCCTTTCCTGCCCAAATGGACTCAAGGGTTCGCTTCTGTAGACCCGCTTGCCGCAGTTGTTCGCGCCTAGGCGCACTGCGAGCGTGAACAGCTGGGTCACATCTAACATTGTGCTTGACACGTTTTTCGTGGCTGTTAGGTTCGTTGTTTCTTGGAGGACATATATGGCCTCGCAAGCTGTCGCACCAGATGGTCCCGTCGAATACTGCGATTTGGTCATGAAGGGTGGCATCACGAGCGGGGTGGTCTATCCGCTCGCTATTGCTGAACTGTCACGTAAGTATTTTTTCAAGAATATCGGGGGTAGCTCTGCCGGAGCTGTAGCGGCAGTTATCGCGGCTGCGGCTGAGTTCGCCAGACGTAACGGCGACCCCTTAGCCTATGATCTGCTCGCCGGCCTGCCAAGGAAACTAGGGACGAACAACCTTCTGATTAGGCTATTTCAACCGTCAACTGCTGCGGCAAGGATTTTTCGAGTGGCACTGGCTGCGTTGAAGTCTCAATCGATCCTCTTGCGAACTATCAGGGCAATCGGTGCCCTCGTCTATCAGTTTTGGGGCTCGACTGTGGTCGGCGCATTGTTGGGCGGCTTTGTGCCCCTTTTGCTGTTTCTTGTATATGGAGGCCCAGTGTCGGTCTATGTCGTGCTTGGACTCTTCTGGATACTCGTGACCAGCGCGGTCGTTGTAATGATCGCAGCCGGTACTGATGCAATCAAAGCGACAACAGAGAATGGCTTTGGGTTTTGCTCCGGCTTTGATCCGGATAGCAAGACGGGGACGCCGCTCACAAACTGGCTGCATGAGCAGATTCAAACTGCGGCCCGCAAAGATCCAGCCATTCCTCTGACATTTGGTGATCTTTGGAAAGCGCCCGCGATGCCAGGCGAGCCACCTGGTCCAGCGATCAAGCTGCAAGTCGTAACAACGAATCTCACTGTCGGAAGGCCGTTCACTCTTCCATTCGAATCGTATTCCTTCTATTTCAATGAGAGCGAATTTAGAAAGCTATTTCCGCTAACGGTGGTCCAATACATGATCGACCATTCGCCGAAGAAGAAGCGGAATGAGACAATTACATCTCGCGACGGAATCCCTCTTCACCGATTACCCGAAGGTGCGGACCTTCCGATTGTCGTCGCCGCCCGAATGAGCCTGAGTTTTCCAGTTCTGCTGAGCGCGGTACCTCTTTATCTGCCTGATTACGCTCACAGGGCCTTTTCTGAGGAGCCGGAGTTGACGGAAACAGTAGAGGCTGAGACCGCGATCTCTGTGGGGGCGGATCGCTGTTGGTTCTCCGATGGTGGCATTTGCAGCAACTTCCCAATGCATTTCTTCGATTCCCCTCTGCCGAGGTGGCCTACATTCGGTATCGATCTGGAGCCCGACCGGTGCGAGAAACCTAAATCGAATGAGGATATGGTATGGTTCCCCCCCTTGCCCGGATCGGGTTCACAGTTGCCTCTCGACAATTTTGATCAGGGCTCAAGTTGGGAACGCCTGGTCGGATTCGTGATCGCCATCGTGAACACCATGCAAAACTGGAGAGACACAATACAGGCTACCGCAGCCGGCTATCGAGATCGCATTGTTCACGTCAAGGTGTGCCCGGCTGAAGGCGGTTTGAATCTCAACATGCCCAGCAAGACGATTACTGATTTGAGTGACAGAGGCAGAATTGCGGGTCAGGTCATAGTCAAGCATTTCGATTTTGCTTCACACGTCTTTGCGAGATACAGAATCACAATGTGTGCCCTCCAAAGATATCTAAATAGCCTCACAGATGCTTGGACGCAGCCGGTCCCTCAAGACGAAGTAGGATATGAATACGTCCGTGGAAACCAGAAGCCGCCCCACTATAACCCTCGCTCCGAAAGGCTGCGACATACAATGCTGCGGGCACTGATTCGATTGACCGAGCTTTCGCGTTCGTGGCAGGACGAAGTGCTCAGGGAGCAAAACTTTTGCAAGGATAATGCCCCTCGTCCGGAGCCAATCCTGCGCAATCAGCCCAAGTTTTGAGGATAAGCCAAAATCCAATCGTCAGTACTGCCCCGACATTGTTCTGAAACTTGCAAGCGTCATCTCCCGTCCGGAGCATGCCAGTGCGGCACCATCCTCTATCCATTGATAGTCTTCATCATCGCTGGTGCGTAGCGCTCGCCTGCTACCGAGCCTTTGGGCAACGCGTGTTCGATCCGATTGAGATCTTGCTCGCTCAAGGAGACGTCGGCAGCGCGGATGTTCTCTTCGAGGCGAGCAATGTTGCTTGTGCCGGGGATGGGGATCACGTCCTGATGGCGGCGGAGGAGCCATGCCAGGGCAAGCTGAGCTGGCGTACAGTGCTTTTCTTCCGCAACCTCCATCAATCGATCGGCGATGGAAAGGTTTTTCGTGAACTGTTCTCCTTGGAAACGCGGATTGCCGCGGCGCCAGTCGTTGGGCGCAAGTTCAGAGACGCTGCGAAACCGGCCGCCGAGAAATCCGCGACCCAGCGGACTGTAGGCCACCAATGCGATACCGAGTTCACGCAACACCGGCAATAGGTCGTCTTCGGGCTCACGACTGAACAACGAGTATTCCGTTTGGACCGCGGCGATGGGATGAACCTTGTGGGCCCGGCGCACCGTCTTCGTAGATGCCTCGGAGAGTCCGAGGTGGCGCACCTTTCCGGCGCGCACCAAGTCCGCCATCGCGCCGACTGTCTCTTCGATCGGCACCTTTGGATCGACGCGATGCAGGTAGTAAAGATCGATCTGCTCCACGCCAAGCCTTTGCAGCGATTTGTCGCAGGCGCGGCGCGCGTTCTCCGAGCTGCCATCGACCCCGCGGTCCTGCACCGGCGAGTCCGTAACGATACCGAACTTCGTGGCGAGAACAACACCGTCACGCCGGCCGAGTAGCGCCTTGCCTACCTTGATTTCAGAGTCGCCGTAGATATTTGCAGTATCGAGAAAGTTGAGTCCCAGGTCGAGCGCGCGATGAATCAATTCAATCGCGTTGATATCGTCTTGCACGCTGCTCGTGTACACATCGGCGATACCGATGCTCATGCAGCCCAGCCCAATGGCTGATACCTGCGGTCCGTCGTGCCCGAGTCGTCTCTGTTTCATCGCAATGCACTCCAAGCTCTAATTTGTGAAGAAGTACATTGCATTGGATGCATTGCGCTGTGGATAGACTCTGCTCATGTAGATATGACCAATCACGTCGTGCTGCAGCCGTCGATGCACGCGGCGATGTTCACATTTACGGCAGGTCAAGGGGGGCTTCCAAACCCTAATTCGGCGCGGCGGTCGTATCACGCAGATCACGGAAACTGAAATGGCCAAAGCCCCAACTCAGCAACACAGTGTTAAGGCACTACCGTCATCGTCTTCACCCATGACAATCTGCTGGCACAGGTCCGCACGCGGGAGGGCTGGAGTTTTTTGCACTGCGCTGTGTGAGTCATGCGTCTTCCGGTTTTCTGAGGTCGACGCTTTCCCTTTTAGAGGACCCGGGCTCGACGCATTGTGACGTTGGAAACAGCCGGTCGGCGAGGAAGGCCATGTCGGTTTTCCGGCCTTGGTTCTTGCGACCGCTCATAGATCGCCTCTCAACCGAGTCACGGCGCTTAAGCCTGACTATCTCGACGGGTGAGGTCAACGGACTGCGGTTTGCCTCTTATTGTCGAGAAACCAGCATGACTCTCTTCACTCCATGAAGGTTAAAAGTGACAGGCAAATGTCTGGTACTTCTGACAGTTGGCGAGACCTACCGCACTGAATAAAGTTTGTGTCAAAGAAAACCTCTGCCCGAAGGCTCGAAGGGGAGCTGTTACGTTTCCGCGCGGTGGCATTTGCTGGCTCGATGCAACGATCCCTGCCCTCCCGACAGCGGAGACATATTCACACCATGCCACTGCAATTCGCAAATCGATCTAGTAAGGCGGCACGTCATGCGTAACACGCTAACGCCAAAAGCAAGGCTGTTCACATTCCTCGGTGCAGCTCTGCCGGTGACGTTCTTGGTTCTATCTCTTTGTCCACCCGTAGTTGCTGAGACCGGAGATCACGAGCGCGACCGGATGAAAGAGTCGGGCCAAGTCATGCAGGAGATCCTGAACACGCCCGAGGACATCCCCCGGGATATGTTAAACAAGGCGGAGGAATGCGTCATCGTTCTTCCTTCTGTGAAAAAAGTTGCGGTTGGAATCGGCGGCAGCTACGGTCGAGGCGTGATGACCTGCCGCAGCGGCGAGACTCGATGGCCCGTGGAGCGCTCCGACCATGATGCGGAATCTACCGGCGGGAGCTTCGGTCTTCAGCTCGGCGGACAAGCGACCGACTTCGTCATCCTGGTGATGAACGATCGAGGAGCACGCTCGCT
>WNFS01002414.1_pt1 | contig 14109 bp, 6 predicted proteins | sample 5400141 | NCBI WGS metagenome assembly WNFS01 (sample SAMN13153358, study PRJNA577476) | soil metagenome | isolation source: 60 cm saprolite under Madrone tree | place: USA:California | collected 2016-06-14
TATTATGCACAACTTATATGCACAGTCAAGGGAAACATATTACTTACATGGGAACATTATCGACAGCAGAAAATCTGACCCCCTCCAATAAATCAAAGACTTAACTCAGAATTTGGGCTAATTCTTTCTGGAACTTCGGTTTAGCCAGCGCGCATGTTCGCCGTCCCTTGTCCTGGCAGGCAGTCCACGACCGGGCCTTGGTCCGCTATAGCATAAAGCAACCCGATTTGAATTTTCGAATGCTCGTGAGGGGGAGCCGTGAATAAGCCCTTACGCGGCAGAACTGATGTGGGGCCCCGAGGTTACGCGTTTCATCATGTGCAAGAGTCGTACTTTGAGCCTTTCCAGCCGTACTTGCTCCTGCCGGCGTTCTGTTCTCATCATCCCGTGCGCCAAGCGTGCTTCATGACCTATCCGCGATAATTCCGGCTTCGCATTCACCAGATTCCTCCACCAAGAATAAAGAATCATTGAGGACACACACTACAAGTTTATTGATCCTGGTGGAACGAAGCAACCCAAGCGGGAACGTTGATTCTCTTCACCATTGGATCCATGAGTTTACGGAGGTGTCTTGTAACCCAACACGGGGCCAAAGCCCCCTGTCTGGCCCGCCCTGGGCAGAGTCGTGGAGTCTGGGGGGCGATCCGGGCTGATGGAGCAGAAACCGCTTGAAGAAGTCGACGGTCTCTTGATGGATCGTCTCCAATGAAGGTGAGACCGGACCATCCCCGACATGCTCAAAATCGTGCCCGGCGTTCTTAACGGCAATGAACTTCACCGGCAGGCCGATTCGATGATAGGCGTCAGCCATGCGGACCGACTGATCAAACGGAACCAGCTCGTCTTGTTCCCCGTGGGCAAGCAACAGGGGTGGATCATCCTTCGACACATAGAAAACGGGACTTGCCTTCCGGTACAGGTCCGGTTTGTCCTTCTCGGTTCCTCGAAAGAGCTTTACGACGACTTTGCCGATGCGGTGCTGGAACTGCATGGCACCTACGGTGAAGTCAGATACTCCGTAGTACGCCGACGCGGCCTGGACCTTGCTGGAGACCTTTTGCCAGCCGGAATTGCCGTTCTTGTCCCCGCGCTCCCAGCCTCCGCCGTGAATCCAAAGTACCGCTCGCTGTCGGTGTGCGGTTGCGGTGCTTCGGAACAAAAACGTCCATCAGCAAGGGCCTTCCTCCGCCGGTGCAGTATTGAATGTCGGAGACGACAGTAAATTCCCCTTCGGGTGTTTGTGCCGCCACGTGAAACATCCAGAGCATCAGGCCAAACAGGCGAAACCACATTGACGTATTCCTGAATTCTGCGCGGGATGGTGGCCGACCCTCCGCGTCTGACGGGCGCGCATGTCGAGCTTGCCGGCTACCAGCTTGCCTGGTCCTCGGTGGTCATACGCCCTGCCGGTTACGGCAAGCTTTTGGCTACCATCCCACCCGGTAAAAGGTAGGACGGCAGCGCCCGTGGTCGCTGCCGCTTTCCGGGCGTGCTCAAGGCTGAAGGGGTCAGCGGGAAGCCCGCGAAGACTTCACCGCGGCGCAATTCGGGCATGGCTGTGCGTCGGCACCATCGTCGTCTTTGCGGGCTGGACGGGAAGGGTAGGGTTTGTCTCCCATGGTCCCCCGCCATAGGACACGATTGAAAGCTGCAGAATCGAGTGCGTCCGGTTGCCTGAAATTGAAGTCCTGCGTGGCCTTCGCCCACCATATTCCGTCGTGCAGTGATGGCGCCGCGTCGGTGCGGGGAAGCGAGGCCTGCCGGCACTCGGGAATCAGATCCGGGTTCACCGGCGGAAGGCAGAGGCTGCCCGGCAGTACCGCGGTATAGGGCGTGAAATCCGGCTTGCTTGTGAACACGTCGGACATGGGATCAGAATTTGCGTCGAACATTCCCAGGGAATTGATCCCGAGCAGGTCTTCAATCGTGCGGATCATATTGAGGGTGTTGTAGAAAGTATGCACGACCGCGTTGCGCTTGGTATACGCCGAGATTACATACCCCGGCGACCGGTGCGCATCCACGTGGTCGGGACCATCCTGGGCGTCATCTTCGACCACGAAGATCGCCGTGTCCTTCCAGTACGGCGAATTCGAAACCGCCTGCACCAGACGGCCCAAGGCGTAATCGTTGTCGGCGATTTCGAGACTGGGAGTGTTCAAGCCGCCGACATTTGACCCGAAGCTGCCGAAATGGTCGAGCGGTAAGCTCATGATCTCAAGGGCAGGCAGATTTCGGTTGGCCACGTATTGATCGAATTCGCGCTTCCATTCCTCGTAGTGGTAGCTGTCGGGAACGCTCAGATCGAAGCCGCGATAGTAGACGTCGTTGTAGTCACGCAACGTGGGGCGCAACGGCGGTCCCTGCGGGATTCCATCCTGGAACGGCGTGCGTGAAACTGGAATGTAGAGAGGCGGCGGGACAAAGTAATACGTGTAGTCGGTGTAGAACCCGTAGTGGCGGAGGCTCTTGCCTTCGCGGACGGCCTCGTCCCACAGGTATCCTCCAACTGCGCTGGCCGACAGATCGCTGTCTCCGTCGACACTGCCAATGTCTTTGCGGCCAGGAAGGATATCTGAACTGCCTGTGGGATCGAGCAGATGCGTGATGCGTGTGTTGAACTGGGTGGGATTTTCTGGGGCGTCGTCCATTCCGACCACGATGTTTCGGTCCGTGGCCCATACCTCGAGTGTTCCAAAGCCGTTTCCGTAACTCGCGGGGGAGGATTTTTCATTGTAATCATTGGCCCGAGCCTGCGTGGACCAGCTCCAACCATCGGCGCTGGTCTCTCCGACGCAGTCGAAGTTGTCGAGGGTGACAAAATCCTGGGCCAGCTTGTGATGGTTCGGCGTAACCGCCTGTGGGAACATCACGATCGAAGGATCCCCGTTGCCGACAGGAAGATCACCCAGTACCTGGTCGTAGGTGCGGTTCTCTTTGACGATGTAGATCACATGCTTGATCTTGTTGTGCAGGAATGCCAGTTTCCGACTGCTGTGCGAACGAGTGAATCCGTTGTTCGCGTCGACCAGTTCCGACAGTTCCCGCAACCTTTCGCGGTCGGGAACCGGAATCACCGACAAGCTCGCTTTCTGGAGACCCAAGATGTATTCGTTGCGGAAGGTCGGGTTCGGTCCGACTCCGCCATTGCCCGCCGGGTTCGGCCCGGGCATATCCTTGGCGTTGACCACGTACAGTCGGCGGCCGTCGGCGCTCACGGAGACCGAGTTCGGGTACCAGGTCGTGGGAATACGTCCGACGACTCTCTGATTCTGCACGTCGACCACCGCCACGGCATTTTCTCCACCGAGTGTGACGTACAAGGTCTTCTGGTCGGGGCTGAGCGCCAGCCCGTTCGGTTGCGCCCCGTTATAGACGTACCCCGGGCGATGCATCGAGATCGTCGCCAATACCGCTTCTGTTTGCGTGTTAATGACGGTGACCGAATCACTGTCGCCGTTGGCCACATAGAGGAGTGAGCCGTCTTTCGAGAGGACCATCTTGTTCGGCTCGCTTCCCACCTTGATCGTCCGGAAGGCAGGAGGCTGGTCGAAAACCACCACCTGACCGTCGCGCTGGCTGCTGACGAACACTTTGTCGGGCTTGCCCTTCACGTCGGGACGAACAACAATCCAGAAAGGATATTCCCCTTGCGCCCTGGTACTGCCGGGGCCGGAGAAGGTCACGCGTCCAGTCACCTGGCGAGACTTCGTGTCCACGATCGAGACCGAGTCGTTCTCGAAGTTCGCGGCATAGAGTGTCGCGCCATCCTTGCTCAGACCCAGGCCAGCAACCGTCGCGTACGGCGCAAGACCAAAGTTATGCATGAGCGGTCCGGCTATCGTGTTATCCAGTTGTCCGCCGGTGTTCAGCACGATGAACGGTGCGTCTGGCTGAAAGCTGCCGTTCACGTTCTTGAACGGATAGACAATGTCGTTCGCGCCCCCGGATACATAGAAACCAGTGCCGCTGGAATCCCAAACCAGCCCGTTGTCGGTCATCGGCAGGTTGACCTTCTGCTTCTGTACCGCGACTGGTCCGCTGACGTCATACACGAAGACCCACTCGGCGCTTGAAGTGGTAGCTCCCGTGGGCTGCCCGGTGGTCGGATCCAGGACGGGATATACCAGAGGCGTGCCGTCGTCCTTGCTGAAGCCGTAGTTGAATCCAGTCGTCAGGATCAGCAAAGTTTTCCCGTCGGGGCTGAGCGCGGTCGTTACCCCATTGCCGCCATCTGCGCTGTCGTCAGAGCGGAAATCTGTGTGCAGCTTTTGGACCTGGGCGCCGGGAACCGCATAGGGAGTGATGTGCTGCCCGGTGGCAACCCGGATGCCCGAAGAGTCTTGCTCCTGACCACGGCCCGGGACCGCGGCAGCGCCCAGCAGCAGGCCAGACACCGCAAGTTCACACACCCATGTCCTTCGAAAATGCGTGCACATAGCTTCCTCCCTACCTCAACATTGCCGAGCGCGTCCGCCACCCGGACCCAGAAATCCCCTCACCCCGGGAGACGTCGGGCGTCTCAGCGGGTCAGTGTAGGCCCGGGCATGTTGCACCGCGATTACAGCCCAATGAAAGTTGAATGAAATGGAGAGCAATGCCGTCGTTTTTCCACAGGCAGGTCGCTTCCTGCACCCTGGAGAGGGCTAGAAGGTCCACTTCAGCGCAAACTGGAACACTCGCGGACCGTTCAGCGCATTGATCACCTGTAGCGTGCCAAAACCTCCCGGTCCCGTGTTTGGGACCAGGTAACAGGTCTGGTTCAGAGTCTGACCGTCGCCGCAAGTGGATCCGAACGGGCTGTACTGAATGGGGTTCACTCCCGTCCCATTCTGCACGTAGTAGTTGGCGTGATTCAGAACATTGAAGGCGTGCACCTGCAAGGTGATGGCATTCCGTTCGGTAAGGTTGAAATGGCGGGATAGGCCGATATCAACATGCTGCGTCCATGGACCGTAGAACGAATCGAGGCCTGCAAAGGGACTGGGACTACCCGCGTTGATGCCCAGGGCGGAATTCGCAGTGCTCTGCAGGGCTGCCGTATTGTTAATAGCATTACAAGTGCCTGCAACCGGGCAAGCAACGTCGATCAAAGCGGCATACGGTCGTCCAGAGGCGAACTGCATGACTGTGCTGATCGACCAATCCGACACCGCTGCGCGTAGCCGTCCCGATTCCAGACGAGAGCCAAAATCCGGTTCGAAGACGGCGGCCGCTGAGAGCCGATGGCGCTGATCGAGCAGGTAAGGGGCATGCGTGTTGCTGAAATCGAACTGATTATTGAAGTCCACGCCATGCGACATCAGGTTCTTGGAAAACGTGTAAGCGGTCTGGAAGGCAAGGCCGTGCCGGAAACGGCGCTGCCCCTGCACAAAGAAGGAGTTGTAGTTGTTCAACCCCGGACTAATCAGCGCATTGATCTGTCCAAAGTTCGCCGTCAACCGGCTGTCAGTGGTGGCCAGGCGGCGAGAGTCGAGATTCGGAAGCACGACCGACGAGCCGGTGCATTCGCTTGGATCGGTCGCGCCCGCCGCACACAGCACATACGTGGTGCTCCCGGTGGGCGGGCTCTGGTTCAAATCATAGGCGCTTGAGGAGATCAGGTGAACGCCGTGGGTCCAGGTGGTCCCGACGGTCACGACGGTGTCCTGCAGAATCTCGCGCTCAATCTGCAGGCCCCCCTGAAGGACATAGGGAACCCGAAAGTGTGGATCGACCAGGGAAATGTCGGACGCCGAGAATTGCGAAAGATCGCTGATCTGGTTCGGAAATACTGCAGACTGCTGGTCAGGCACCGACGACCCGTTGTCACAGTAGTTGTAAGAGACCGAGGCCTGTTGTGAACCTAACCCGTTCGAGATCACTGCGTTTCGGTAGTTTAGCCCATTGAGGTTTTCGTAGAACATTCCGAAGCCGCCGCGGACAACGGTTCGATTGAGCGGTTGCCAGGCGAATCCGAAGCGCGGCGCAAGGCGCCGGTACTGGTTCGGGAATTGACCGGTCAGGGGAAACGCCAGATTCATCTTCGGCTGGGCGTAGACCTGGAAGTCTTCGCGGATCCCGAGGTCCAGTGTCAAACGCGGACGAAGCTGATACGTATCATGCAGATAAAAGCCGAGGTAGGGCACGTTAAAGGAAAACTTTGGCTGTCCGGTGCTCTGAAAAAAATTGTCGTAGATGCCCAGGGCGAAATTCGACAGACTGGAAAAGCTGTAGGTGCCTCGGAAGGTGCCGAATTGCGCCTGCGCGTCGGGATCGAACCCGCCAAAGGCCAGATCCGTCACGTGGGTATGGGTAAACTCGGCGCCAAACTTGAAAGTGTGCTTTCCTCGCAGGTAACTCACGTGATCGGACATCTGCCACAGAGCCTCGTTGGTTCGTCCGCCGGCAAAACCTGCGTTGCCGAGCTCGAGTTTGCTGCCCGCCTCGGACTCGCCGCCCCCCCGAGTCAGCAGAACTGTCGGCAGGCCGGGAGCAACCTGGCCCGTCGGAGTAGAGTACTGGTCGTCGCGCGAGAAGCTGGCGTGCAGTTCGTTGAGCACATCACTGCCGTACGCATGACTCCATCCGGTGCTGGCATGGTAATCGCGTACGAACGCATTCGCGAGGGTGCTCTTTCCAAAAAGCGGAGTCTGGCTGTTCACGATGAAGCCGCTCGGAGAATCGAAGCGGTTCCAGTTGAGGCTCAGATCGAAACGGTCGTCTTTCGAGTCGCGATAGTCGATTTTGGTGAACAGCGACCAGTCGTTGCGGAAACGTGGCTGAATCCCGAGATTGGATTGAACCGCGTTCAGTGCATTCGCAACCCCTTGCAGATACATCGGATTACCGGGGTCGGGGCTCGACAAGCTGCCCGGAACGGGGAAAGCAGCGTTGGGAGCCGGCAGTTGCTTGCTGTCGGGGACACCGAAATCGGTTTGGTCGATGCCGGCAAAGCTGTCGTTGGCCACCGTGATTGGACTGTTCTGGCGTTGCTGCTCGTAGTCCAGGAAAAACCAGGCACGATGAGCGAGGATGGGGCCTCCAAGGCTCCCTCCGAATTGCTGGAGTTTGTCCACCGGACGAGGGAACCCGTTCTTTTTGTCGACTGCGTCGTTCGCCCCCGTGCCCGAGTTCCGGTTGTAGTAAAAGGCGCCGCCATGAAGTGCATCACTGCCGGAGCGCGTGACGACATTCACGAAGCCGGTGGCGGCTCCGCCATACTCGGCGCGGTAGGGCGATACCGCGACCTGAAACTCCTCAATGGCGTTCTCACCGAACAGATACGGTACCTTCTCGCCGCCGCGCGCATTCCCGAAGTAGTTGCTGGTTGCGCTCGCGCCGTCTACCGTGAACGAGTTCGCGCCGTTGCCGTTCGCGTAGCCGGTGTCCTCGCCGCCTTGTTCGCCCGCGAAACTCACCAGGCCGGACTGGCCGTCCGGCGTGGAATTAGGAACCAGCAACGCAAAGTCGAGAAATCGCCGTCCGCTAAGCGGAAGGCCGTCCAGAAGATCCCGGCTGACAACCGAACTCTGGTTAGAGTCTTCGGTCCGTAGCAGCGGAGACTCGCCCGTCACCGTAATGGACTCGGCGCCTGCTCCCGCTGTGAGACGAACATTCACGGTGGCTGTCTGCCCGATCTGAACGTCAACACTGGGCACGACTCCCTTGCGAAATCCGGGCGCCGTGATTTCCAGGGTATACGAACCCACGCTCTGGGACGGAAACACGAAGATTCCCGCGCCGTTGGTCAGCCGCACGAGGCGTTGATCGGTGGCAAGCGCCAGCAGAACAACAGTCGCCCGGGGAACTACGGCTCCCGAACTGTCGCTGACCATACCGCGTACGACCCCGGTTGTGACGCTGGTCTGTGCAAGGGCGAACTGCGAGGTCATGCACGCATACAGAAAGCCGATCAACCAAAAAGAATCGCACTTCGCCAAGCGATGTCTGCGATGCATAGATTGCCCTTTCGAGCGCACTCCACTTGCTGGGAACGTCGTTCCCCGGAGAGCAACGTGATGTTGTCAAGACTCCCGTCCACCCTCCGGCGGACAGGGCCGATAGAGCGGTGTCGCCCAGCAACGTCCAAACCACGACACCGCCCTTCCCACCACTATTTCTTGCCCGGCTTCCGGTGCGGAATCCCCTCCGACAGCTGGATCGCTCGCCGCAACTCAACTTCATTGAGATCGGGCTTGCTGAAGTTAAGAGTCTTCGTCATGGCTGTCCAGGTTGCGTTCGCCGTCCCGGCGAAAGCAATGGGAGTGAAATTATAGGGAGTGAAATCGGGTGCGCTGGTAAACATATCTCGCAGGTCGGTGGCACCAGCATCGTACTGGTTGAGCGGGGGGATCCCCAAGATCAGGTTTAGGGTCTTGAAGATGCTCGCCAGGCTGTAGTGGTTCTTGCTCAGGTACTGATGCTTGACCCAGGGACTGATCGCGAGGAACAGCGAGCGCGTCCCATTGACGTGATCGAACCCGTTCTGCGGATCGTCCTCAACCACGAAGATCACCGTATCCTTCCAGCACGGACTATGCGAGATGAGGTCGACGGTCTCACCGAGCGCCGCGTCATTATCCTGGACAAAGCGCACGAAGGACCAGGCCGGTCCGTTGAGATTGATGTCGAAGGCGCCCCCACCGTGGTCATTCGGAAAGTACAGGTCTACATAACTGGGCAAATTGCAGACGCCCTTTTCGCGATTGACATAGTGTGACTCGAAGACCTGCTGGAAACGTCCAAAGCGGGTGAACCGAGTCGGATCCTCCGGCAACAATCCGTCCGGAATATGGGTGTTGAATTCCGGGTAGAAGTGGTCGCTGTGATCGCGCAGGATCTTCTCCATCGGTACGTTCACGTGATTGCGAATGCCGGTGGGCTCGGTGGCGTTGTCCTCGTCCACGATCGCAAACTCAAACCCATTGCCGAAGTTGACGAAGTCTTTTCCGTTGCGGGCCAGGTGAGCAAAGATGCCGCCGTGTTCGTCGTAGTCGTTGGGCTCAGGAGAGGAATTGGCGTCGGTGAAGCCCAGGCGTCCAGGATAGGGAACGAAGACGTTCGGATCGTCACCCGAGTCGTTACGCTCCCCGCCGTAGGAGGCGGCCCAGTGAGTCTGCTCGAATTCGGTGGTGAAGTTGTCGTTCAGCCAGCGGTGACCGTCGGAAGAGACCGAAGGCTCGAGAAAGAAGTTGTCGCTGAACGTGAAACGCAGCGCCAGCTCGTGATGGTTCGGCGAAGCGGCGTACCCCAGGGAATAGGCTGGATCGCCAGCCACCGGCTGTCCGGTCCGGGTCTGCGTGATGTCCCCAAGAAGCAGGTCGTGGGTGGCGTTTTCCTTGTTGATGAAGATCACGTGCCTGATCTGTGGACTGGGCACACCCGGCTCGGAAGGGATTGGGTTGGGTTCGTGGGGTACCCGTGACGGAATGAATCCGTTGTTGGCGAGCACACGGTGGGTGTAGTCGGAAAGTTGCTTTCCCGAGGGGACCGCAAGCACATGCACCGTCCCCAAGGTGCTCGATTTGGGTGAACCAAGATTGGTGGGTGGGATGCTGTCGTTGGGCTCTGCTCCGCGGCCGTTGGCACTCGCCACATAGAGCCTGCTGCCGTCGGCACGCACCGAGACACTGCTCGGCCACCATCCAGTGGGGATCAGACCCCGAACCTGGGCGTCTTCCGGTTCTGCCGAGAGATCCACGACGGCGATGGCGTTGATGCCGGCCTCGGCAACATATAACGTTCGCTGATCGGGACTCAGAGCCAGCGCGACCGGCTGAATCCCCTTGATGCGATGATCCGCGCCATCAAAGAGGGAAAGACTGATGCGCCGAATTTCCTGGCTGCTTTTCCGGTTCAACACCGAGATCGTATCGTCGCTGCCATTGGCGACGTAGACGTAGCTGCCGCCAATCGCCACCGCGTTCGGATGACTTCCACCGTAGGTCTTGATTCCTTCCTGCACATCCCCTACCCTCGGCCCGGCCTTAACGACCTTGACGAGGGAAGGCTCAACCGGGTTGGAGGCGTCAAACACATAGACAGAGGAAGCCTCGGGCGCGTTCGGGCTGCCCAGGCCGGGAACCGTGAAGCTCTGGTCTTGGGCGATGTAGCCGCAAGCAATGCCGTCCGGGAAACTTAGCGCGGTAGGCAGGTTCCGCGGGTCCACCTTGTGAATCGTGATTTGCCGATCGGATGCGGTCTCATCCGGATAGCCTGCCCCTGGATAGCACAGCGGGAAGTCGACATTGTTCGTTCCGACCGGATCGCTCGGGCGCAGACTGCTGTACTGAAACACCCCGACATTGGTCACGTAAAGCGTACGATTGTCCGATGACAAGGCAAGCCCGAATGGGTACCGTCCGACTTTAACCGCCCCTACGGCCGCCGCGAAATTGTCCGGCTCCATCAGATTTCCCTGGCTGTCGACGCCGGTGACAATCTTCGTCGTGTCGATCACCAGCACCTGAAAACCACCCTGGTCGGTGGTGTACAGATATCGCCCGTCGCTGCTCAACACCAGGCGCCCGGGGTAGGTGCCCTTGAAGTAGCTGACCGGTCCATTCGTAACATTCATTCCACCCGTGGGATGGCTGGTTGTGTTGAGGTTCACGGTTCCGACAATCGTGCCTGACGCGGTTTCTCCAACCCAGATATTGCCGTTTTCACCGCCGGAAACATAAAAGCGCGAGCCATCTGGAGAAAGAATTACCCCCAGGAAGGCAGCGTTCAATGGAATCACTGTGGTTTGTGGCGAAGCGGTGTTCAGCTTCTTCACAAGCGTGACCGAAAAAGGTCCGATACCGCTGTTCACGGTCGCCAGGGTGCCGCCATCTTGGGTGACCGCCATGCCGAACGGCTTCGGCGCCCCCACGCCAAGTTCCAAACCGACCGGCGTTACAAATCGTCCGTTTGGTATCACCGCCGCGTCGTAACCATCAACTTGGATATGCAACTTGGCTGGCAGGACGCCTGCCGGCGCTTTGTAGTGAATGGCCTGAGACTGGCTTGCGGCCTCGAAGGTGACGGCAGCGATCGACAAGAGGCCGGCGGCCGCGACTCCGATCAGCGCGACGCGACCTGGCTTGGAGAGGCGTGGTTTCTGGAAATCGGCTGCGCGATGCTTCATCTCATCTCCTCGTATGCAGGCCCGTCGGGTAACCCCCGGGCCTGCGTCGTCTTCAGTTTCGGCTAGTTGCGTTCAGATCTCTTGGAAAAGCGATTGGGGTACCGACACAAGCCTCAACCCCGCGAAGTGGACGTCCGGTCCTTGACTGTGCACGATGAATAGCAACGCCTTGTTACAGCGCGATGACGGAGGGATGAAATGTTTGTTAATGACGTGGCAAGGCGGATCGTCGGAGCAGGCGACCGATATGAGATCAGCCCAGCCCCGCGGGAGCAGCGGTTCGGCGTCGCACAGAGACTTGGACAGGGCCTTGCGTCGTCAGGAAGCCTTCCGTCTGCCGGGCATTCGGACTGAACCTGCCTGCGATGAGGCTGGGGGGAGTGGCTTTGTTCCTGTCAGTTTGGTAGGGATCATCGCCTGCTCGAGGCGCGATCTGGACTCGCCGCACTGAGAACTGCAAAAAGGCGGGACTCGAATTCAGAAAAACTCGCTCATCAGCAGTGCCTGGCTTGCCTCTCCCGGATAGGTCGACACCCCCAGGCCCTGCAGGATCAGGCGCAGGGTGTTCTGGTGTTGATACAGAGTGGTGGATTGGTAGCTCGACTTTGCTTTGCTGCTGACGATCACCGCAGCCACGTGTCCGCCGCCGTGAGCCGTATCGGTTCCTTCCGATTCATCGAAAACAATGATCAGCAATCCATCCTTCTGAAATGTGGAGCTGGAGATCAGGGCGGCAATATTGTGCTGAAGCCAGAGGTCGGCGACTTCGAGTGGGGCATCGTGAGCGTCGTTTAGCAGGTTGGGAATGATGAGGGAGAAGTTCGGCAACTGGCTGTTCGCCACATCCGAAGCGAATTGAGAGAAGGGAACCAGGTTGTTCTTTTCTGTGCTGCTATTCACTACATCTGTAAAGTTGGCGAGAATGTTGTGGCGCTTTGCATAAGGGTAAGCATCGCCTCCGGTGTATCCCACCGAGGGCAGGTCTTCCGCGTACGATTTCCAGCTCTTTCCTGCGGCCACCAGATCGCGGACGATATTGTCGGCGCTCACCGGGCCCGTGAACGAGTCATCATTCGTGATCATCTGCCCGGTCGTGAGCATGAAGTAGTTGCCCATCGAAGGGTGGGTGTTGGCATAGTACTGGGTGGCCACACCGTACCGTGCTGCCAGACTGTTCAGGTAGGGCATCGACGTATTGCCAATCACGTCGGAATAGCCGTGGTTTTCTTCCACCACCAACACCACGTGTCCAAACTGCGGGAACGAACCTGGCGCGCCCGGTGGTGGGCTACCGGGGGCCGAGGAGCCTCCACCGCAACCCGCTTGCGCCAGGAGCAAAAAGCTCACCAGGCACAAGGCGACTATCCGGACAAGCACGGGAACCCACATTGCGATCCTTTCCCCCACTTGATTCATAGCGCGATGTATCGCATGAGAGTGAGGTAGGGATGCCAGGGAGGCGGGGAAGGTTGGCAAAAGACTACCCGAGCGTTGCCGAATTGAGGGATGTCGGTCTTTTAGGGGGCTTACCCGGCATCTACCGGCGACATTGCTTCGAAAGAGAAACAGTAAAAGAGAAAAGGAAGGCTCTAATTCTGCTGTAGGCAGTACCGGCAGGACCTGCGTTGAGAACAACGGCCCGTTCGGACCCCACCGGGCCTCCGGTTCAGCACTCCATCCCTGTGTCCTGGCGGGCGCCAGGCTGGAGAATCTTATTGCACCAGCAAGCCGTCTACATGGAATTTCCCGATTACCACACTGACGCGATTCCCGGGCTTCACGTACCGTTCCTTGTTCGAGAACACCATCCAGTAGACTTTGCCTATTTCGGGCGTGCTGCTCTGCCGAAGCTGTCCCACTTTCTCCATGGTCGGTACAATCAGCTTCACGTTAGCCTTGGCATCGACCAGATAAGGAACGACCTTTTTATCGTTAAGGGGCTTGGCTTTCTCTGCGTCGGTGACGCGATAGCTGAAGCGAATCATCTGGCCGGACTCCACGGCCTTCACTGCCATCGAGTCAACCCCCCAGGTCACTTCATAGAACTCTCGCTCGCGGTTGGAACCGCCCGCCGAGCGATACGGGGACACCTTTTTTGGAGTGGGGGAGGGCACTGGGGAAGAGACTGGTGCGGAAGGCGCTGCGGAACTTCCAGTCGCCGGACTCGACTGTGCAGGCGCCCTTGAAAGTAAGAGACCGGTGACTAGAACTCCAGTGAACAGAATCTGCTTTGCATCGCCAACCATAATCTCAGATAGTACCGTTCGATTCCGCATTACGCTACAACTGCCTCCGGGTGCAACTTGCCGAACGGCTGGTTGTTTTGAAGCATTCGCACCGTTCGTCTCAGAAACCGATACTGCTCGTGAGGAGTCCTCGCGAGCAGTATCGCAGACTTGCTTCTTAGCGTCCCGTTACAGGGAGCAACTGAACGCCAAGTATGGTACCTAAGCCGTTGTCGGTGAAGACGTACGCTCCGGTACGCAGCGCAGCCGGAGTGGGTGGCGTGAAGGTCACGTTCAACGTGCAAGTCGCACCCACCGCCAGCCCAGCCCCTCCGATTGGGCAATTGTTGGTTTGCGTGTAGCCGGTTCCCGCGAAGGCGAGGTTGCCGATTACCACCGCCGCGCTGCCCGCTGCTGCTGTGTTGCTCACGGTGACGTGAGCAGTAACGGCCGCCGTCGGGGTTCCGAACTGGAGAGTCGGAACTCCCAGAACCGCACCCAGAGTGACACCGGTGGGAGCCGGGGTTACCAAGGCAAAGCCGAGTCGGCCGAGTGGCTGCGTTCCCGTACCGCCCAGAGTCACGGGCGAACCAGTCACCGGAACGCTCGCTGTGATGGTCAGCGTTCCCGTGAACGGTGCGATAGCGTTCGGCGAGAACACAACGTTGATCGTGCAGGTCCCGGCCGCGGTCAAGGTTGTGCCACACGTCCCACCCGCGACTCCCGCCGGCCGCGTGAAGCGAGGCGAGAAGGCTAGGGTGATGCCGGTCA
>WNFS01002417.1_pt1 | contig 14103 bp, 11 predicted proteins | sample 5400141 | NCBI WGS metagenome assembly WNFS01 (sample SAMN13153358, study PRJNA577476) | soil metagenome | isolation source: 60 cm saprolite under Madrone tree | place: USA:California | collected 2016-06-14
TGTCCATTGCAGAACAAAAACACATGTCCGCTCAGCGGCTCGCACTGCAAGCGGTCGCGCACCAATCCAAACAATCCGTTGAATCCCTTGCGCATGTCCGTTCGACCCACCGCCAGATAAATCCGCGTTGCCGCTCCCAGTCCAAACACGGCTTACGCCTGTTCCAACACTGCCAGCAAGCGCTCCAGCGTCGCCGCATCAAACCCCTCGGAGACTTCCACTCGCCGCCCTCGCGGCAGGACCACTGCCAACCTGCCGCTTGCTCCCGTTCCCGCTAATTCCACCGCTACAAGCCTGCCGCTTGTCGCCACCTCTGCCCCAACATGCACTTTGCGCGCTTCCCGCTGATGGCTTGCGACCTCGCCCCGTTTCTGCCGCCGCCTCTTCCGCCAGAAATCCAGCGTCCCCACTACTACGTCATGCTTCTGGCAAAATTCTCGCCGCCGCAACCCGCTCGACTCGAATGCGTCGACCAGTTGCTCCACTTCTGCACGGCTCCGCCGCTGCTGAACTCTCCCAAGCGTGTGTTTTTCTCTCATTCCCCCACTTCATCACGCTTGCTTCGCTGGCGCTAGGTGCGTTCCTCTGACGCATACGTTTGGGTTAGAACCATCGTCAAACGTGCTCACTGAAGTTGTGTACTCGATGGACCCGCCAGAGGTATTTCCGAAGTAATCTCCGATGAAGGTTCCGGTGTTGCAGATGCGGTTCCTGCTGCCTGACAGGGCAAGCGGCGATCGTAGAACGCAACGCTGACCGTATCGGTGATGCCGTTATCGGCGACGTTCAAATTCGGCTGGAGTGCATCCACGGGATTGACATTGTCGTTCACGACGATCGGAGTTGACCACGTGACGCCGCCGTCCGTGGAAGTTGTCAAGTAGATATTCGAAACGCCGGAAGCGCCATCCTCCCAGCTCACATACAGGGGATAGTGGCCGTTAATAAGGTGGTGCCCAACGGCAAATGTGTTGACAATGCCTTCGCGAAACGTCGTGTTCTGATAAGTGGGAACGGAAACGTCATGGTGTACGAGCAGAGGCGTCTGCCAAGTCACTCCGCCATCGCGCGAGGAGATCACGTATAGATCGGCGAACAGGAAGCCCTTCTGCTGCGGATTGTTGGTTTCTGTGGTGTACACCGTTCCGTCTGGGGTGACATGCGGGAGCATGTAGCTGTCCCAAGGATGGCCGTTGATGGTCGGAAGGACCGCTGGAGTGGACCAATCGGTGTGGCCACCATCGGCATTTGCGTCGGAAAAGGAAACAAACACGCTGCTCGGATTGAAAGCGAACAAAGTCCACATGGCATAAATTCGGTTGTAGTGAGGACTGGAGAGACTGAGGTCAACCGTGATCCACTGCTTATCCGGGTCATTGGAATGGGCATTGGGAGCAGTCATCACGTAGTCCAGTCCGCCGTTGTGAGTGAAATTCCAATCCGTGGCTGAAACCGCGCCATGCGGTCGAACGGCTGAAGAGATGGCTTCGCCGGGGAGCGCCGGATTGGGCAAGGAAGAGCCGTTATTGAAAACCTGAAAGCCAGATTTGTCATAGGAAAATTGGTATGGCAAAAGCAACGCGTGGTAGTTGCCGAATCCGTCAAAAGCTCCTACAGGGTCAGTGTTATCGGTGAAGCCTTCGTAGCCGGGAACATGACCCTGTACAGACCAAGTCCTGCCGCCGTCGAACGATTCATAAAAGCCCTGCAAGTGGTTGTAGCCCTCGGCGCTGACGAACCATTTGGTCTGCCCAATCAGGTGATTAGGGTTGGTGGGATCGACTCGAAGGTCCGATTCGCTGTGGTTATTTACAAGGAACGGTTGGTTCACAACGTTCTGAGTCGCGTAAGGCCCCAGGTCTTCACCCGTATTTGCGCTGCCGTTGCACGGGGTCTCGCCGGTATATCCGTTCGTGGGACCCAGATTCCCAGCGTAGGGAACTTCCGCCGTGTAGCAACTGATCTTCTGGGTGGTCGCGAAAACGTTTGTGACATGATTTAACCTGAAACTATCAGCGAAGGAAGTATCGGTCTGCGTGCCCTGAGGAGAAGGCGGAGGCACCGATTGCGCGAAAGAGAGAGGGACCAAGATCGTAATTAGCAGAAGCGCGAGGCAGAGGTACTTCTCTATTCCACAGTGGTCCTGGACGCGAATTGAATAGGGGAAATACTTTGAAACCGGCAACATGTTCACCTCGCACACGCATCGGTTTTGGGATGGTCGTGTTTCGAGCGTATTGCGCGCCAGTGGGGACATTCGCAGCGCGGTTTCGGGAGCATAATGTCCGGTCTTGTCGGTGTCAAGAATATCTCCGGCGAAATACTAAGAGCAGCGAGGGGAATCAATCTGTCTTGCAGTGGCGGGGGCACTGCCAGTTGCTTTAAGAGGCATTCCGTTAGTGTCTAGATTCGCCCTCAATGAAAACGGCGAGCAAATCCCGCCGAAAGTAGCTCCCTTGCGGGGACGACGATCCAATTCTGAAGCGATCTCGGGCAGGTGGGTTATTCCCTTAGCGATACGGGATCGGACTCATTCTTCGGCGACTTCTTATCCAACAAGGAGACGAGTTCGCGGCCCGAAGCCGGAACGCCCACCTTGCCTTCGCGGACAATCTCCTTGGCAGTCAGACTTCGGCCATAGAGTTTCTTGTTCGCGCTACCGTCAGACCGGAGCGTCGAGCCCTCCAGCGAAATCCCCGCGAACAAACCGCGTGAGCGAGAATAGCTGAGGACCTCTGCCCTCATCACGATGTCGGTATCCGCCGCCGCTGTACGTCCCTTTGGCCCGGCCGCTGCGGAGGCGTCGGCTCCAAGCTTCACTTTGCTGCTCAAGATTGAGTTCGCACCTTTGGGATTCATGACCAAGAGGACAAAGTCCGTGGCCTGACCGCCCAGCTGCAAACCGATGTTTGCACCTTCGAGCGCGAACAGTGCGGGAGCGCTCCAATGTCCCGTGAAGTGCTGGCCAGTTCGGCAGGTGATTACGCCGCGCCCGAAGTCGCCTCCGATGCCGATTGCAAACTTCAGAACCGAAGGAATCACAATGACGCATTCGGCCTTGTTGAGCAGATCTTTCGGAATGCCATCAGGGATGTCCATAATTTCCTTGAACACCTGACCGCACGCTTCCAGGCGCTTTTGTTCCCTGCTTTGGTTCGCGCCGAAGGCCGCACAGGACATAAAAATGGCTACAACAAAAGCGGCAGCTTTTCTCATGGAATTACTCCAGAGCGTCTATTCAATTCTTGCGCCGCCCGTTAGGAAACAACAACCGTGCCAGGGTTCGGACTTGTCCTAAGGAGAAACTCACCAGTGTGAGGAGCGGGGTCGATAACACGACACACTCCTGTTGCTCATGGCTTGTAGTCGCATTGACGTCCTACTAGTGTCGAACTTAGGGACACTTGGACTAGGAGGAGATAATGCAACCGACACGATGGATGGTTGCCTGCGTGTTAGGGGCGCTATTGCTCACCGGCAGTTTGGCACGAGCGCAGGGACACGGAAACGGGCACGGAAAGGGTCACGGAAAGCACGGAGACGATGACGACCAGGGTGAGCACTATAAGGACGGTGACCGTGAAGCGATTCGCGGGTGGTATGACGAACACAAGAGGAACCTTCCGCCCGGACTTGCCAAGAGAGATCAGTTGCCCCCTGGATTGGAAAAACAGCTTGTACGGCGCGGCACACTCCCGCCCGGGCTCCAGAAACGGCTCCAGCCTTGTCCCGAGGACCTTGAGCGGCGGCTACCTCCGCCACCTCCCGATTGCGCACACGTGCTGATTGGGGGACACATCGTTCTACTAAACCGCAGAACCAATTTAGTCGTGGACATCTTCCATCTGGAACTTCGTTAGCTGCCAAGACCGCATCATCTTTTTCCACACTGAAGCCGCATCGCCAAACGAGGCCCAGCGCCTCGTTTTATTCGGAATAATCTTTGGAATTGGCTTTCCAGAATGTATGGTCCGTCATCCGCCCGCAAACCCGACCAGGCGGTAGTGAACTTCGCGCAAGCGGGCGTGTCCGGTAAGCGCGTGAGCCAGGCACTAGACTCAATGCCGCCATCTGACTTTTCCATTTCGGCCCACACCCTGCCTCTTCGTACAGGTAATTCATAAGACTGACAGACCTTTCCCGTCGTCGCTTCGCGAGTCTCGTACCTCGAAGATACAGATACTTGCGCTGGACGTACGCGGGGCCGGCGCTCTCCGGCGGGGAGAGAAAGTTCTCCCCGGACACATTCCCCCGCGCTGCACGATTCACGAACTCTCATTGTTGGCTTTCCTGGAGGATCTCCATGCGGATGATCAGATTGCTCGGGAGTGTAACCGCGCTCCTTATGTTGCTCTCGGGTTCAGTCTCCTTTGGTCAAACCGCCCCTTCGACCGCTGTACCTCTTATTACCCAAGTATCGCCACCGAGCTTGCCTCCAGCGACCACCGCTCCTGGCAACGGCAATTTCACACTCACTATCCTCGGTGCAAACTTTCAGGCCACCGCGGTCCTCAACCTAACGGGACCCGGGAACTTTACGCTGCATCCTTCCAGCACTTCCGTGAACACCAGTGGATCGCAAATCACCGCTCACTTTACGAACGCAGTTGTTGCCTCTCCCGCGACACTTTTTGTAACGGTCACAAATCCGAACGGAACTCCTCCCTCGACATCGAATGCCTTGTATTTACCAGAGACGCCGGCACAGCCCAGCGTGGTGCTGAATCAGAATCTAAGTACATTTCTGAGCGGCAACCCGAAAGGAATTCTGACCGCCGATCTAAACGGAAATGGATCGCTTGACCTTGCGGTTGTTTCGGAGGGCACCAACACGGTTTCGATTTTACAAAGCAACTTCACCGGAAACTTCACAGCGGGAGGCTCCTATTCTACCGGTAGCCAGCCGTGGGGGATCGTCGCAGCGGATTTTTTCGGGACTGGCCAGCTAGGTCTGGCGATCACAAACTCCGGCGACAACACGATCACCATCCTGCTGCCGAACGGTGGCGGAACTTTCCGCCCAGGGAATACCATCTCGCTTCCGGGCGTGTTTCCTACCCAACTGGTAGCTGGCGACTTCAACGGCGACGGCAAGATCGATCTCGCGGTACTGAACACCTGCGGGACGGGCGCGGGGGGCTGCTTTCCGCAAGCCGCCCCGCAAGTTCCTGGCACGGTCACGATTCTGCTGGGCAACGGCGATGGAACGTTCACGGTTTCCTCCGTCACGCTAACAACTGGAAACGTCCCCTATGCGATAGCAGCCGCGGACCTCAACGACGACGGATTCATCGATTTGGTGATCGCGAATCAGAATGACAACAACCTGACAATCTTGATGGGCAATGGCGACGGAACGTTCACGCCGACGAGCGCTTCTCCCATCACGGGTAATTTGCCTTCCGCAATTGCAGTCGGTGATTTCAACGGCGACGGCAACCTGGATCTCGCGGTCACGAATTCCGGGGATAACACAGTATCTATTCTCTTGAATCAAAACTGTTCGAATCTTCCGGCAGCGCTCTGTGTTTTTGCTCCCGCGTCGGTTTCTCCAATCGTCGGTTCGGGACCGGCGGCAATTTCCACTGCTGACATGAACGCCGATGGATTCTTGGACTTGGTGGTTGCGAACTCTTCAGGAAACTCCGTTAGTGTCCTCCTTGGAGATGGGACGGGCGCATTCAATGCCGTCGTGCCACAAGGGCAACCGGACTTTTCGACGGGAGCGGCGCCACAAGCAGTAGTTCTGGGAGATTTTAATCAGGATGGCCGGCTGGACATCGTGACGAGCAACGCGTCGGGGAGCTTCTCGTATCTTCGGCAAGCGGCGGTGGCGCAATTGACGCTGTCATCGAACAACCCGGCTCCTGTTTATGGGCTGCTCGTCACATTTACGGCGAACATCAACCCGCCATTTGGACAGGCGACGCCGACGGGATCCGTGACATTTTTTGATGACACGACGGCGATCGGAACGGTTTCGCTGAATGGTTACCAAGGCAATTTTCAATTCGCGGGGTTGGGCACGGGGGCGCATCAAATCACCGCCGTATACAGCGGAGATTCGAACTTCGTTTCCGTGAGTTCGAATGCGGTTGCGGAAAGTGTGGCGCAGGAGCAAACGACCACGACGCTGACAGCCAATGTAAGCAGCGCACCGTATGGAGTGCCGGTCACGCTGACGGCCACGATCCAACCGCAATACACGATCCTGGGAACTGCGACCGGCACGGTGACATTTTTTGATACGACGACATCGACGAGCTTGGGCAACGCCACTCCAGTGAATGACGCGGCGCAATTGACGATGTCAAATTTGGCGGCGGGGTCACACGTAATTGTGGCGCTGTACAACGGTGATGCGAATTTTAAGAGCAGCATTTCGGCCACGTATACCGAGATCGTCACGCAAGCGTCGACCACCACCACAGTTTCCACGAACCTCACGCAGGCGCAGTTTGCGCAAACGGTGACGTTTACGGCGACGATCCAGTCGGCCGGAAGTAACAGCCCCACCGGGACGGTGGGTTTCTACGATGGTTCGGCCTTGCTGGGAAGTTCCAGCGTGGCGAACGGTTCGGCAGCATATTCGACAACGGTGCTGACCCTCGGCAATCACGTGGTTTCCGCGCAATACTCCGGCGACAGCAACTTTCTGAGCAGTTCCGGGACCACTCCCGTCATCGTGACAAAATCCGCTACGAGCACGACGGTAAGTACGAATCTGACGCCCTCGACGTACGGGCAAAATGTGACCTTTTCCGCGACGGTGACACCCGCGTTTGGTTCGCTGCCGAGCGGGCAGGTTTCTTTTTACGATGGAACGAATCTACTGGGGACGGCGAACACCACCAGCGGAGCCGCGCAGATAACTGTGCCTAGTCTGACCGGAGGGACGCACGCGATAACCGCCCAGTGGGTGCCAACTTTCAATTACGCTGCCAGCACCTCGAATGCGATCACACAGACGGTAACGCCGGCGGCAAGCACTACCTCCATCTCCGCTGTGCCCAATCCGTCTTCTTACGGGCAACGGGTTATTGTTACCGTTACGGTGGACTCGACCTATCACTACATTTCCAACGGCGGAACGGTGACGCTCTTTGATAATGGAACGGCAGTCACATTCGAAAACATTCAGGGAGGCACAGCGGTTTTCTGGATTTCGACACTCACTGCCGGCGTCCATTCCTTGACAGCGAATTACGCCGGAGATTCTAACCTCACGGGCAGCTCGTCAACGGCCTGCACGCAAACCATCAACCAGGCGACCACGACGACGTCGGTCGTGCTCAGCTCGTACTCGACTCTCTACGGCCAATCGGTGACCGTGACGGCATCTGTGGCGAGCCCTTCCACTCTTGCAGAAACAGGTACGGTGAGCTTCTTCGATGGAAGCACGCTGCTCGGCACAACCCCGGTGAGTGGAGCCCGGGCGCAATTTACGACGTCCACGTGGTCTCCAGGCACGCACACGATCAGCGCGCAGTACAACGGCGATGCCAACTTTGTGGGCAGCGCCACGACCCAGAGCCCAACATTGACGGTCAGCAAGGATCCGACGCTTACAAACGTATCCGTGGACGCAAATCCATCGACCTTTGGGCAAACCGTCACACTTACGGCAGCAGTACAACTCGAGTACGGCAGCGGTGCGACGGGATCGGTGACCTTCCTGGATGGCACAGCGCCAATCGGGACGGCGGCCTTTGCGAATGGAGGCGCGAAGCTGGCCATTTCCACGTTGAGCGGAGGGTCGCATGGCATCACGGCGCAATATAGCGGCGATGCGAGTTTTGCCAGCAGCACTTCGACGGCGATAACCGAAACGGTGAATCCGGCGGCAACTTCGACTACGGTCACCTCGGCGACGAATCCGGCGAACTTTGGACAAGCGGTGACGCTGACGGCAACCGTGCAACCACCTGCGGGAACCACTGCGAGTGGGTCAGTCACTTTTGTGGACGGATCCTTCGGGATTGGCACAACGACGCTGACAGATAACACCGGACAATTGACGGTGTCGTTTCTCGCGCCGGGCTCCCACACGATCACCGCGGTGTACGGCGGAAATGCGAGCCTTAGCGGAAGCACGTCGGCCGCGCTGACAGAGACGATCCATCAGGCCGCGACGACCGCGACGGTGACTTCGAATTTGAATCCCGCGCCGTTTGGCCAGTGCGTGCAACTTTCGGGCACGGTCCAACCGGCTTCGGGGACAACGAAAGCGACGGGAACGGTCACGTTCTTTGACGGCACGGTGTCCCTCGGAAGCGGGACGGTGGCTAACAACGCCGTAACATTGTCCTATTGCGCGTTCCAGGGTGGCGCACACGCCATCACGGCAAACTACAGCGGGGATACGAATTATTTGACAAGTACTTCTGCCGCGTTGACGGAAACCGTGAACCCGGTCTCTTCCAGCATTACGATTGCGTCCAGCCAGAATCCAGTGGCGTACGGATCGACGGTGACATTCACCGCAACGGTATTGCCATCGATCAGCGGTGGCAGCGCGACGGGGAGCGTGACGTTCTTCGACGGCGCAACGTCGCTAGAGTCGGCGACGGTTTCTGGCAACAGCGCGCAACTGAGCGTTTCCACGCTTCTGGGCGGAACGCATTCGATTACAGCGAAATACAGCGGCGACGGAAATTTCACGGGCAGCACGTCTGGCGCTCTGGTGGAAACTGTCAATACGGCGAGCACAACGACGACGCTGGCTTCGAGTGTCAATCCTTCCAGTTACGGGCAGTCGGTCACGTTGACGGCGAGTGTGCAGACACCGCCTGGTGGCTCCGCAACGGGAACGGTCACGTTCCTTGACGGAACGACGTCTCTCGGAACGGCTACGATTGCGAGCAATACGGCGCAGCTCACCGTGCCGAATTTGACCGCGGGCTCACACTCGATAACGTCAAAGTATAGCGGCGACGGAAATTTGTCGGGCAGCACTTCGGCGGTTTTGACCGAGACGGTGAACCAGGCGACGGCCGCAACGGGTGTGGTGTCGAACCTGAATCCGGCGATGTTTGGCCAATCCGTGATCTTCACGGCGACCGTGCAGGCCACTGGAACTGGCACTCCCACAGGAACGGTAACATTGATGGATGGTGGTACTTCGATTGGGAGTGGGAGTTTGTCCGGCGGGAATGCGGTGGAATTCACGATCGCGACACTTACCGGAGGATCGCACTCGATTACCGCGGTTTACAGCGGAGATGCGAATTTCAGCGGCAGCACGTCCACGGGGTTGGCGGAGACGGTGAATCCGGCTTTGACCGCGACGACGGTAGCGACTTCGGCGAATCCTGCCAGCGTTGGACAGGCGGTGACGTTCAGCGCGACGGTGCAACCGTCGACGGGAACGACGGCGAGCGGCAACGTCAGCTTCCTGGATGGCACGACCGTGCTGGGGAACGTGGCTCTCGCGAGCAACGCGGCACAATTGACAGTTTCCACGCTAGCGCCTGGGTCGCATTCCATCACGGCGGTTTACGGAGGAAGCGCGAATCTGGCGGGGAGCACCTCGACGGCGCTCGTGGAGATGGTGAATCAGGCAGCAACCACGACGACAGTGACTTCGAATTTGAATCCGGCGCCGTATGGACAAGCGGTGACGTTCACCATCGCGATACAGCCGACCACGAGTGGCAATGTGACCGGCACGCTAAACTTGCTGGATGGCACGACCACGATTGGCGTTACCACGCTAGTAGCCGGTCAGCACAATTCCGCGTCCTTCACGCTGAGTGGAATCCAGGGCGGGACGCACACGATTACCGCGAACTACGCGGGGGATGCGAATTACACGGGGAGCACGTCGGCGGCCTTGACGCAGACGATCACGCAGGGGACCACTGCGATAACGGTGGCTTCAAGCGTGAATCCTGCGGCGTTGGGGCAAACGGTGACGCTGACTGCGACGATCGTGCCATCGGTGGGGAGCGCGGTCGGAGGATCGGTTACGTTCTACGATGGCACGACGGCGTTGGGAACGGCGTCTCCCACGAGCAATGTGGCGCAGCTTTCGATTTCGAGTTTGGCTGTGGGGTCGCACTCGATTAGTGCGAAGGCGACGGGAGACGCGAATTTCTCAGGAAGCACTTCGGGGGTGCTTACGGAAACCGTCAATCTGGGTACAACGACGACGACAATTGCGTCGAGCCTGAATCCCTCGGCATTTGGGCAAGCGGTCACGTTTGTGGCGAGCATTCAACCGCACGCCGGAAACAGTGCCAGTGGGACGGTGACTTTCCTGGACGGCAGTGCTTCGATTGGAACGGCAACGGTTTCCAGCAATTCCGCGCAGGTCACGGTTTCCGGGCTGGCGCCGGGTTCTCACTCCATTACCGCCTCGTATGGCGGGAATGCGAACCTTGCGGGGAGCACGTCGGGTGTTTTGGCGCAGACGATAAACAAGGCCGTGACTTCAACAGCAGTGAGCTCCAGCCTGAATCCATCGACGTACGGGCAGAGTGTGACATTTACGGCTGCTGTGCAACCCGCTTCCGGGGGTTCGCCGACCGGCACGGTTACTTTCCTTGACGGCACTACGCAGCTGGGGACGGGGAACTTGTCCGGCGGGTCTGCGCAATTCACGACAGCGGGAGCGGCGTTGATTGCGAGCGCGCATTCGATCACTGCACGATACGCGGGCGATGCTAATTTTGCGGGAAGCACGTCGGCGGTTCTGACGCAGACGGTCAACGCGGCGGCTGGCGGAACACCGACGATCGACGTGAGGATTTCTGCCGATCAGGGGTCGGCAAAATCGAGCGTGAATACTGCAACGTTCTCCACCAGTGCAGCTAATGAATTGCTCCTCGCGTTTATTTCTACTGATGCCTCGGGTGGGGGAAGCAATGCCAAGGTGAACAGCGTTAGCGGCGGTGGGCTCACGTGGACACTGGTGTTGCGCTCCAACACGCAACGAGGCACGGCGGAAATTTGGCGCGCGTTCTCGGCGACTACGCTGAGCGGCGCAAGCGTGACCGCTGCGTTGTCTGAGAAAGTGTCGTCGTCCATGACGGTGATGAGCTTCACGGGCATTGATACTTCGGGAACGGGCGGTTCGGGTGCGATCGGCGCCACCAAGGGCGCCAACGCGAGTTCGCAAGCACCGACGGCGCAACTGGTCACGACGAGAAACGGCTCGCTGGTGATCGGCGTTGGGAATGATTACGACAACGCGATTGCGAGAACGGTCGGCAGCGGGCAGACTCTGGTGCATCAGTACCTGAGCCCGGTCGGCGATACCTATTGGGTGCAGATGGAGAACGCGCCGACGATGTTGAGCGGCACCACGGTGGTCATCAACGACACGGCGCCGACAGGCGATAGGTACAACCTGGCGATTTGCGAGATTTTGGCGGCGCCATAAGCAAGTCCGGACATTCTTTGAGTGAGCGCAAGCATGGCTTGAACGCCGCGTGCAGGAGGATTAGGTAGATAAGACCTTAGCAAAAACCTGGCCGCTGAGTTCGCTTGGAAGATCTAAGCATGCCAGGCGAGGCGCTGCCGTCAAAAGACGATTGGCTGGCTAGATGCAAATTGGAAGACAGGCGCCCATTCTCCTTGTATTGACCGGTTGGCCAACTTCCGGGTGGTCGGCGCAATCCGGAAGTAATTCGGTTACTTCAGAATCGCCCGTCACACGACCAGAATCGCGCTGTCGTCAGGGCATGCGCTTCATCTTCATTTGTCGTGGTCTTCCCCGAATACGACGACGTCTTTGTTCAGAGGTAGCTCGTGTATGCGTACCTCGATAGGCCCGCCAGTCGCGCTCATACAGCGGTACCTGTCAATGACATAAGGCACGCCTTCGCCAGCCAACAGCTTCGACGAGGTGGTAACTTCGAAATGCAGATGCGGCTCGCGGGCATCGCCGGAAGCTCCGATGCGCCCCAGCACCTGGCCGCGCCGCACGCGGTCTCCTGCCTTCACGAGCACACTTCCCGGTTGCAGATGCATGTAATGTGCAAACTGGCCGCCACCTATGTCGAGGGTGATCGAGTTTCCGGCAACTGTGTCGAAAGTGATCGGAACGGCAGGGTGAAACGCCTCGCCGTGTCCGGGGATGTTATCGGGGAGGCCATCTCTTGCCGTGACAACACGGCCGTCGGCAACAGCCAGCGCTGCTTTTCTATAGGAATAATACGAGCGCACGTCCCGCGCGTCGTCAGAAAATGACGCACCGTCCCTGATCTGCTTCCAGTCAATCGCGTAGCGTCGTGAGTCCACCGCCCGCCCATCAAGAATGACAACTCCGCGCCGATGATGATTGTCCCGATCATTACTGGGCCCATCGGCCGCAAGCCAGTTTGCACCTTCTACCGGCGGCCCGAGCACGTGTAACTCAGTTTGATGTGTACCGATGACCGCGCCTTCCGCTGCTGAGTCGACCGTGCTCACATGATGAAGCAGCCTCTCCGGAATATGTGCGCTGCGGTCGAACGCTACTGACATAAAAGCGATGGTGCTCTGGCCATCGGCGATTACGAGCCTTTCTTTGGGGTCAGAAAGGGTCTTGCCGCCCAGAGGCTGCAACATGGCTTCGAGCTGCTCTGCCTCCAAGGTCGCAATCGGTTGGACAGCTCCCGTATCTGCGTCGAGCACCTCAATACGATTCAGGGAAAGAGGGGTTGTCCCGAAGTTCGTCAGGTGCAACTCGTACATGAGATAGAAATGCGGTCCGCTTGGGAATGCTGTGGGCTCGAATGGCACGCGCATCTCGAGCTGCGGTGGCCAGGGAGCGAGCTTGACCGCCGAATTCTTGTTATCGGAGCGCAGATTCTGCGCTTGAGAATTGCCTGTCAACTGGTTGTCCGGTTGGGCAATGGCAGGACATGAGCAAAGGGAAGCAGCTCCGAGAAGGATTAACAGGCGCATGCCCATGGTACGTAATTGGCGATAACAAAGTTCCTCATTCTGGTTGGATGGTCGGCTACACGGAAGTTATCCCGAAACGGCGTTTTTGGAAGTTTGAGCAGCACTCTGGCCTTGAGATGTGGATCGTTCATTCAACTCAGGCCTCCTGAGCGCTTGCTGCGGTTCCTGAGAGAAACAATTTCCGGCCCCTGATCAAGTTAGAGTCCCACCAGATCCTGCGCCACTGCCCTGCCAATATCCTTGTCTTAACAGGGCGGTAACCGCGCATCGGTGCTAGTTGGCAGATCCGTGCACACAGCTCTGCGTTCCGATTGGTTCATCACCTGTAACCGCTCATTATGCTTTCCATGGGTTCAACACCTGCACTCGTGTGTCTGCAAAGTCGCTGACGTTGCGTGAAACGACCGTCAGATTGTGGTGAAGCGCTGTCGCCGCTAGCAGGCCGTCTATCGTCGAGAGCGTTTTCCCCTCCCTTTTTGCGGTCGCAGCGAGTAGACCCCATCTATCCGCGACCGGGACATCGATCGGCAGAATTCTGTCGGCAAAACGAGCCCCCAGCTCTATCTCCAGCCATGTTTCGAGATGCGTTCGTCGCTTGCCCTGAGGCAGTCGTGCCAAACCCTTTCGAATCTCTGCAAGAGTCAGAACGCTGAGGTAGAGCAAGGTCTCTTCGGCCGCTTGCATCCAGGACATCAGGCGTGGTTCCGGCTTGAGGCGCACAAGCTCGGAGATACAGTTTGTGTCCAGCAAATATCCACTCATAGTTCGATTTCCCGCCCCTCGTCCTTCTCCCGCTCCAAGTTCAGATCGACTCCGACAAGCGGCGACTCTCGGAAGAACTGCACAATACTCTTCGGCTGGTGCGACTTGCCGACAAGCTGTTCATATTGCTCGCCCGAAATCATCACCACGCCTTCCTTGCCCTGCCGTGTGATGAGTTGGGGACACCTTCGGTCCGAGCCCGCCGAAATACCTCGCTAAACCGGGCCTTTGCCGTTTGAATCTGCCAGGAAGGTTCGACAGTCTTTAGGCTGGGTGTCTTCCGGCCTCTAACTTCTTGACCGTGTTTCTTGGTAAGCGTCATCCCACTACCGTCTGGACGAAGTGTGGGTAGGCACGAATGATGCCCTTTGTGGACACAACGATCGTGTCCACAAGGGGAAATCATGGACACTTCCACTCAAACTATACAAGTGAGAGGTAGAGAGCCGC
>WNFS01006285.1_pt1 | contig 14092 bp, 13 predicted proteins | sample 5400141 | NCBI WGS metagenome assembly WNFS01 (sample SAMN13153358, study PRJNA577476) | soil metagenome | isolation source: 60 cm saprolite under Madrone tree | place: USA:California | collected 2016-06-14
CATACCGGCGAGACGCTGGTTCGCCTTGATCTGCTCGAGGCTGACCGGTATCGGGAGCGGCCGCACCGCGGCGACGTCGACGGCGCGCCAGGCGGAGTCGGTCGAATCCGGATGCGCCTCCGCGATCACCTTGACGATGCCGACGATCGCGCGCTCCTTCCCGGTGTGGTAGAAGAACGCCTGCTCGCCTTTCTTCATCGCGCGCATGTGATTCTGAGCCGAGAAGTTGCGGATGCCCGTCCACTCCGCCCCGTCACGCCCTTTCGCGACCTGCGCGGCCCACGACCAATCGTCGGGCTCGGACTTCAGGAGCCAATGTGCCATCGCACTCATCCCGCCGCGATCAGCCCGAGCGGCCCGAGCGCCTTTTCGACTCTCGGTTTGACTTCGCCGATCATCAATTCCATCGAGCGCATCGCCGCCGTGTGCGGTGTGCTGCCGACCTTGAACGAAAAGCACACGTGCACGGGCTTGGTCGCGTGGATCTCGGCGACGAGCTTTTCTGCGACCGTCTCGACATCGCCGATCAGGAGATTGTCGTAGATGGTTTCGAGCGGAGGCTCGTCGGGGAACGGCAGATCGACCAATACGGTCCCTTTCATGACTTCCTGCCGGCGCCGGAGGCTCGACGCGAGCCGCGACTGATACCGCGCGTTCTCGGCGAAGCGCATCCCCTCTTCGCGGCTGTCGGTAATGTGCGCGAAGCGGTTGAGGGTGATATACGCCCGAGACAAGGGCGCACGCTCGGCCGCAAACGCGGCGGTGATGTCGGCGTACTGCTCGGCCAGCAATTTGACGCCGCCGACACGACCCGACGTCAGCACCCGATAGCCGTGCCGCGCGGCGGCTCGGAACATTGCCTGGCTATGGCCGGCGACGTAGATCGGCAGGGGGGATTGGACCGGGCGGGCCGGAATGTGAGTTTCCGGCATCTGGTAGTGCTTGCCCTTGTAGCTGAAGAAATCCCGGCTGAAGGCCAGGTCGAGGATGTCGCAGAACTCGTCGGTCATTTCGAGATTCTGGGCGATGTCGGTGCCAAACCGCTCGAATTCGTAGGGCTGGTACCCGGCCCCGATGCCGAGCATCAGTCGGCCATTCGACAATGCGTCGGCCGTGGCGATTTCTGCCGCGAGCCGGGCCGGGTTGTACAAGGGCAAGACCACGACCGCGGTGCCGAGGCGGATCTGTTTCGTGATCGAGGCGCAATGCGACACCATCATCAATGGCGACGCGCACAGGCAGTAGTTCGAGAAATGGTGCTCGGCGAACCAGGCGATCGTGTAGCCGAGCGCGTCGGCCAGCCTCGTCTGCTCGGCGACTTCGCCAAATACCTGCGCGGTCGGCTTGTCCGCCTCGCGCGACCCCATCAGATTGAAGATCCCGAAGTCCATCGGCTCATCCTCCAATTCAGGTCACCGCATCGAGGGTAGGCAACTTTAGCACCCTTTACGCGCTGACAAAATTGCTGCACAGGAGCCGATGCCACAGCGGGGGCTGTCAACCGCGCTCCTGCGCCCTCTTGAGCCTCCCCTCATTCCCTGAGGTCTGCATACCTTGCCCTGAGCAACCGTTGAATGACGGCAAAGATCATCGCAGTCGAGACACCGAACATGAGCATGCCATCCACAGCTTCCAACGGGCCCAGCAATCTCCACGACGGTGACATCACCACATTGCCGTAACCCAAGGTCGTGTAGTTGACAGCCGAGTGGTCGAATGCGGGTCCGAACTCATGAAATTCTCCGCAGATGAAGAACAACACCGCCCACAAGGCGATCTCGATCAGGTGAGCGGCGAGCGCGAAGGACATCGCCACGGCCACAATTGAAACATCGGCCCAAAAGCTTGCGCCGGCTCGGCCGAGGTTCCTCTCCCGGCGAACAAAGTTTACAGTCGAGACCAGCGCGAGCGCGTGAATGATGATCGTACCCAAGACGACGCCTGAGCCAACCGCCAGCGGAACCAGGATCGCGATTCGATTTGTTTGCATGTCATCGCCAGGCCGCTGGATGCGGACCAGCCCCGTGTCCGCCCAGGGCTGAGTTACCGCCGTGGGCGCGGCGCGCCGTGTGCACGAGGTCCGCGGCCGAGCGAACGCTCTCGCCGAGGACTCCGAAGCGAAACGGGCGCGGATTCACACTCGCTATCCCGGGAAAGCCTTGATGAAACCGGCCGCGGCGAGCAAACGATCACAGGCGATGGCCGGTTGGGTATCACTCATGGGCAACCGGCCTCCCACGGTCAGGGCCTCCCGCAGATCCGGGTCGAGGTCGTTGAAGGTCGAGTCTGCCTGTACCCCCAAGGCGTCCAGGAGCTTGCTGAAGAAGCAGCGGGCGGCCGCTGTCGCGGCAATATCGAAGATGTCCTCGTCCTGGTAACCGTGAGACCTGAGCAGCTCGACATCCGCGGACGTGATGCGGTCGGCGTTCAGGGCCACTTTCTCTGCAAACGCCATCATGTGGCGCTCGCGCGGCTCGAGGGGAGCCTCGCTCGAGCCCTTCGCGATCGCGGTCACGGCCGTCGCGTCGAACACCTTGTCGGCCAGCACACTTCCGTGAGCCAGGGCGCAGTAGGAGCTTCGGAGCGCGCGGGCGGCCGCAAGCGTCGCGAGCTCGTAGGTCCGAACGGGAAGGTTGGACTGGATTGACGCCAGGAGAGCGCTCCAGCCATCCCGTATGCCGGGCCTCAGGCTGAAGGCCTGCGCCCAGTTCGGCACATAGCCGAATCGGCGCTCGGCCTGCTGGTACATCTCGCGCACCGGTCCCTGCGCTTCGGAAGGCGCTATCGTGCGAATGAACGCCATGTCGTCGTCCTCCTTCTACAAGTGTCGCCGCAATGAGGAGCCGGCCCAACCCCGCCGAACCTTGCCGAACACGAGCGTGAAGGCTAGGAATGCAAGGATAGCCTGGAGCCATCCTACCGCCGGCATGCCCGAGAGCGCGAGACCGACCTGAGCGAATCCCACGACCGCCATGACGTTGTTGAACGCAATGGCAGCCACGAGGCTGCGGCTGAGGAGGAAGACCAGCGATACGCGAGGGACTCCGTGGATGCCGCTCACGCCTGCCCAGCTCGGCAAGCGCAAGATTTGGTAAGGTCGCGGCTCGGCCGTCGACGGAGCGCACGGTGGCAAAAAATCGACGATCCTTCGCTCGTTCTGACCGCGTGCACTGGTGGTCACGTGGGAACACGTGACCACCCTTCTTTCAGGGATCGCCGGTCCAAGGTGAATCCGAGCCGCCCCGTCCAACATCTCAGAGGTGAGCAGGGGGCACAGCCGTGCTACACGAGAGGTATGAGTCGGTAACATACGAGGCCATGAGGCTCGGCGCCAGGGCCCTCGCGGCAGGCCGCGTCGAAATTTCCGTCACCGGGCTCGAGAACATTCCTGCGGATGGCCCGGTCCTCTTGCTCGCCCGGCACTATCATCATCTTTTCGACGGTGTCGTGCTCTTGCTCTCGATGCCACGCCCGATCCATATCCTGGTGGCCGTGGACTGGGTGAAAAACCGTTACGCGCGGCGTCTGCTGACCCTGGCCACTACAATGCCCCGCTGGCCGGCCGTCCTGCGCAGTGATGCTCCACGATCTGACGTCAATCAAGAGCGCGTCCGGACGGGGAAGATCTTCACTCCCGGCGCCATCAGACGCTATCAACGCAGCGCGTTCAGCGATTCTGTCGCCCTGCTCACTGAGGGTCGCGTTCTCGTCGTGTTTCCGGAAGGCTATCCCAACGTCGACCAACACTACACGCCGAAAACGAGACCGGAGGAGATCCTTCCATTCAAGGCGGGGTTTGCCGCCATCGCGGCTGCCGCAGAGAAGCGGCTGGGCGCTAGAGTTCCGATTGTTCCGGCCGGATTTCGCTATACGAAGAATCAGCGTTGGAGCGCGCGATTGAATATCGGCGAGGCAGTCTATGCGGAGGATTTTGTTTCTCGACGAGTGCTCGTTCATCGTATGGAGCAGCGGATAGCGGAACTCTCCGGGTTGTTCGTGAGCGGTCAGCAACTGAACGGTGGATCCGTGCCAGGTCAGAAGGGAACTCGCGATGAGGCGCACCGTCTGGCAGCCTCGCCGGGTCCGCGGTAGGATACGGCGATGCGCGACACCGAGCACGAGCGGTTCATGCGAATCGCACTGGAGGAGGCGCGCGCCGCTCGCGCCGAGGGCAACATGGCGGTCGGCGGCGTCATCGTGCGCGACGGCCAAGTCCTCCAGCGCGGCCACAACGAGGCCGTATCCACCTTCGACGTCACCGCGCATGCGGAGACGGTGGCCCTGCGGCGCCTCTCGACCCGCCTGTGCGTCGTGAATCCCTCGTACCGAGCGGGCCAAGGTCCGCTCGCCGACTGCGTGCTCTACACGACGGTCGAGCCGTGCGCGATGTGCTGCTTCGCCATCTGCGTGTCCGGCATCGCCAAAGTCGTGATCGGCGCCCGCTACGCGCGCATGGGCCTGCGCTTCGGCGACTACGCGATCGAGAAGCTGCTGGCCCTCCTCGACCAGCCGGTTACCATTGTCGACGGCATCCTCTACGAGGAGTGCGCCGCGCTCCGCCTCGAAAGCGCGGCCGGCCGAGACTGATAATCGTCGGCGAGTCGGTCAGCGGCGGGCTGCCACCAGATAGCCGCGGACGATCACCTCTTGCAATCCGGCAGCCGTCGGCAATGTTGCCGAACGCGTAGAGCACGACGTGATCGGTCGCGGCGACACCCATGTGCGGACTGATGCCATAACTCACCTCCTCCATTCGGTATGGGCGTCCGTCGAATCAGAGCATGAAGCGAATGTCCCAGCTGTTGGTCGGATAGGCGAAGAGCGTCTGCTTCAGCTCGTCCGCCGGGATCCCCAGCCGAATGGCGAGCGAGAACACGCTGATCACGTCCTCGGCGTGAGGCCCGAGAAGGTGCGCGCCGAGGATCCGGCCGGTATCCTCCTCGATCAGCACCTTGAAGGCGGAGACCGTTTCCCCCACCCGCCGTGTGTTGAACCATCCCGAGGTGTCCTGCCAGGTTTTGCGAAACCGCCGGCCACCGGCCCGTGCAGCCTCCTCGGTGAGCCCGGCGGAGGCGATGGGCGGCAGCGTGAAGCAGGCGGACGCGATGCCGTCGTACTTCGGGGTGCGGCGGTTGCCCTCGAGGAGATTCGTGGTCAACACTTCCGCATCGTGGGTGGCCTTCGGTGTCAGCGGCGGCCCGCTCGCGGCGGCGTCACCGTCGATCTCCGGCACTCGACCCGCGCCGTGCACGGCCAGGTCCACCTCGAAGCGGCGCTCCTGTCCACCCTGCATGCCCCGGACGGCGAGACGATCGCCGGCCACGTCGACACCGAGAACATCGACACCCAGCTCGACCTTGATGCCGAGTTCCCGTGAGCGCTTCAGGAGAAGATCGACGAGGTCGGGGTCGAAGCCCTCGAGTGGCCGGGCGCCACGGTGGAGGATGGTGACCTCCGCGCCGGCCCGCGCGGCGACATGAGCGAACTCGAAGGAGATGTACCCGCCTCCGACGAAGGCGAGGCTGGCGGGCAGCCGGTCGAGGTTCAGGAACTGCTCGCTCGTCGTGAGCCGATCGGCCCCGGGGAACTTCAGCGGGGCCGGCATGGCGCCGGCGGCGATGAGGACACGGCGGCCGGTCAGCCGGTCGTCGCCCACGGCCAGCGTGGCCGGTCCTACGAAGCGGGCCCGACCGTGGAACTGCTCGATGCCCATCTTCGCCCAGGTCTGCTCAGTGCGCGCGGGCGTCGGATCGACGAGGGCACGCTTGAACCGCATCAGCTCGGGCCAGTCGATGGTCAACGATTCCGCGGGTACCCCTTTGCCGGCCATGTCGCGTGCGGCGTGGACGGCCTCTGCCACGCTGACCAGAATCTTCTTCGGCACGCAGCCGCGGAGCGCGCACGTGCCCCCGAAGGGGCGCGAATCCACCACGGCAACCGTCCAGCCTGCCTCACGGCACCGCGAAGCAACCCCCGAAGTGATACCTGTTCCGACCACGAGGAGATCGTACTGTCGTTCCATGCCACCTCCTTGGCTCTCGGCGATCTTGCCTCACCTATTGGATCACCTCATCCGCGCGCAGCAACAGCGAGTGGGGGAGCGTCAGGCCGAGCGCCTTGGCTGTCTTGAGGTCACGAGCCTCCATGGCGAGTTATCGTAGCCGAAGGCGAACGGGTGGGCCAGAGCGGTAAGGCATGTAAGGGGCGTAACGTCGCCTTGACAGGTTCGCCGGATCTCGCCTAACCTCCTGTCGCCCTACCATCGACCCAAAAAGTAAGGCGGAGGTCTGCGATGCTCGACCGTCGAAGCCTTCTCAAGCTGAGCGCGGCAGGGGCCGCCACTCTCGGCACAGGTATCCGGATCGCCCACGCCCAGGACAAGCCCAGGCGTGGCGGCACCCTCACCATCGGGCGCAACCACGATGCCGACACGCTCTATCCAGGGCGCTCCACGGGGCTGTCGGCCATCGCCACCAACCTTCTCCTCTACGACGGGTTGGTGCTTCACGACTTCCAGATGAAGATGCGCCCGGCTCTTGCCGAGCGCTGGGAGGTCTCCGGCGACGGGCTCACATGGACCTTCCACCTGAAGAAAGGAGTCAAGTTCCACTGCGGCGCTCCGCTGACCGCCCAGGACGTCAAGGACCACTTCGACCGATGGACAGATCCCAAGGAGGCCTTCCCCACGCGGGCCAAGGTGGCGAGCCTGGCCGAGACCCGCGTGGTAGACGACCACACTGTCGTCTGCAGGCTCAAGAATCCGACGCTCGTTTTCCTCAACAACATCAGCCAGACCGAGTGGTCCTACGCCTCGATTCCGCACGCGAAGCACGTGGCCCAGTACGGGCAGGACTACGGTGTTGTGCCGGCGACCATCTGCGGCACCGGGCCCTTCAAGCTCAAGGAGTGGGCCAAGGACGACCGCATGGAGCTGGTTCGCCACGAGGGATACTCCTGGGGCTCGCCCGCCTACGAGAACACCGGCGCTCCGTGGGTCGACCGCATCATTGTCCGCACGCTGCCCGAAGACGCGGCGCGCGCGGCGGAGCTCGAGGCGGGCGGCATCGACCTCGACATCGACGTCGCGCCCCAGCACATCCCGCGGCTCGAGGGCAAAGGTGTCAAGGTCACCTCGATCCCGCGGCTGTCGTCCAATCACATCGGCTTCAACATGGAAAAGGACGTCTTCAAGGATGTCCGGGTGCGCAAGGCCGTTGCGCATGCCGTGAACCGGCCGGAGATCGTCCAGTTCGTCATGAAGGGGCAGGCCGACGTCTCCTATGGCTTCCTGCACCCGCTCGTGCCGGGCGCCTCGTCGAAGGAGCAGATGCGCCCCTTCATGGCGGAGTTCAGCCTGGACGCGTCGAAGAAGCTCCTGACCGAGGCGGGTTGGACGGCGGGCGCCGACGGGATGCGACAGAAAGACGGCAAGCCGCTTCAGGCCTCGCTCTACGTCTTCACCGAGCTCCACGAGCGTATCGTCACCCCGGTCCAGGCGCAGCTGAGGCAGGTCGGCTTTGATCTCCAGATCAAGCGGCTCGAATCGGCGGCGTTCAACACGGCGACGCGGGCGGGCGAGCACGATGCGCGCTTCCTGCCCATGATCTACTCCTCGGGCGACTTCCTCTACTTCTTCGTCTCCTCGGCGGTCCCGAGCCCGAACACAGTCCGCTGGCGCGACGACCGCACCGACACGCTCTTCCAGCAGTCGCAGACCACGCTGAAGGAGGCGGAGCGCGTGAAGGCATTCCAGGGCATCGAGCAGCGGCTGGTCGGCGAGGCCGTGGTCGTGCCCATCCAACACATTCGATGGATCTTCGGCAGCCGGCCCCGTGCCCGCGGCCTCAGGTACCACCCCATCCACGGCATCTACAAGCTCATGGACGCCTGGGTCGTCTGACGAGATGCCTCCCGTGACGGCGCCCAAGCGTATCGCGATCCGTGCGGGGTACGTCATCGCGTTCGACGGGCGGGGCCACCGGCTCCTCCGCGATGGCGTGGTGGTGATCGAGGGCGACACCATTCTCCATGTCGGGCCGCGCTTCGACGGCCGCGTGGACGAGACGGTGGATGCGCACGATCGGGTCCTGACCCCCGGGCTCATCTCCACCCACGCCCATATCAGCGGCTCGCCGCTGGACCGGTCGTTCATCGAGGATCGCGGCAACCCGCAGTTCTGGTACTCGGGCCTCTTCGAGATGCTGCCCGTGCGGAGCGAGGCACAGGACGAGGAGGCGGGGCGCGCCTGTGTCGATTTCTCCATGGCCGAGCTGTTGCGCGGCGGGGTGACCACCGTCATGGAGATCGGCACGCTCGGCGAGTACGTGGTCGAGCGCGCGCCGCACTACGGGATCCGGGTCTACATGGGACAGGCCTTCCGCTCCGGGAGGTGGCTCACGAAGGACGGCAAGCGCGTCGAGTGGGAGTGGAACGAGGAACAGGGACGGCAGGGGCTCCGGCGAGCGATGGACTTCCACACGCGGTGGGACGGCGCGCACGGCGATCTCGTGCGATGCTTCGTCTCGCCGTCGCAGATCGACACGTGCACGGCCGAGCTCCTGAAAGACGCCAAGCGCTTCGCCGACGAGGTCGAGCGGCCCTACCAGGTGCACACCTCGCAGTCGGTGGTCGAGTTCAACGAGATGGTGGCGCGCCACGGCAAGACGCCGATCGCGTGGATGAGAGAGCTGGGCGTGCTCGGCCGGAACACCGTGCTGGGGCACGCCATCATCGTCGGCGGCTCATCGTGGACGAACTATCCGGACGGCGACATCCGGCTCATGGCCGAGGCCGGCTGCTCGGTGGCACACGCGGTATGGGTGTTCGCGCGGCGCGGCGTGGCCATGGAGTCCTTCGGCCGCTACCGGGAGGCCGGCGTCAACATGTCTCTCGGCACCGACACGAACCCCCAGAGCGTGATCGAGGCCATGCGCTGGGCGGCCGTGGTCTCGAAGATCATGGAGCGGAACACGGAGGCGACCACTGCGGCCCACGCCTTCGACGCGGCAACCCTCGGGGGGGCCCGGGCACTCATGCGCGACGACCTCGGGCGCATCGCCCCGGGCGCCAAGGCCGACCTCGTCCTCTGGAAGGCCTCCTCGTGGCGGATGACACCGCTCCGGGATCCGGTGAAGAACATCGTGTACAACGCAAGCGACGAGGATGTGGATCGTGTCTACGTCAACGGCCGCCTCGTCGTGGACGGCGGGCGCGTGCAAGGCGCCGACGAAGGCGCCATCCTCGGAGCGCTCCAGGCCGGCGGTGAGCGCATGTGGCCGCGCATGACGAAGTACGACTGGGCGGGGCGCGGCGCCGACCAGCTTTCTCCCCAGACGTACCGCGAGTGGGGAGAATAGCCAGCCCGGAAGCGGCATGATCCACTACATCCTCCGGCGCCTGCTCCAGACGGTGCCGGTGCTCTTCGGCGTCTCGCTCCTGGTCTTCGCCATCATGCACGTGGTCCCGGGTGACCCTGTGCGCCTGATCGCGGGGCCCGACGCCCCCGAGTCGGTGATCGCGAGAGTTCGCGCGGAGCTCGGCCTCGAGCGCCCTCTCTACGTCCAGTACGTCTCCTTTCTGTCCCGCGCCCTCCAGGGGGATCTCGGCCGCTCGCTCCGCTCGCGATCGCCAGTCGCCGGCGAGATCCTCTCCCGCTTTCCGGCCACGCTCGAGCTCACCACGGTGAGCATGGTCATGGCCGTGCTCGTCGGCATCCCGCTGGGGCTGATCGCCGCAGTCCGTCGCTCCTCGTGGGTCGACTATGTCGCCATGGGCACCTCGCTCTCCACGCTCTCGATGCCGATTTTCTGGGTCGCCATCGTCGCCATCTGGCTCTTCAGCCTCCAGCTCGGCTGGCTGCCCGTTTCAGGACGGGCGGGGCCGGTGTGGCACTGGGAAGGCCTGCGCCATATTCTGCTCCCGGCCGCCACGCTGGCCACGACGTCGGTCGCCATCATCAGCCGGCTCACGCGCTCGGGGATGCTCGATGTCCTCGGGCGGGAATATGTCACCACGGCGCGCGCCAAGGGCGTGCCGCCGTCCCGCGTGGTCGGCAAGCACGCCCTCGCGAATGCGCTCATCCCGGTCGTGACCGTGGTCGGTCTGCAGTACGGGTTCCTTCTCGGCGGCGCCGTGGTCACCGAGACCATATTTGCGTGGCCCGGCGTGGGCCGCCTCGCGATAACGGCCATCCTCCAGCGCGACTATCCGGTGGTGCAGGGATGCGTGCTGCTGGTCGCCGTCGTGTTCGTCCTCGTCAATCTGCTGGTGGATCTCCTCTACGGCTGGCTCGACCCGCGCATACGCTATGAATGAGATCTGGCGGCGCTTCGCGAAGCATCGGCTGGCGGTGATCGGGCTCGCGGTCATCCTCGGGCTGGTCGTCCTGGCGTTCGGCGCGCGGCGGATCGCCCCGCACGATCCCATCCGCCAGGATCTGCCGCATGCCCTGGCCACGCCATCAGCGGAGTTCCCGCTCGGGACGGACGAGTTCGGGCGCTGCATCCTCTCGCGCATTCTCTTCGGCGCGAGGCTCTCGCTCTTGGTCGGAGTGATCGCGACGGGCATCGGCGCCACCGCCGGCATCCTGCTCGGGCTCTGCGCCGGCTATTTCCCGCGAGCCGACGCGCCCGTGATGCGATGCATGGACGTCCTCCTGGCCTTCCCGAGCATTCTCCTCGCCATTGCCGTGGTGGCCGCTCTGGGCCCGAGCCTTGTCAACGTGATGATCGCGGTAGGGGTGCGCTCCATCCCCAGCTTCGCCCGGGTGAGCCGCTCCATGGTGCTCTCGTTGAAGGAGCTCGAGTTCGTCCAGGGCGCGTCGGCCCTGGGCGCCTCCCATGCGCGCGTGCTCTTCCGTCACATTCTGCCGAACAGCGTCTCGCCGCTTCTCGTCTTCTCCTCCATGCAGGTGGCGACGGCCATCCTGCTCGCCGCGATCCTGTCCTTCCTTGGCCTGGGCGTCCAGCCCCCCACGCCGGAGTGGGGCAAGATGGTCAGCGATGGGCGCGCCTATCTGATGGAGGCGCCCCACGTGTCGCTGTTCCCGGGCCTCGCGATCTTCGTGGCCGTGATGGGTTTCAATTGCCTCGGTGACGGCCTGCGCGATGCGCTCGATCCGCGGGTGGGCCGCGTAGCCGTCGAGTGACCCTCCTCCGATCGCGCTCAGGCGCCCGCTAGTCCCGGATGACCAGTTCAGCAACGGGCACGCCCGAGCGAAACCGCTTCACCAGGTCGTCCGGATCGTACTCGACACCGATCGGGTTCTGCGCGAAGGCGGGCGACAGCATCCAGTCCTGTCCTTCCTTCGCGGTGGCGAAATTGTCGATCTGCAGCTCCACGCGGTTGCCGTCCGGGTCGCGGTAGTACATCGACGTGGTCGGCCCGTGGTTGACGCAGAAGAACGGCTTGATCCCGAGGTCCCTGAGTCGGACATAGTTGTCGAGAAACTCGCCCATGGAACCGAAGGTGAAGGCGACGTGGTGCAAGCCCGGCTGTTCGATCGGCTTCACGCCCAGCTCGGTGGCCGCCGGGTCACGCGGGACCAGCGGGCCGAAATCCACGAACGCCACGCGGTGATGCTCGTCGTCGTACGTCGCGAACGCGAGGTGCTTGTCCTCGTAGACCACCCGCGCGCCCAGCACGGCACAGTACCAGTCGCGCATCTCGGCCATCCGGTTGGTCTGGTAGACGAGGTGAGCCAGCTTTGTCGGCGGCATTGCGTCATCCTCCCGCGGGTCGTGCCCGCTCGTCGTCGCGCCCCGGGTCTCGGCACAGCGCGGATGCAGCCTCGTCGATGTGAGGCGATCCTGCCAGAGTGCGCGAGAGAGGTCAAACTGCGGCGGCCGGTGGGCGGCGACCCGTAGACCATGACGCGACACTGGATACAGGCAGACGATGGTCTGGCCGCGGCCGGTCCCTTGCGCTATTGTGGAGCGGCCGTTCAACGACCGTCGATCCATTGAGGAGGGACTTGATGAACTTCCGTACCCTCACTTACGAGAAACTCGGCGCTGTCCTCCGCATCACGGCGAATCGCCCCGAGGTGCTCAATGCCCAGAGCCGAGTGATGGTCGTCGAGCTGGACGAGGCTTTTCGAGCGGGGTCGAACGACGCGGACGTGCGGGTCATCATCGTGGCCGGGTCGGGGGCGCACTTTTCTGCCGGCCACGACCTGGGCAGTCGCGAGGAGCTCGAAGACCAGCAGGCCCATCCGGTGGGTCCCGGCATCGCCGAGAATCTCAAGCATCTCTCGGAGCTGTACCTCGAGACCTGCCTGCGCTGGCGGGATGTGCCGAAGCCGACCATCGCCCAGGTGCAGGGCTACTGCATCATGGGCGGCTTGATGCTCGCCTCCTGCTGCGACTTGATCATCGCGGCGGAGGATGCTCTCTTCGCCGATCGGGCCGTGCGCTGGGGCGGCTCGCACGTGCAGTACTTCTCCATGCCGTGGGATCTCGGTCCCCGGAAGGCCAAGGAGTATCTCTTCACCGGCGACTATATCGATGCGCGCACAGCGCTCGAGCTGGGCCTGGTCAACCGCGTGGTCGAGCGCGAGGCGCTGGCCGAGGCGACGATGGAGTTGGCGCTGCGGATCGCGCTGCAAGATCCCTTTGCGCTCAAGCTGGCCAAGGCCTCCGTGAACGAGACCATGGACACCCAGGGGCATCGCCGGGCCGTCGAGGCCGCGTTCAAGAACTACATGCTGACGATCCCGCACCGGCAGGCGCTGGGCACCTATGGCGCGGCGGCGCGGGCCAAGGGCGTGAAGGCGCGCATCGAGACGCGAGATCAGAAGTTCGGCGATGTCGACGAACACGCGCGGCGACCGAGCTGAACGGAGGCTACCGGGCATGGGATCGCTGGACGGCAGGGTGGCGCTGGTGACGGGGGCGGGGCGGCTGCGCGGGATCGGCCGGGCCACGGCTCTGGCGCTGGCCGAGCAAGGGGCGGACGTGGTCGTCACGGGGACGGGGCGCGATCCTGCGACCTATCCGGACGACGAGAAGAACGTCGGGTGGCGCGACGTCGAGAGCACGGCCGAGCAGATCCGCTCGAAAGACCGCCGCGCGCTGACCTGGACGGGCGACGTGAGCCGGGCGGAGCCCGTCGGCCAACTGGTGGACCTCATCGTGAAGACCTTCGGCCGCGTAGACGTGCTCGTGAACAATGCCGCCTATCCGCGCGGCAATGACCGGGTGCCCCTCCCCGAGCTGGACGAGGCGGTGTGGCGCAAGGTGCTGGACATCAAGCTGACCGGCGCGTTCCTGCTCTGCAAGCGAATCGTGCCCATCATGATTCAGCAGAAGTGGGGGCGCGTGATCAATCTCTCGTCCATCGCCGGCAAGCGGGGCAGCCCGAATACCGCCGCCTACAACGCGGCGAACTTCGGCATCCAGGGCCTGACGCAATCGCTCGCGATGGAAGTCGCGCGGCACGGCGTCACCGTCAATGCCGTGTGCCCCGGTACCATCGATACGGCCCGCATGGACGTGCTCGGCCGCGGCGACGGCTGGCAGCGCCAGCTCGACCGCATCCCGATGGGCCGCGCCGCGTCGGACGAGGAAGTGGCGGGGCTGATCGGCTTCCTGTGCTCCCCGGCGGCTGCCTTCATGACGGGCCAGTCCATCAATATCGACGGTGGCATGGTGATGTGGTGACGGATGCCGCCGGCGGCGTGTCTCTGGCCCACTCGCAGTTCGCTTGCCGGTTGACGGCGACGGGTGCGGGCCTTAGGATGCCGCTCGGGCGTGGACGGGCGTTGATGCGCAGCGTACTCAACCGGGCTTGAGTCGATTCGATCGACGCAAGCCCGGAACACCGCACAGGAGGACACGGGCCTGATCTCGAATCGAAACTCAAGGATCGCGAAGCTCATCTGCGCCGTGAGCTAGAATAACGGCGACTCGCTGAGAGAGGAGAATCGTCATGCCGTTCTACGAAAGAGGACCCGTCCGCATCCACTACGAAGAAGTAGGCTCCGGCTTTCCCCTGCTGCTCATACCGGGCGGCGGGCTCAATTCGGCCCTCTCATCCTGGCAGACAGCCTCGCCCTTCAACCCGATGGAAAGGTACAAGGACGATTTCCGCTGTA
>WNFS01002424.1_pt1 | contig 14083 bp, 11 predicted proteins | sample 5400141 | NCBI WGS metagenome assembly WNFS01 (sample SAMN13153358, study PRJNA577476) | soil metagenome | isolation source: 60 cm saprolite under Madrone tree | place: USA:California | collected 2016-06-14
GAATTAGTTGGGCGGCGGCGTTTTTTTATTGCGGTTGGCGGCTAGGTGGGCGCGAAGGCGATTGAGCACTTCTACTTCTTTGCCGGCGTCGACCTCGTTCCGCAACTCTTCCAGCGCGAAGTGGACGACATCGTGATGATGGAGTTCTTCTGGTTGGACTAGATCGCTGAAGCGCAGCCACAGACGATGGAGAAGATTGACTTCGTTGGCGGTGAGATTGGGCGCGTGGGGACCGAGGACTTTAAAAACTTTGTCGCCAGTCGGGAGATGGATTTCGAGATTGAATTGCGGCTTGGGATCGCCGAGGCGCTCCCAGGCCTCGCCGATCTGGCGGGCTTGCTCTTCGCTCTGCCATTTGCCGGAAGAGCCCACAACAATGGTGGACGATTGAAGGCTTTGGCCGGCGCGCAAAATACCGTCCCAGAGGTCGTTTGCGGCGACGACGGCGAGGCGGATGGATTTGCCGCGTTTTTCAGCCATGCTGAGGGCCTGCGAAAAAAGATGCTGCTCGATGCTGCCGAAAAGTTGATCGGCATCGAGTTCCTGTTCGCCCGAGGCGGCGCGCCGCAAAATGCGCACGTGGAGGACGATGACATCGCGGCGGCCGGGCTTGATACGGTCCAGTACGTTAGCAAGATGGTACAAGTTGAAGTGATTGCTGATGGGGACGAGGACGTTGCCGGCCTTTGCGCCGACGGTTTCCGGCGTGAGCTCGCCTTCCAAGTCGAGGTTGAACTGATCCATTTCGACGTGGGCGACGCCTGCTTGACGGGAACTGCGCTCGGAAATCGTAAAGACGATAAACAAGAGAATGGAAAATGCGCCGCCGGCCACAGTGGCGATGGGCTTGGTGAACAAGTTAACGAAAGCAATGAAGAAAAGGATAAGTGTGATGAGGCCGAGGCCGACGGGAAACTGCGTGCCGAGGATAGTGAAATTGAGCGGGACCTGGAATTCGCGCTTGCCCGGCTTGGTATAACGAAGAACGAAAACGGCGAGGCCGTTCATCGCGAAACTCCAGATGACACCAAACGCATAGAGGTTTGCAAGGAACGTGACATCACCGCGGCTCAGGAGAATGGTGACGATCTGCAGCGCGACAACGATGTTGATGATGCGATAGCTGGTGCCGAAACGCGGATGTGGCTGGCGGAACCAGGAGCTGAGCACGCCATCTTCCGAGACACGGTTGAGAACACCATTCGAGCCCAGGATGGCGGTGTTAACGGCGCCGGCGAGAATGAGAGTTCCAACGACGACGACAAATCCATGAAAGATGAGGCGGGCAATGTGCGGGCCTTGAAGGTTCATGGCCAAGCCGCCAATCAGATTCTGCAAGTAATACTGGCGTTCGCCATCGGGAATGATCATGACGGCGAAAAAGGAAACGAGTGAGGTGAACAGCAAACTATAGATAAAAATGACCAAGCCCGCTTTTTTCAAATTAGGGAGCTTGGGATGCTCGATTTCGCGATAGACCTGTGCGAGGGATTCTTCGCCGGTCATGGCCAGGACGGAGTGACCCAGCGCGATGAAAATGGCGATGACTCCGAACATTTGCGGCAAGGAACTATGAGCGAGCCAGCCAAGAGCGTTCGGTGTGAGGCGGAGATTGCGCGGATGAGGCAACGGCGGCAGCGGAGAATGTCGAACGAGAATGGTGTACACGCACCAAACGATCAGAATGATCACCATGACGGTGACCAATTTCATGATGTGGAGAGCTTTTTCGCTGGACTCCTGGACTCCTTTGGTGTTCTCCCACCAGAAATAAACAGTGGCGACGATGGCAAATCCCGCGGCGATCGCGCTAATGTTTGCGGGGGAGAGCGGACCGCTTAAATGCAAATATTGAAAAAGCTCGCTTAGGAGACCGCCGAGATACTGGCCGGCGGAAACACCACTAATCGGGCCGGTCAGGATGTAGTCAAACATCAACGTGGAGACGCTGAATTTTGCGAGGCCGCCCCCGAGGGATTGCTTAACAGCGCGGTAAACGCCGCCGCGGACGAACATGCTGCAGCTTTCCACGTAAACGAGGCTGACCGCGTACGAGAAAAGCATGATGGCGAGAATGAACCAGGGAGCAGTCTTGCCGATGAAGCCCTCTGCTTCGCCGCCGGCATAATAAGCGGAAGAAGCGAGGTCATTGAGAACGATCGCCGCGGCCTTCCAGAAAGAAATGAAGGTGAGAAGGGCGGTTGTGGCGACTATGACGCGCGGAACTGCGTTGCCGCGCCCACCCTGGGCAGCAGGGCTATTGGGAATCGAGCTCATGTATGGGTAATCAGACCAGCAGGCTTTAATGCTCGCAAATTCGGCAGGGGAAGTCTAGTTGACGGGGAACATCTGCGTTGCGAGCGGTTGGAGTTAAGGCAAGTCGACATCGATGGCGTAGACGTCGTGGTCGCCGCGGCTGAGTTGCAAGACGAAGGAGCCGTCGGGAGCGAGGCCCTCGAAGCCGCAACGCTGAACGCCGCCCTCGAGAAGAGGGTTGCAGTCGAAAGCCGTAGTGGTTGAAAGATCGGAAAGCCTGAGGCGGTGAACTGGCTCGCCTGGCTCGAGAATATCCTGGAAGAAAAGAAAGCGAGAGTCATCGGACCACAAAGCCGGACCGATCACTTTGCCGTGGGCGACAGTTGTCCATTTTTTTGTGGCGAATTCGAAGAGGGCAACTATGTCGTTCCGGTCGGAATCGCAGGCGACAAACCTGCCGTCCGGGGACCAGTGGTGTTTCCAATATTTTTCGGAGCCGGGGATTTTTTGAGTGGTTTTCGAAGAGAGATCGAAGATATAGATGCCAGAGGTGGGATCTTCGTCGGCATCGACGGCATAGCTGAGCTTGGTGCCGTCGGGGGACCACGCGGGGGAGGTCAAAGGAAACGAATTGGATGCGATCTCGGTGGGCTCGCCGCCGTCATAACTGACGGTGTAAATACGGCTGGAGGCAACGCCGGGTGGTTGACCGCGAAACGCGATCAGCTTGCCGTCGGCACGAATGGCGGGGAGACCGGGATCATACTTGCCGGAGACGAGCGTCAGCGGGGCCGAACCGTCAAGCTTTGCGCGCCAGAGAGCGTTACTGGAGCCACGAAAAGCAACCCAATCCCCCGTTGCCGCAAAGGCAACCCAAGCGGCAGGCTGGCCTCCGAGAAGACCGTGTAACTCGCGAGTTTGGGGATCGATGCGGACGAATTCGCTTCGGGCATTGTTGCCGAGAATAAAGATTCGCTTGTCGTCGGCAGAAGGCAACAACACGGAAGCAGACAAAGGACCAGTGGCAAGCAAAGTCGGAGTCTGCGAGCGGCGAAACCAACCGAAAGATTCGCGAAGAGCCCAAACGGCGCTTGGAGATTTCTCAGAAGAAGCAAGAAAAACGTAATACTTCCCGTCGGCGGTCCAACGACCGCAGCAAAGGCCATCCGCTCCGGTCCAGTTTGGAAGGAACTGATGGAGGCTTGAACCGTCGGAACGAACTTCCCAGATATGAGAAGGTGCTGCCGGAAGATTCGCCCAATGGAAACGGAGACGCGAGCCATCAGGGGACCATGCCAAACCCCATTTCGAACCGGGGAGGTCGAGAATCTTGCGAATCTTTGTGCCGTCCACGTCGATGTTGAAAATTCCTTCCGGAGTGGAATAGGTGATTTTGGCGCCGTCGTGGGTGAAGGTAGCGTCATTCACGACGATGTCGCTCACGCGCTGGGGAGTACCACCGACGGCAGACATGATCCAGACAGGTAGCGCAGGCTTACGAGAATCGAAGGGACCGAGGGCAAATTGGGAACCGTCCGGGGAAACGCTGAGAATTCGGGCGTTGGGAAATGGAATCGAGATCGGCTGAGGTTCACCGCCGGAGACTGGCATTTGCGAAAGATCCCATTTGTGGCCGCGACGAAGTAGAAAGAAAAGGCGGACACCGTCGGTGTGCAGTCCACCGTAGAGGTCGGCGCGAGACGAGGTCGTGAGAGGTGCGACCCTGACAACGCGAGGATCGGGAATTGGGCGGAACGCGAGCCAAACGAGAAAGACGAGAGGAAGAAAGAAAGAGAGTGACGCGATGCGCCAGAGGGAAATGCGGCGGGATGGCTGTGGCGCGGCGGTCGAGGGAGGCGGAGGCGGCGCCACAATGTGTGCAGACTCGGTCGGCAGCGTCTCGGTAACTTCTAAGGCTGGAGGAAGAACGGTGCCGACGAAGCGGTAGCCGCGCCGTGGAAGTGTTTCGATGTAGACAGGCTTTTCGGCGGAATCGGAGAGCGCCTGGCGGAGTTTGTTGATGGCTTTGTTGAGGCTGTTTTCGAAATCGACGAACGTTTCCCGCGGCCAGAGGCGTTGCTGAATCTCTTCCCTGGTGACTACTTGGCCGGGGCGCTCGAGGAGCATGACGAGGATTTCGAGCGGCTGTCCGGCAAGGCGAATTTTGGACGCGCCTTTGCGTAGTTGGCCGGCTGGAGCGTCCGTGAGGAACGGGCCGAAGCGGAACAAACCATTGGGTTGCAAATTGCCTGGCATGGGTAGGTTCGAGAACGCGTTTCCACTGATTGTATATCGGGAGCCGAGGACTCTCCAAACCCCAAAAATCGGTGTCTGCTCCAAAGAAGCGGCTTCGTTCGAACTATTTCCTTGCAAGCTATTTATCTGCAGCGTTTTACAAGGGAAGACCAAGGGAATGAAATAAGTATGGGCCCTCCATTGTATAGCGCTCCGCAGATTGCGTAGGCTGCGCAAAGTCCTCGGTACGGATCAGAAATCTCTCCCAAGTCCTTTCGCGAGCTTGCGGCAAAGGCGTGCCCGCCGGGCGAGGTAACATGCCTGAACCACACGCTCAAGGGTGTGGTTTGTACCGAGGAGAACGAAGAGCCTGAAAGATTGGGGTGGACGAATGAGATCGGGTGGCAGAAGAAATTCTTGGATACGTGTTTTGTGGATGGGCTTGGCGTTGCTTTTGAGCGGAGGACTTTGTGCGGCTCAAAAAGATCCCGGAGTACGACCGGGGTCGCCCGGAGCGGGCGGCCAGCTAAATGGGTTGACCGACATTGAGAAGGCGATGTTTAAGGAAGGATTCCAACGAATGGTGCAACTGGAAGGCGTGTGCGACGACTGCAGCGACATGACGCTGGGATCGCATGTTGAAGAGTCACAAGCGAATTTGGTGACGAAGACGAATTCTTCCGGGCTGGGGATTCGATTTAACGGTGATCAGTGCAGCGTATGCCACAACCAACCGGCGGTAGGGGGATCGGGCGGATTCCTAGTGCCGAATCCGCAGGATCCACCGAGTCAGTACCGCGCTCCGGAAAACCCGATGTTCGATTTGATTCCGCGGCGGAAGGGCGCGACGAATCCAGTGCCATCGTTCATTCAACAATTTGGGCCAATACGCGAAGTACGCTTCGCGAAAAAACCGGATGGTTCGCCAGATGGCGGCGTACACCAGCTTTTCACAGTGGTGGGCCGCTCGGACATTTTCTCAGATGGGCAGGCACATGCGTGCTCGGCGCAAGCGCTACCGTACACGGACTTTGAGAAAGAGCACCGGCGAGGCAATGCGAGATTCCGGATTCCGCTGCAACTTTTTGGACTGGGAATTCTGGACGGCATTCAAGATCGTGAAATCATGGCGCGGCACGACGCGACGGCATCGGCGCGGCAGGATCTGGGAATCGTGGGAGTGCCGAATCGCAGTGGAAACGACGGGACGATTACACGATTTGGCTGGAAGGCGCAGAACAAGTCCATCATGATTTTTTCGGGTGAGGCGTACAACGTGGAGATGGGCGTGACGAACGATTTGTTCCCGCAATCCACGGACGAGACGCCGGAATGCCATCAGAATGTCAGCGAGCCAAATGACATTTTCCGCGCGGATCCGACGGACGTACGAAACCAGAGCTTCTTCAATCCGTTCCACATTTTGCCGGATTGGCAGATGTTCGCAATCTTCATGAGATTCCTGGACGCGCCACAGCCGGCAACCTTCACGCCGAGTGCAACACGCGGCCAGCAGCTGTTTGGGACGGGGCCGGAGAATCCTGGAATCGGCTGTTTTGCGTGCCACACACCGACTATGATTACACCGGAACAAAGCGAGACGACCGCGCTGCAAGGCCTGACGGTCCATCCCTTTTCGGACCTGCTGATTCATCACATGGGCAAAGGGCTGGCAGACGACATCACGCAGGGAGCCGCGACGGGAGACATGTTCCGCTCGACGCCGCTGTGGGGCGTGGGGCAACGGCGGTTCTTCCTGCACGACGGCAGGACGGATGACCTGATGAAGGCGATTGAAGCGCATCATTCGCGGGGGCAGGAGTGCGAGGATTCGCGTACACCTTGCTACGGGCCGTCGGAAGCAAACACGACGGTTGAACGGTTCCGAGGGCTATCTGCGACGGACAAGCAGGCGATTCTGGATTTCCTGAGATCGCTGTAACACGACGACCAGTGGTGAATAAAAACCGGCTCGCGGGCATTCTCCTGCCCGATGGGCCGGGTTGCCTATTTGGCCTCTAATTGATGGAAGCAGGAACCCGAGGCACCACACAAGGTTTGGCAATATAATCTCGGCGATGGGAACCGGGGTGAGTGTCACAAGTTTAGGTGCTTTGGGAAGCCGAGTGGACGCACGGCTTCCTCACGTTGGGCTGCATTGCGTGAATGTGTATGTACGGGACCAGGACCGGAGTCTGAAATTTTATACGGAGCAGCTGGGATTTCGGGTGGCATTTGACGCGAAGCTACAATCAGGCGAGCGGTTGGTGGCCGTAGCGCCGCCCGATGGGTCGGCCGTGCTGGCGCTGGTAAAGCCGAAAGCTAAATCGCAGGAAGCGAAGCTGATTGGACGAGCGACGCAGATCGTGTTTTTGACAGACGATGTTGCGGCGCGATTCCAGGAGTGGTCGAAGAAGGGCGTGCGATTTTCGTCTGCGCCGCGGCTGAGAAGGATTAAGTACGATCCGCAAACACTGGCCACGGCTGCAAAGCAATCGCTATTGCTTGGCACGGAAGCGCCGGTATGGGGCAGCGCGGTGGCGCATTTTCGTGACGTGGACGGGAATTCCTTTGTGCTGGCGAGTTACGACGAAGTGACACACGCGATGGAAGGGGAACGCCGCGCCTTGGAACAACGACAGGAGGCGGAGCGACGCGCGGCGCGCGAACTGGAGATTGCGCGGGAAGTACAGGCGAGACTCTTTCCTCAAAGTCTGCCGCCGATGGCGACGCTGGAGTACGCGGGAATTTGCATGCAGGCGCGGCAAGTGGGCGGAGATTATTACGACTTTCTGGATTTAGGGCAAGAGCGGCTGGGCCTAGTGCTGAGCGACATCGCGGGGAAAGGGATTGCCGGCGCATTGTTGATGGCGAACTTGCAGGCGAATTTGCGGAGCCAATGCGCGATTGCGCTGGACCAGCCGGAGGCGTTCTTGCGGTCGGTGAATCGATTGTTTTTTGAAAACACTGCGGACGGAGCTTATGCGACGTTGTTTTTTGGCGAGTACGACGAACGGCGGCAAAAACTGCGTTACGTGAATTGCGGACATTTGCCGGGGCTGCTGTTGCGACGCGACGGAAGCGTGGAAAAGCTGGAAGCGACGTGCATGGTATTAGGGCTCTTTGCGGACTGGGATTGTACGGTGGACGAGCGGCAGCTTTCTTCCGGAGATTCGCTGGTCTTATATACGGATGGCGTGACGGAGTCGTTCCATGAAAACGAAGAACAATTCGGCGAGGAACGATTGATCGCTGCGTTGCAACGACATCGGGAGCTGCCCGTGCGAGAGATGCTGGGAGCGGTGGTGCGCGAGGTGCAACAGTTCAGTCCGCAGGAGCAGCAGGATGACATCACATTGATTGCGGCCAAGTGCAGAGACGGATTGCGCTAGGACAAGAATGCCGACGGATGCGAACGAGACAAATTCCTTCGAAGCAAGACTGATCCGGAAGCTCCAGTGGCGGTTAATTCCCTTCCTGTTTTTTCTCTATGTGATTTCATTCATCGACCGCTCGAACATCAGCATCGCCGCGCTGACGATGAACAAGGATCTGGCGATTTCGAGCGAACAGTTCGGGTGGGTCGCGGGCGTTTTCTTCTTTGGCTATGTTCTCTCAGGAATTCCAAGCAATCTGATGCTGCACCGGTTCGGCGCGAGGATTTGGATCACGGTTATTTTAATTTTGTGGGGAACACTGGCGCTGATGATGGGGCTGGTGCACTCAGTGCAGCAATTGTATGTGCTGCGGTTTGCGCTAGGATTGGCGGAGGGCGGATATTTTCCCGGCGTGGCGTTGTATCTGACGTACTGGTTCCGGCAACGCGAACAGGCGCAGTGCATTGCGCTCTTCCTGACGGGATTGCCGGCGAGCAACATGATTGGCGCGCCGCTTTCTGGATGGATTCTGGATCACGTTCACTGGATGCACTGGCCGAGCTGGCGTTGGCTGCTGGTGGTAGAAGGCGCGCCCGCAATTATTTTTGGAATCGTGACCTATTTTATTCTGCCGAGCGGGCCGAGCGAAGCGGGATTTCTAACGAGCGAGGAAAAAGATTCGGTGCAAGCCGAACTGGAACGCGAGCGACGTGCGAAGCAAGAAGCAAAACCAATTGGCACGCTGCAAGCGCTCACTATCTTTCGTGTGTGGCACGCGGGGCTCATCGTGTTTGCGACGAACTGCGGCGTATATATGCTGACGTTCTGGATGCCGCAGTTGATCAAGTTCGTCTCGGGAATTTCGAACACGGCGGTGGGTTTGCTGGTGATGATTCCCCATGCGGCGGGACTAGTAGCGATGGTTTTTATTTCGCGAAGCTCGGATAAGCGGCTGGAGCGTAGACTTCACGCGGCGATTCCGGCGTTATTTGCGGGAGCGGCGATGGCGGTATTAGGGGCGCCGCATTCGATTGCAATAACCGTGGCGTTATTGGGGATGGCCGTAGCGGGAATGTATAGCGTTTATGGGCCAGCATACTCGCTGCCGAGCGAATTGCTGACGGGTTCCGCGGTGGCGGCGGGGCTTGGATTGACGAGTTCGATCGCAAACGCGGCTGGATTTGTGGGGCCGTATGCGGCGGGATGGATCAGTCAAAGAACGGGGAGTTTGTACGGCGGACTGGCCGCAGGAGGCATTTCGCTGTTTCTTTCCGCGATGCTGGCGCTGGCTTTGCCGAGGAAATCGAATAGAGCGTAAGACGAAACGAGAGACGACCCGTCTATACTGGTCCTCCCCACGCGTTAGCCCTTCGTGGTGCGCTTCTTTTCTTTGGTGATGGATTGGGGATTGACGAGCCATTGCGCCTTGCCGGCGCGGCCGGGCTGTTTTTGTTTTACACCGGTCAGGCGGCCGATTTTTAGAAGGCGACAGACTTCCGCACTTGTCGAGTCAAGAATAGCAGCGGTTTCCTGGGCCGTGAGCCAGCGCGGATCGGGCTTGGGCATCGAAAGTGACCTCCAGGGGTTGCTGGGGGAGTTGGCGTTCACTTTAGCGGTAGCTTCGTCTTTTTGGCAATGAAAAAAGGTAGCGGCATATTGAGAAAAACGATTTAGCAGTTCTAGGACGAGATTCTCTTGTGCAGGCGGCGAATTCACTGTCCTAGTCTACGCATAATCCGATTCGAGCTGGCGGACGCTTGTGAGGCGAGGAATTACTGCTGGTGCAGAGTAGACGAACCGGCGCCGCCGGAAACTTTTCCGCGGATGAGGTCTTCCAGATCTCCGATTTGATCGCCGAGATTATTGAGCTTGCGAGATAAGCCCTGGATTTCAGATTCGGCGCGGCGATTGACGTCAAAGTCGAGTTCGCTACGGAGACGATCTTTCGTGTCCTGGCGATTCTGACTCATCATGATGACCGGCGCCTGAATGGCGGCCAGCATGGACAGAAATAGATTAAGAAGGATAAAGGGATAGGGATCCCAAGACTGCCTGCCCAATCTGCCCATTCCAATACTCAATCCCGAATAGGCCACCAAAATCGCCAGGAAAGTGAGGATGAAAGTCCACGAACCGCCGAAGCCGGCGACCGAATCAGCGATGCGTTCGCCGAAGGTGGCTTTCTTTTCGATCAATTCGTTAGGGTTGCGATTGGCGCGAACTCGGACGAGCTGCTGCGCCGAATGAAATTGGCGGCCGAGTACCGTGAGCATGTCCATGCCGGCGTGAGGTTTTTTTTGAAGGAGGACCACAATGTCGTGGCGGTCGACTTCAAGGCATTCGGTTTCTTCGAGAGCGATGGCGTTGGTCTGATGTGGAGTTTGCTCGAGCATGGAGGCAAAGCCGAAAAATTCGCCGTGAGAAGGCTCGTCGACGACGACTTCCTGGTGGTCTTCGTCAACAGTCGTGACGCGGACTCGGCCGGCGACCATGACGTAGGCATGTCCCTCGGTGTCTCCAATTTTGTAGATGCGTTCGCGAGGCGCGAATTTCTTGAGTTCGACCTGACTGGCGAGGATGGCCGCTTCATCCTCATCGAGGAGGGCGAAGAGAGGGACATTTTTTAGCGATTCGGGATGGCAGGACATGGCAGACCTCGCGAAGGTTGAAATCAGGGTTTAGTGACAGGAAAGGATTCCATAAAGCGGCTTGTGATGACAACACGCTCACGTGGAGAAATACGGCGCGAAAGGGCGACGGCTGAAATTCAGGATTGGTTCAGGCGGGCGAGTGCGGTGGGCCAATCAGGAGGAATTTCGGCGGACGTGAGGGTCCATTGCGCGAAATTGGTTTCGCCCATGTGAGCGGCTAGGGCTTGCATGATCTGGCTGTGCGGGATTTGACGAACGAAATTGTTTAGCGATTCTCGGTCTTCCCAAACCGAGAGTGTCCAGAACTTCCGAGAGAACGGGCGCGCTTGCAACGCGTAGCCGATGATGCCGGAGGTGGCCTTGAGCTGGCGTTGAGTTTGCGCCGTGTAGCGGAAGAATTTCGGGATGGCGCGGAAATGGCGCAGTGGGAGATAGGAGAGAAGCGCGAGGTAGGTTGTGTCAGGTTTGGTTGGAGCGAAAGAAATCCACGGAGTCTTCGGCATAAGCGAATTGTAGCAAAGCGAGTCTGCGGCGAAATCAAGGTGCCGCTACGGGATGGCGAAAGCGGAGCATACGCAAGAGGATGTAGCCCGAGAGAGATGCGGCCAGGTGTTTGAGGGTGTGACCGCTGACGAAATGCGCTATGGAGAAAATCGGGGCATCGAAAGTTTCGAGGAGCTTGGCGAGGACGTAGAAAACCGCAACCCAAACGAGATCGGAAGGGCGTGTGTAGCGGGGCGGAAAGAGGAACAGGAAAAGAGGGAGCGCGAGAAGGGCGGCGAGTTGGACACCTGCATAAAAACGGAGGTCGCCGTGCCCATGAACCTCGCTGAGATACCACTGAATGGGGCTTGCTGCGCCGAGGATGAGTAGCGGTGCGAGGGAAATGAGCCCGGCGCGGAGACTGATGCGTTCTGAGATGAGCGCGGCGACGATACCCATGAAGGCGATGGTCATGGGAAGGCGATCCCAAAGGAGAGTCGCGTTGGCGGGATGGCAGTGGTAATAGGCGGAACCGAATGCGGTGAGGAAGAGCCCGAGGAAAACGAATAAGTAGGGATAACGTTCGCGACGATCAAGAAATGCTGTGGCTGAGTTACCGCGGAAGAGAAAGACGAGGCCCAGGACTCCGAAGATGGCGAACGGAAGATTGGAAGCGACGTTGGCGAAATTGGGGATTCCGCACCATGCCCGATGGTCGGCAAAATTATGGTAGCCGGGCGGCTGCGGAATGCGCGGGATGAAAAAGAAGGAGACGAAGAGGAGAACGACAACGGAAAACAGTACGGTCAGGCCGGTGCGGCGAGCAAGCATTTAGGCTTTGGCAGCGGCGGACTGTTTGCATTCCGCGCAGGGGCAGATGGAGCGGAGATGGTCGTAGGAATAGATGCCGGTGGAGTGGCCGTCGGAGAAAGAGATTTGGATGGCGTAGTTGCCCACTTGCGTGGCCGCGGTGGCGCGGGGTTTGGGTTTGAACATTGGCAAGGCTGGAGATGATGCAAAGGCGGGTGAAGCTTCGGCGAGCGAACTCTTTTTGTCACGCTCGTCATTGCAGGTGGCGCAGGGACATTGATCGCGGAGATAGGGAAAATCGTAGTGAGAGACGTGGCCGTCGGCCCAGGTGATGTCCACACCTGCGTTCGTCGAGACGTGGACTTTGACGCTGGTGGGTTTGCGGCCGGCATGTAGTGGGATGGGCATGGGAGAAACAGTCGTCAGTCTTCAGTCAAATCCAAATCTAATGATAACGCAGAGGCGCAGAGGGCACAGAGAAAGCTCTTACGAATTGCAGGACTTGGAGTCGAGGGTGGAGCAGCAGCCTGAGGAGGGGAAGGGCTTGCCGTGAGGGCAGAGTTTGGGCTGTTCGAGGAAGTTGCAGGTGGTGTCGAGCGTGAGATGGCCGTGGGTGAGTTCGACGCGGCGGCTGGCGTTGCGGGCAATGTCCACGTCGTGGGTGACCATAAGGATCGTGTGGCCGGCCTGGTGAAGTTCACGAAAAATGTTGATGACGATTTCTTCGTTGGCCTGGTCGAGATTGCCGGTGGGTTCGTCGGCGAGGATAAGCTTCGGCTGATTGATAAGGGCGCGGGCGATGGCGACGCGCTGCTGTTCCCCGCCGGAGAGTTTTGCAGGGAGATGCTCGAGGCGATCGGCGAGGCCGACGCGCTTGAGCACTTCGACGGCTTGCGATTCGTCGGTAACTGAGTGGAAATACTGAGCGAGCATGACGTTTTCGAGCGCCGTGAGATACGGCACGAGATGGAATTGCTGGAAGACGAAGCCGATTTTTTCCGCGCGGTAGCGAACGAGATCGGATTCGCCGAGGCGCGTGATGTCCTGGCCGTTTACGGTGACGCGGCCGGACGTGGCGGTGTCGAGGCCGCCGAGAATATTGATGAGAGTGGTCTTGCCGGAGCCGGACGGGCCCATGAGGGCGATCCACTCACCGGGCTGAATGTCGAAGCTGACGCCGCCCAGCGCGCGGAGCGTACCGTATTCTTTGACTAGATTTTCCAGGACGACTTGCGGCAGCGATTGCGGCGCCGGCGCGAGGGATGCAGCGGGATTGACGAGCGGCTGAGTGGTCATCGTGCGACCCCAAAGAAGGGCCGCTTCAGAAAGCGGCCCCCACAAGTGCCCAGTGAACGAATCATGCCTCACCTCGGAAGATGGTGGCCGGACGGACATTGACGAGGCGGCGAAGCGGATATGCGCCGAGAATGGCGACGATGACGGTGAGGGCCACTGAAATAGGATACACGATGAGGCGCGGGGCAGCAGCGACGCCGAAGACAGCTTTGCCCAAAGCCATGGAAAGGGCGATGCCAGCGGCGGCTCCGATGAGGCCGCCAACGAGTCCGAGGATGACGGCTTCGGTGAGGAAGAGATTGAGGACGCGGCGGGCAGAGCCACCGATGGCTTTCATCATGCCGACGTCGTTGCGGCGTTCAGCGGCGATATTGGTCATAGCGGCCATGACGCAGAGCGCGGTGAGAGCGAGGATGAGTGCGGTGGCGGCGGTGAGCAGGCCGGAAATGCGGGAATAAATTTTGGCCTGGGCTTCGGAGAATTGGCGGAGGGGGCGACCGGAGGCATCGGGAAATTCCGACTGAAGGTTGTCGATAAAGCGCTGAATTTGTTGGGGACTTCCCGGGACGCTGACCTGGATCTGGCTGACAGATTTCGTACGAGCTAGCAGCCGCTGCGTCTCAAACAGGTACCAGAAAATCTGATTGTCTTCAGGACCACCAGTGACTGGGAGAATGAAAACGGAGAGGTTCACCGATCTTGCACCGCTCTTGATCCTGAGCGGCTCGCCACCCTTTAGCCCAAGCGATGAGGCCAGTCTCTGGCCAACGGCACAATGTATGTCTGAACTAAGAAAACTGGACCTCTCCTCGTACTTCACGAGGGCTGGCGAAAGGACCCTTTCAGGATGAACCCACCAGCTGCTATACCCAACAAGGACCGCGTTTATGTCGCCACTTGAATTTGCAGGGTTCGAAACTTTGACAACACCGTAGAGGAAAGCGGCTTTACTAACTTCTCCCGCATCGTTGCGTT
>WNFS01009917.1_pt1 | contig 14081 bp, 10 predicted proteins | sample 5400141 | NCBI WGS metagenome assembly WNFS01 (sample SAMN13153358, study PRJNA577476) | soil metagenome | isolation source: 60 cm saprolite under Madrone tree | place: USA:California | collected 2016-06-14
AACTGCGCAAGGTCTTCCCACATGTCAAGTTGTACTCGATGTATGGCCTCACGGAATGCAAGCGCGTGTCCTACCTCCCACCGGACCAGATTGACCTCCGACCTACTTCTGTTGGCCGCGGCATGCCGAACGAAGAGGTGTATATTGTGGACGACAACGGTCGTAGAGTCGGCCCAGGGGTCATTGGCGAACTGGTGGTTCGCGGCTCAAACGTGATGAAGGGGTATTGGGAGTTGCCGGAAGAAACCGATAGAGTCCTCCGGTGCGGACACCTTCCCGGAGAAAAGGTGTTGTACACAGGCGATCTGTTCCGGATGGACGAGGAAGGATTTCTGTACTTTGTCGGGCGGAAAGACGACATCATCAAATGTCGTGGAGAGAAGGTCAGCCCCAAAGAGATCGAGGATGTGCTCTATTCCCTCGACGGCGTCGCCGAAGCAGTGGTCATCGGGGTCCCGGATGGACTGCTCGGCCAGGCAATCAAAGCCGTCATTACGCTGCGCGAGGGCGCACAGCTTACGCAGCGCGACGTCCAAAGTCATTGTTCACAGCACTTGGAAGATTTCATGGTGCCCAAATTCGTCGAATTTCGGGATTCCCTTCCTAAGACTTCGAGCGGAAAAATCAGCAAACTGGAATTGGCTATGCCGGTGGGTGCGCAAGAGTGAAGACTCATCTCAAGTTCTCAGCCGAAGTGTTGAAGATTGACGCCAGTAAGGTTGCCGAACAGATTGAAGCTGGCATCCGGGAGGGCGTGTGCCGCCAGCTGAAGCGGAAAGGAGTTGTGCTCGGGCTGTCTGGCGGCATTGACAGTAGTGTGGCGGCCGCGCTTTGTGTGCGGGCTCTGGGATCGGAACGAGTCTTGGGGTTATTCATGCCGGAGGCAGAGTCTTCTCCGGATACTACCCGCTTGGCCCACCTCCTCGGGGACTTTCTTCGGATTAGAACTGTGCTCGAAGACATTAGCCCCATTCTTAAAGCCGCTGGATGCTATCAACGGCGCGACGACGCCATCCGCAAGGTGGTCCCGGAATACCACGATGGACACAAGTGCAAGATCGTATTGCCAAATTTTCTGGAAGCTCCGACCTATCCGTTCTATTCGGTTGTCGTGCGGTCCCCTGCTGGAGTTGAAACGCGCGCCCGGCTTACCGCTGAAGCTTTCTTGGGCATCGTAGCCGCCAGCAATTTCAAGCAGCGCACGCGGAAGATGATCGAATACTATCACGCAGATCGCCTCAACTACGCCGTCGTGGGTACCCCCAACCGTCTGGAGTACGACCAGGGATTCTTCGTCAAGAATGGCGACGGAGCAGCCGACCTCAAACCCATCGCCCACCTGTACAAAACCCAGGTGTACCAGCTGGCGAAATATCTCAACGTTCCGCACGAAATTCAGGGACGTCAGCCAACAACCGACACCTATTCATTGGATCAATCTCAAGAGGAATTCTATTTCGCTGTTCCCTACGACAAAATGGACCTCTGTTTGTATGCAAGAAACCATGGCCTCCCGGCCGCTGAGGTAGCGGACGCGACTGGTTTGACTGCCGAACAGTCCGAACGCGTATATCAACTGATCGACTCAAAGCGGAACGCTACCCGCTATCTCCACATGCAACCGCTCTTGGTAGAGACTGTCTGCCAGATTTCATCCTAGAATTCCCTGCCCGTCCTTGGTCGCCCCAGCAACATATGTAACCTGCTTGAACTGAGATGTCCGAATTGTCCAACCGGAACAGAATTTTGATTATTGACAGTGGCGGCGGCTACGGCGGTCCCGGCGCTTTCCTCCAGTACTTGCTAAAGTACCTGGACAAAGACAAGTTTCAACCGGTCGTAGCCTTCTACTTCTACCACGCCTCTCCAGAGACGCGAGCGCTGCAAGAAATGGGCGTTCCCGTGCTCTTCCTCAGCGGAAATCGTGCGCTGGCGCACTATCTCCAATCCAAGTTTCTGTCGGGCGGGTCGAAATGGAAGTGGCTCAGCCTGAGCAAAGAGCTCCTTCGCTTCCTCTTGCTCTTCATTCTGATCGACGTATCGCAAGTCTGGAGACTTTTGAGCATCTTGAAGAGGAATCGGATTGACCTGATCGTGCTCAATAATGATGTCCATTATCACCGTGTTGCAGCGCTGGCTGCCCGGATCAGCGGTATTCCATGCATCTGTCGAAAGGCTGGCGGCATCGGTGAAGGTAAGCTGTTCAAGAAAATACTGACACCGTGGATCGATCTCTTTATCGCAATCTCCGCTGCTACATCCAGAGACCAGCTTGAAAATAATCCCGCCACAAGAAGAATGGTCACCATTTTTGAAGGCGTTGATTTGAAAAAGTTTGATCCTTCCTCCGCTCACCCGGAACTGCGAACCGAGCTTGGCATCCCTGCTGACAGAAAGGTCGTCGGTTACATCTCTCGTTTGGTTGAAGGGAAAGGACACAACCAGTTCGTCGAAGCGGCCGTGTCCATTGTGAGGAATTACAAGGACGTTGCCTTTCTGATCGTTGGGAATGACGAGGCCGGCATCGACGGACCCTCGATGAAGAGCCTCAAGGGCAAAGTTCAAGACCTCGGTCTCGCCGATTATTTCATTTTTGTGGGCTGGCGCACTGACATACCCCAGATTCTTTCCATATTGAACGTCTTTGTGCATTGTCCCACGACCTGGATCGAAGGACTGGGAATCGCTCATCTGGAAGCCATGGCCATGGCCAAGCCAACCGTGGTCTCGCAAAACGGCGGGTTGCCCGATGCTGCCGTCGACGGCTGGACGGGTTTCATCGTCCCTCCGGGAGACACAGACAAGCTGTCGTCGGCCATCCTGAGGCTTCTGCGGGACCAAGAACTCGCCTCTCGGCTAGGTCGGAACGCGCGCCAAAGAGTGGAGGAGCTATTCGATGTCGAGAAAAACACAAGAAAACTAGAAGTCCTTTTCCAGGAATACTCGTTGAAGAATCAGCTCGCGTCGAAGAGGCTGCCTCCTGTTCGCCCGGGCAGCGCAGATCGCGCGCTCCGCGAGACGGCGGAATAGCCCGGGCCCCTCTGTGCGGGCTCATACATCGAAAGTGGTTCGCCTGCACTCTTGTGTTCTGTTTCGCACACACGCTCATGATCCGCATCATGCTGCAAAAGTTCTGAGGTTCTATGCGCATCTCCCTCGTTCTAAGAGCGGTGGCCACAAGCTGGGTCGCGGTTATTGCGAACGCGGCCGTCGGGTTTCTGCTCACCCCTTACGTTTTGCATCGCCTCGGCGACGAAGCTTTCGGGGTCTGGGTTCTCATCACAAATCTCGTTGGCTACTACGGTCTCGTGGATGCTGGTGTCCGGTCTGCAATTCTCCGGTACGTCTCGAGGCACAAAGAACTCAAAGACCAGAAGAGCGTCAACGAGGTGGTCGCCACAGCGTTCTACTATTACCTAGGCGCATGCACATTGGTCATTCTTGCCACCCACTTTTCGGTAGACGCCGTATCCCGATTTTTCTCCATCCACAGCACTGTGCTCAGCGCGTTCAAGTCTCTCTTTTTGCTGGCTGGCTTGGTCCAGGGCCTGATTCTTCCGCTCATGGTGTTTGTAAGCTCGCTCGAGGCAGCGGGTCGGTTTGATCAAGTCTATCTCACTAACGTCGCGTGTCTGGCTCTCCGCGTGATCGCCATCATTTATGTATTACGCGCGGGTGGCGGCTTGTTCGCCGTCGGTGCGACCACGATACTCTCTCAACTGCTTGCGTACACCATCCAGGTGCCTCTCGCTATCAGGGCGCAGCGGGGGCTTACTCTTCACCCGAAGTGGATTCGTAAAACTGTGCTCTGGGACATGCTTCGCTATGGTTCCATCAGCGTGGGCGTGGGCATCGCGGAAAAAATGAAGGTATACATTTATCCCGTTGTGATCGCAAAATTTCTAACGCCCGTGGCGGTGACCTTCTTTGCTTTGCCCATGAAGATTTTGGCCTTCCCCGCGGAAGGCATTGGCAGCATGACTGAGATCATAAATCCGCTTTCCAGCCAGTTGGATGCTCGCAACGACTTCGCCAAACTGCGGGACCTCATCCAGATGAGTGTTCAAAGCGCATTCCTGATACTTGCACCGCTGGCCGCCTTCCTCTTCGTGTTCGGGCGGGAATTGCTCGCGCTGTGGGTTGGCCCGCAATACTCGTCTGCGTACCCTCTCCTTGTCCTCCTCACACTGGGGATTGGCACCGCCGCTACCCAATGCTGCGTTCAATCCATGCTTTTCGGCATTGAAAAGCACAAACAACTCGTCTGGTATCGCCTTGGGGAAGGCCTCTCTATCACTGTGCTTGGAAGCGCTGCATTGCGAATCGCGGGTCTCGAGGGTTTCGCGCTTGTTATTGCGGTCACCTTGCTGTTCACCAGTCTGGTCTTAGTTCCCCGTCACTTATGCCGGATTTTGAATTTACCGCTCCGCCGCTATTTGCTGCAAGGATGTGTAAAACCTTGTGTTTTGGCCTTTCCAATGGCCGCCACTCTTGTCGCCTTGCGTTACTTCCTTATGGCCAACGCTTGGCCGGCCGTTCTCTTCGCAGCATTGGTCGGGGGCCTTGTCTATGCCCTGACCCTCTTGTTCGTGTCGCTTTTTGATTCCTATAGACCGTTCCGTCTGCTGAAACCGGACGTCCTGCAGATCTTGGAACAAAAAATCTGGTCTCCGCCACATTCCAAATTTCGCTCTGTGGTTAATGCTCTTCGTTCCGAGGCATCGGAGACGGACTAGTGAGGCTCCCGAACAGTGAGCTATGTCAGGAAGCAGCCATGAAAGTGCTCCTCCCCGATTCCGCGGAGGTAGGCCGTGCTGAATCTACTTCCCTAGCCCCAGCAGCCCAAGTCGAAATTCCGCCGCTCCCTGCTCCTTCGCCGGTGCTTTCAAAACGCTTTTATTTCCCCGAGCTGGATGCCATTCGCATCTTTCTCTTCCTTGGGGTTTGGGCCTATCACGCGGTGCCGCGGCAAGATCACTACTACGTCGAGCACCACATTCCACAAGTTCTCGCGTCCTTGATCGCAACAACCATCAAGGCGTGCATGTGCAGCCTCGATGTCTTCTTCATCCTCAGCGCATTCTTGATCACGGAACTGCTGCTTCGAGAAAGAGGATTAAGAGGTGCGGTGGACTTAAAAACCTTCTACGTTCGCCGCCTTCTGCGCATTTGGCCCCTCTACTTTTTTGTGATTGCTCTTGCTGGTTTTCTTTCCTTGTTCGACCGGAGTCAGACGGTTGGCTGGAGTTACGCTCTTTCCTTTCTGTTTTTTGTGGGCAACTGGATCATGGCCATTCGCGGTTTCCCGCGGGCCACCATCCTCGTCCCTTTGTGGAGCGTGTCGTTCGAGGAACAATTCTACTTACTCTGGCCTCTTGTCCTGCGCAAATCTTCTTTGAGAACCATCCGCAGAATCGCGATGGGACTTTTGGTGGTGGCCTCTTTGACTCGGCTGATTCTGCTCCTCAAACACGCGGGCGGCGACCCCATTTGGTACAACAGCTTTGCCCGGCTCGACTCCATTGCCTGTGGGATTCTCCTGGCGGCGATCCTCCACGGGCGCGCCACCTTCCGCCTTGCGCTTCCCGCCAGGATGTCATTGCTGGTTCTGGGAGTCTCCGCATGGATGCTTGTTGGACGCTATTGCGGCTTGCTCGATCCCGTACCGCGGCTGGCCGGAGGCATGATCGGGTATCCGCTGATGTCGCTCGGCGGCGTCGCGATCTTTCTCTCCGTCTTGGGAGCCGCTCAGGATGGGTTTCCCTTCCTCAAGAATTCCCTCCTCGTTCACTTGGGCAAGATTTCCTTTGGTCTCTACGCGTTTCACCTTCTGGGCCTTCGCTTCTCCGCTTATCTTTTTGCCGGTTATCACCATGCCTTTGGCTGGACCCTCTCCTTGCTCCTCTCGCTTGTGATCACGCTCCTCCTTGCTGCCGCCTCCTTTAAATGGCTGGAGAGCCCCTTTCTGCGCTTGAAGCAAAACAGGTTTACGTACGTTCCTTCCGGTGCCCTTTCTCGCTGAGTTTTCTCGATCACCGTCACGCCACGTTTCGGAGCTGAACGATGCCGTGCACAACTGCTAGAGCTCACGGGAACGTGCGCATCACGCCGACTGTTCTCCACAGCGGCCCTTTGCGATCTGCGCGTGTTGCGCCACAAATGGACCCCCGCTCGTTTCGGGGGCGAAAGGAAGATAAGTCCACAATTTCAGTCGCTATGCGTGAATCAAGTGTTCAGCAAGTTGCGTTAGTTTCTGCGGAATTTCCTCGTCACTTCTTGGCCCTTCTGCGGTGCAGTTATGACGCCGGTCCATTGATCCTTGCTGCGGAGCTGCAGCGTGGCGCGGTTGGCCTTGTCCAGGCTCGTCTGCGGTGCGCCGTTTGTGACATTGAGTATGGCATTGAAGACGGAATCGCTAATTTGATCAGCGACCCATTGACATCCGAGGACCAATACGAAATGGCCATCCGCGACTCCCAGCATTCTTCCCTTCCGCCCGATCGTTTCGTCCCGCCAGCTTCCGGCTGGCGGTCCAAGTTGAGTGATCTGTTGGAGATCCCCCATCACTTGTCCGAATTGCAGCCCAAGGCGTGCACGGTCTTGGAAATTGGCTGCGGCGATGGGCGATTCACCATGCTCATGGCGCAAATGGGAGCGAGCGTTCTGGCGGTCGACTTCTCGCTTAATTCTCTCCGCACTCTCGGCTCTCGGCTGCAATCTGGCATCGCCCCGACGGCATATCACCTTCGCCATCTCTGCTCACCCTCGGATCTTCGCGGCCGCGTCGCGCTGGTCCGGGCGGATGCCAGTCATTTTCACGTTGCTCCTCGCAGTTTTGACCGCGCGCTCTCCACCACTCCTTTGGACTCCCGCGAAGAGCGCCTCGCCATGTACCGGTCCATTGCCGAAGCACTCGGGGACGACGGTCGCTACGTTGGCAGTGTCGAAAATGACGATTTGACTCGGCGTCTCTTGGGCTTGCCTCTCGCGCGGCGCTATTCCAGCGGGATCTTCATCGAACACTTCAGCGTCGCGAAGGTCTGGCGTGAAGTCTCTCCCTTCTTCTCGAAACTACGTATCCGGCCGATTCGGCCGCGGCTTCCATTCATCCACCGCCTGCCCTCCAACTGGGAGCTCTGCCTGTCACGTTTGGCTGCGGCGACGCCTGTCCTGCGTCACCTGGGGGAAATCCTGTTGTTTCGTGCCGAGCGCCCTGTCCGCCAGCCTACCGAAGGCATTCACCGCCGAGGGAGCAAGCTCGCCAAGCGTCTTTTCCGCTGGTACATGTCCAAATTAGGAAAGGACTCCCTCTGGGAGAACAATGAACCAATTTGACCGCCACGAATGGCCACCAGACAGAATTCTCACTGCATTCGAAGGCTATTATAAAACGTTCGGAACTCTGTTGACGCTTTCTAAGCGTCTCCATCGCTCGTATCGACCATTGGACGAAGAATGTCTTTATCGTACCCGGCGTGATCATCCCAATCACGCTCGTGCGGATACCGCTCGGCTCAACGCTCTTCGGGGTGCTGGGGGCAGGATTTCTCTCGGTTGGACTCATCGCCTCGAGCAACTACACCATCAACGAACTGCTCGACGCGCCGTTTGATCGGTTCCACCCTGTGAAGAAGTTCCGTCCGATCCCGCAGGGACTAGTCTCGGCCCCTGTGGCGTACGCCCAGTGGCTCTTGCTTATGATTGCTGGAATGATGCTCGCTACCGTGGTGTCCCGCGCATTCGTCCTGACGATGGCCGCCCTGTGGATTATGGGCTGCATCTACAATCTTGCGCCCCTCCGAACGAAAGACCTGCCGTACTTGGACGTCCTCTCCGAGTCGGTCAACAACCCGCTGCGGATGCTCGCCGGATGGTACATGGTCAGCACACTCGTGCCGCCGATCTCTCTCTTGGTGTCCTACTGGATGGTCGGGTGTTACTTCATGGGCCTGAAACGCTTCAGCGAGCTACGCGAGTTGGGCACCGAAGCCGCCACCTATCGCCGGTCGTTCCGGTTCTATACCGAGCGTTCGCTGTTGGTCTCGGTCATGTTCTATGCGGCCGCCGCCATGCTCTTCTTTGGGGCCTTCATCATCCGGTACCGAGTCGAGCTGGTCCTCTCGTTTCCGTTCATCGCGACGGTCATGGCGATCTATTTGCACATGGCCTTCGACAATAACAGCGCCGTCCAGCATCCGGAGCACCTGTACCGCCACCGTACGCTGCTGGTGGCCGTCGTGCTCTGCACCATCGTCATGAGCGCCCTCGTCTTGGTGGACATTCCATGGCTTTCCAACACCTTTACGCCGACTTTGCCCGTGCACATCGCGAAGTAGAGCACGCGAGACCGTCTGAAACGCGGCGGGATGCGGCGACACCGCAGACCGCGACCGAAGACAGCGCACCCTTGTGCACTCACCGAGGTTCACGTGTCTTCGTCGTGGCGCTCGTGTTGGTGGGCTATACGATTGGCACCGCCACTCTAGCCTGGGTTCGGATGCCCCAGTCGGACGAGGGACATTTCGCGAACGCCGGTTACGAGCTTGCCTATCACGGCCGTCTCGCGATGCCGATGTGGACCGCGTGGGTGCCGACGCTCGATCATCACATGTATGTGCAGATGCCGCTGTACTACGTTCAGCTCGCGCCCTGGATCAGAGCGTTTGGTGTTGACCTGCGGGTCCTGCGACTGAACAGCTTACTCTGGGGCGCCATCTTCGTTCTCGCCTGGTATCTAATCATCTCTGCGGTTTGTCGCGATCAGATCACGTCGCTACTGGGCATTGCGCTGATTGGCCTCAATTACGACGTCATAAACATGACGTCGGCGCGGTACGACTCAATGTGCGCAGCCCTCAGTGCAGCCGGCCTGGCCTGCTATGTCTCGTTGCGCGACAAGCATTTAACGGGCGGGGTGCTAGCCGCCAATGTCTGCCTCGCCGCGGCGCTGATGACGCATCCCTTCGGCCTCTTCGGAATCGTGGGGGTGGTGGTGTTTTTCGTCGTTCTCGATGGCCGCAGGGTCTCGCTCGCGTCCGTGGCCGCGGCAATTTTGCCGTACGCCTTGGCGTTCGGCGCATGGGGGTTGTACATTCTTCAGGACCCTGCTGACTTCAAACGTCAGCTCGCAGCCAACGCCCAGGGCCGCTTGTCGAACCTGTCGCATCCCGTTCAGGTTCTGATGGCCGAAATTCGCGAGCGTTACCTCGTCCAGTACGCGGGATGGCGATCAGATGTGCCGCCGTTAATGCGGATCAAGGTGCTTTTCCTCGCCGCATATGTCGCTGGTTTGATCGGCTGTTTCCTGACGCCTCGGCTTCGAGCCCAGCGTGGGGTCATGGCACTGGCGATCTGGGCCGTTCTGTCGTTTGGTCTGCTCACAGTCGTTGACAGCAATCGCTGGTACATCTACCTGTTGTATGTGCTGCCTATCTTCACGGCGATTCTGGCGGTCTGGTTCGGTGTCCTCAGGATGCGTGGCCCACTATGGCGTCATGCTGTCATTGCGGCCACGGCGGCCTCGATCCTGTTTTCTGCGGGAGCCGTTGCTCTTCGCGCCAGATTGAATGACTACGGGAGGCTCTTCGCTCCAACCCTGTCGTACCTCCAAGAGCATGTTCGAGACGGGGACTTGATTATGGCCGGCGGCGAGTTCGGTCCCGGTCTCGGGTTCTCGGAGCACGTGTTGGAGGATCCGACGTTCGGATTCCGCAATGGCAGAGAGCCCGATTGGATCGTGAATGACAAACTGCACGACGAACGGATGAAAGAGTGGGCGGGAATGCAGCCGGCCCTGTATCGCCACGTGCGAGAAATGCTGGACCATTATCAGTTGGTCTTCGATCGTCGCCAACCCTACAACTACTACCGTGTCTATCGGCGGTCAGTTCATTGATCTTGCTGGCGTCGTGTCCCTGTCGATGGATTCCCCCGCAGAATGCCGTTCCATCAAGGCTCTTATCTTCGACCTGGATGGCACGTTGTATCACGCCGGCCCGGTCCGGCGGGCGATGGGCGTCCGGCTGCTATCGAATTTCGCCAGCGATCCCCACTTGGGATGGGAGACCGTCCGCTTCATCCGTGCGTATCGTCGGGCCCAGGAACATCTCCGCTCGTGCGCGAGCTTGACGGCGGCCGAGCAACTCACGGTCGCGTGTCATCAGGTTGGGGCCGATCCCTCGTGGGCCGCGGGCGTCGTCGCCGCTTGGATGGAGCAGCAACCGCTTGATCTCGTGCGGCAACACATGCGACCTGGCGTCGTCGAGTTCCTCGAAGCCGCCCGCCGGCGCGGACTGCGCTTAGGGCTGTTCTCCGACTATCCGGTTGAAGCCAAGCTGGTCGCAATGGGTGTGCGCCATTTCTTCTCGGCGGTCCGATGGGCGCAGCAGCCGGACGTTGCGGCGTTCAAGCCAAATCCGCGAGGCCTGCGCGTTACATTGGACGCCATGTGCGTGGCTCCCGCCGAGACCCTACACATCGGAGATCGACCGGACGTTGATGCCGAAGCGGCACGGGAGGCGGGCATGCCGGCGGCGATCATCGGACGCCGGCGCCTGGGATTGACCGCGCCCTGCCTTCAGGTACGAAGTTTTCAGGAGTTGGCGACGCTGTTGCAACTGAATTGAACGGCTCCGCGGTTGTACGCCCCGCATGTTCGGCAGTTAACGGCTGCGAGTCCCGCCCCAACCTGATGGAGGTGAGACAACTTGAACCCCAGGCCCTTGCGGCCCAACTTACTGAACCGCCGGATGCGGCCCCCCCTGAAACTCACAGCTCTCCCCAGCCTATCCCATTCGCACGTGAATTCCCTTGATCGGAACTGGGAGTTTGGGGGTACCGTGAAACACATGCTCTTCTGTTCCAGTCGTCGCCCAACTACAGAATCTGGATGAGGTACACGTCCAAGCACTCGTTTGGGACTTGCATCTTCGCTGGGCAGCCGTTGGGATGCGCCATGTTGCTGGTGAAGACCACGGATTTCCCCGTACGGCTAATTGCCGCGCGTGGTTGCGCCCAATATCCCTGCGCACTGCGCGAACGCGCATGCGCCAGGCGGTAAATCCCACTGCCATCAATGCGGGCAAGGATGATTTCGTCCTCGTAAAGCAGCCAGTTGCTCGTGGACGGCTCTCGAAAATCCTTGTTGTCACTAAAGAGTTCGGGTCCCGGCCTGCGGTCATCAAAGAAAGAAATCGCGGCCCACGGTTGCGACGCGCTGCCGCGATAACTGACGTGCCAACTGGGCTGCTTGTCGAGGAAACAGGTCGCTCGGGTGATATGGTTCTGTTGTCTAACGTCAACTCCCCGGCCACTCGGGCAGGCATTCCGAAGACCGGCTAGAGTCGAAGAACTGTTCGCGGCGATGAAAACGGGATTCCCGTCCAGGTCAGATCCCGTGTCATAGTGATTAGTCGAATCCTGCAAGTGGATGAGCTTTGTCTCGTCCCATATTCGCACTCCCTGCTCCGTCCCAGCGCCGTCCTCGGCAAACTGGATACTCAACAGGTTGTTTGCCGTAAGCTGCAATTTGTGCAGGCAGCCCGGCTGCGGCGCGATCGTGATGCTGTCCGTAACTTTGCAGGAGGTTGTGTACTTGGAAGTCTTCGTCTGCTTGCTGAGAGACCAAACGAAAACGTCCATTGTGTTGTCGGGGTTCTGCCCGGCGAGGGCAAGATGATCTCCGTCCTGAGACAAGTCAGCCGCGTCGGGCGACACAATACCCCTGTATTCCTTGAACGTATACAATACCGCACCTTTGACGGACCTCCCGACGATTGTTCCCCTGTATAGAGCCTTTCCGAGCGCGTAATAGAAGACGTTTCCATCCGAGGCATCCCAAACTGGATGGCCGTTGTTCATCGCTGGCATCTTGGTCGTAGGTACGACGGCGTTTCCATTGATGTCCTTCACTCGCCAGGCGCCGTTGCTCGACGAAATAAGCAACATCGTATCGGTGGCGTTGATGGGTGAAAAGGTAGAGTAATAATGCATGAGACTCGGGTGCGTTCCGTCGTAGAGGGTCTCCTCCGCACTGCTGTCCGTCAATCGCTTTACTCGGCAGCCAAATACGGCATCTATGTAGCTCTGTCCAGTCGCCGGAGGCGTGAACGTGGTCCACTCCGGCGGGATGTGAGTTTGACCGTCGTCCGGCTGTCCGCACTGCGGGAGTTGGCGGGGCTCGACTGCGCTAAACCTTACAGGTTTAGCCCGTCGGGGCGTGTCGCTGAACACCTTCCCGAAAACTGCGACAAAACCGGCAAGGAGAACCGCAACAAGCATAGCTTGCCGAAGTATCTGGCGCTCCCTTTCCTGGCGTGGAATGAACCGGGCGCGTCTCATGTTCCTGTTGGCCGAGCCACAGGTTCAGTCTTGAATCGAGTGCCTAGTGTACCGCTATTAGAATCTTCAAGGCGTTCCCGTATGCGAGCCTGGAGTATCAGCACCCCATCATCAAAACTCGACTAGGTGCGCTTTTCAATCCGGTAAATCCCTTAGTTTGCTTCACTGTTTCATTTCTCCATGCGAACGTACCGTGAGACGCGTGCAAGTCATCGCTGCACCGGATACCACCTCGCAAATGTATTGCTGCTAGCTGAAGGCTGGATCAGGACCGCACTTGACGCTTGCTTGAGCGTCGATAATGTCTCTTCTCTTATCTGCCCGGAGCAACCTGCGCCCCGCTCTCCCGCTCACTGCACCCTGATGGTGTACACATCCGAGCAGTTCGTGCTGGTCTGGAAATTGGCCGGGCACCCCGTGTGTGCGTAGGCCATGTTACTGGTGAAGGCTATGTACTTCCCGTCGCGACTGATGGCCGCATGCGGCTGCACGTAGAAGTCCTCATTGCTCCGCGAGTAGGCCCGCGCCAGACGGTAGACCTTGCTGCTGTCATTGTTGGCGTCGATGCGCACCACCATGATCTCGTCCTCGTACAGCTGCCAATTGCTCGCTGTTGGCGTTGCGTAGTTCGCGGTGTTATCAAACCACTCAGGACTTGGCGTTCGCCCTCCGTCAAAGAACGACAGCCCTACCCACGGCTGCTGCGCGCTCCCTCGATAGCCCACGTGGTAGTACGGCTCATTGTCCAGCAGGCAGACCGCAGAAGACGTGTTGTATATAAAGCGCACATCCAAACCCCACCCGCTTGGGCACGGATTAGTTTCCCCTGCGATGACACTGGAATTGCCCACCTCAACATAGACCGCGTTGCCGTTCAGGTCATATCCTGCATCCAGATGGTTCGTCGCGTTTTGCAGCGCCGCCAGGGGCGCGCCACTCCACAGCCGGTTCCCCTGCTCCGTCCCCGAACCGTCACCGGCAAACTGAATGATCACGTTGTTGTCCGGCGTCTGGATCAGTTTGTGCAAACACCCGTTGTTCGGCCCGCCCACCGATCCCGTGCATCCCGTGGTGTACACCGCTCCCTTGGTGTTGTTCACAAGGTTGTAGACGAATATATTCTCCGGGCTCGAACCGCTGGTGTCCCCGCCCACAATCACCATATGGGCCCCATCCTGCGATACGTCGGTCTCATCCATGAAATTGATGGCCGCGTATTCGCTGAACTGATGCACCGCCCCCGGTGTCACCGTTGACCCACTGATGGTCCCCTTCATGAGCGAGTTCCCATAGGTGTAGTAGAAGACGCTTGCGTTCGTCGCGTCCCACAATACCCAGGTGTTATTCATCGGCGGCATGTTGGACAACGGCACGATCACGTTGCCTGAGAGATCGGTCACGAAGGACCTTCTCCATCCATCCGACAGCATCAAGTAGCTGTCGTTCGCATTGAACGGGGAAACCGTGGCATAGCCCATGTTCAGCGGTAGAAAGAACGACCCGCTCCAGACCTCGCTGGAGGCGTCCGTCACCCGCGTCACCGTGCAGCCAAAGGTAGGATCCACATAGCTTTGCCCTCGGGCCGGGGGCACGAACGTGCTCCAATCCGTCGGCACGTGGTTTGTGCTGTCTCCGGACTTGCCGCACGTCGGCAAACCGGCAGTTTGCGTCACCCCACTCCCGCCTAGCGTGATCGTCGCCGGTGAGTTGCTCGCATTGCTCGCCACTGTGACGCTCCCGCT
>WNFS01002426.1_pt1 | contig 14080 bp, 17 predicted proteins | sample 5400141 | NCBI WGS metagenome assembly WNFS01 (sample SAMN13153358, study PRJNA577476) | soil metagenome | isolation source: 60 cm saprolite under Madrone tree | place: USA:California | collected 2016-06-14
AATCCCTCAACGCGAAGATCCAATGGGTGAAATACACAGCTCGAGGATTCCGAAACAAACAGAATTTTATTCATGCGATCTACTTCCACTGTGGCGGTCTGGACCTGGCTCCTTCGCCCACTAAATAGCCGTAAGCGCCTTTCAGTCTGGCGTTAATAAGTATTTGCAACGACTTAATAGGTCTTAGGTGGCTGCGTAAGTCCTTCAAAGTTCGCGAGAGGCGCGCCTGTCTTGGGCTGGGATCTTGGGCTGGCTGCATCTGGCATCGGGTGGTGAAGCGGGAAAGCTACGATGACCAACGATTCGTTGGATTATGAGCTGCAAAAAAGACAATCTGTTCCTCGATCTGTTCCCAAAGTCTCAGACTCCGATCACTTGCAAGTTGCCAATTATAGCCTTGTGGGGTGCTGCGCAATTGTCTGCTGTGGAGTGAGCTGGCTGATCTGTTCTCGCACCCATGACGGCATGTGCTATTCGAGTACCGTTCCTGTCGGGGCCGAGTGGAGCCTGGTAGCGCACCTGCCTTGGGCGCACACACGCCCGATCTAAACGCTCTCCTCGTTCTGACGACTTCTAATGAAAACAATAACTTGGGGAATCTGCTTCTCGCTCGAGCAAAACTGCAGGGCCTCGAATTGAAGGGGTTTTGACCCAGTTTCGGTACAACCGAAGCCTACCTCCGGATAGAGTGGCCAGGCATGGCCAGCATTCCGAGCACGTCATCCTTGCGGCGCATTCGGCGAGACGGTCAGCCCGTGGAAATGCAGGTTCGTCATGTCCATGCACGGATTCACTGCGCAAGTCTCTGGAGATCGAGGACGCAGAGAGTTGACATAGCGGATTCTGAGAACGTCACCAAGGGAAGCGCAGATTGCCCTTAAGGAAGTCTGGGGCGCAGCCCAGAGCTCCGAGTACTATCTGGGCAGCGACAAGGGCTGCCGTTCTTGTAACAATCAACTCCAGGCACGGACATTATGCAAGATAAGGATGTGGGTAGAATTCCACTCACCCTCCTGGTTGCGGACAGATGGACCGCATCCGGGGGCGTTCCGTTTCATCCATTACCCAACTAACGGGTACTGAAGTGCCTGAGGGGGCTCGTGACGCCGTCGCTCTCGCCGCTAGCCTGCATGGAATCAACTCTGTAATAGTAGGTGGTACCCGCCCTAAGGTCATCAAGGCGCACACGGAACACCGTCGATGCATGATCCGGATTTAACCTGATCGGGGATTTAGCGATCTCGGTCAGGCCATTCCGATCTGTACCATAGTGCACAACTCCGTAATGCACCGGAGATCCGCCGGGATTGTTCGTCGTCCAGCGGATAATCGTCAAATTCTCCCTCGCCAACTCAACGTTTGGTCCTTGGATGATCTGTACCTGTTTGGCTTTCGGAGTCGTTGGACTTTCCTGAGCGAATAGACTGCCGCTCAAAGCCCCGATCCCCAGTATCAGAAGCATTCTGTTCATGTTCTCACCTCAAGTAGGTACCTTACGGACAGATGTTCAAAGTACATGCCTGCGCTCGACTAACATTCGCCATGCCTCGCTCTGGCTCGTCCGCTCGCATCCGCAGCTTTGCGAGACGGACGAGCCAGCGAAGAGACACACTCGCCGTAGGCGTTTTCGCCGTTAACGTTTTTGCGTTACGGAATAGGCGGTCTGGGCACAGGCGCGACGTTGCAGACAGCTGATGCGCAAGCCGGTAGAGGCGGAGTCGGAATCAGGGCCTCGCTCCCTTGGGTCGCAGCCGAACCACCCTTCATGCAAGCACCGGTAAAGGTATCCCGATTGGGATAAGGTCTCGTGAAGCCATCCGTGAGTGTTTGCAGGAAAGCCACGATTTGATTCTCCTCCTCATCTGTCAAGCCGAGATTACCAGTCGTCATGTCGAGATTGTTCTTGACCTCTGGCATAGGCCAACAATCTACTTTTTCGGTTGTTCCTGCCGGGCAGTGCCCCGACGTTACCGGGAAGGCGAACTTGTCGCGCGTGTTGTAGAAATGCACGAGTTGCTTCAGGCTCTTGATGTAGCCGTTGTGAAAGAACTCCTTCTGAAAGTAAGGCCCGGGCGCCTCGGTGGTGGGACACTGCGGAGGCGTCATAGCCACATTGCGCGCCGAAGACACCTGCATTTGGCCGTCGTTAGTTGGTGCGAATTTTCTCCAACTCGCATTCGGGTTGGGTGCGGAGCCGAAACCGCTTCTCAGGAAAGTTCCTAATCCCAAATCTCTGTAGGCGAAGCCTAAGGGATTGGCAGTGAACCCGAAGGAATCCGGCGTGGTCTGATAGTAGAAAGCATCCCTGGGATTCAGCGGCAGGCCCTCGTTGGCCGAACCGAAGCAGGTGAACTGAGGGTGGAGCGAGGCGGTCGAGCTGTTGTCGGTCTGACCTGGCGTTAGAGCGGTTCCTCTTCCGTCAACGTGGCACGAATTGCAGTTACCCTTGCCGTTGAACAGCTTGAAACCCGCCATCTCGTCCGCCGTCAGCGTGGCCTTGCCCGCCAGGAAGGCGTCGAATTTCGACGAGAAAGCGCTAACCTGCACCGACTGCTCGTAGGCGTCAAGCGACTGCCCCCAGTGGTCATAGACCGTGTTTGCGCGGTTGCGGTCTGTTGGAGTTAAAGGAACCGGGGTGGTGTTCCCGCCGAACGCCGCAGCCCCTCCAGGCGTTGCGCAGATCTGTTCAGTCTCGGCTGGAAAGTTGATATCAAACGAGCCCTTGCCCCACACCTCCTCAAACAGAGGCCGGTACGCAGAGCGCAAGAGCCGGAATGCGATGCAGGCGGTATCAGGGAAGCCCATTTCTTGAGTATCGACGGGAGGATGCTGTGCTTGTTCGGCATCCGCATTTCTTAGCAAATATCCGGTCGAGCGTGAATCCCAGAAATTTCCGCCAAAGAACAGTCCCTGTTCCGCGTTGAACTGGAGTACAGGAAAGAACGGTGCATACGTGTATCTCTGCGCAGTCCGCTTGCCCGCCCGAAAGTGAACCGTTCCGGGATACGCGATCATTGTCAGATTAACGGATGGGATCGGCCCGCTAAAAGCTGCATACGGCATGTGGCAAGACGCGCACGCTATATTTGTGTTGGGCGAGATGTTCTTGTCGAAATTCATAAGCTCGCCGAGTGTTTCTACTGCCTCAGTTCCGGTATTTTGAAGGGTTGGTGGCTGCCCTGTCAGAATCGGGCGCTTTAAGGCGTGCCACCGCGCAAGCGCTCGGCTCTCGACGAAATCCACCTCGTGCAGGACCCTGGTTATCTCTGAATTCAAATTGGACGGAAGAATCCCAGGCGGGTACGGGTTGTAAACTGGCGTGGATGGGGTGGATTCGTTGCTCTGCGCTGAAACCTTCGCCGAATCCAATGACATCCACAACGCCAATCCGCAAACGCCACCGGCAGATAGTGCTATTAAAGTTCGGCAGTTCATGACCTGACTCCTTGCCTTGAGTTTTCGATTCCCGCCCATTCAAGCAAAGTACGCGGGCTTTCGACTCCCTTAACCACGCCTTTGGCCCGATCGATGACGCCCAACTGGGCCAACACGCTGGCATGATCCCAGTACAGGTGCTCGCTGGCGATTTTTCTGTTTTCACATTTGATGATGCCGACGACACCAACCTCGACGCGTTTGTCGGTCGGCGGCACACCTGGAATCACCCAGTCCATGATTTGATCATGCGTAAACTGATAGACTGCCTCTTCGGCGAGAGTATCTTTTCCGACGACCTGCGAGATGGGCACGGGCCTGATGTCAGCAGGGAGCTGAGCGAGAAAGTAATCGTGGTAATACTTATAGACTTCGTCTCGTCCCCTGCCGCCGGTCGCGATAGGCACCATCAAGACATGTGGATTGTCCGACATGGTGGTCAGTGCTGCCTTGGCATCCTTCATTACGAATTCGGAATAACAGTGCTGCCAGACTTCGAGCAGCCGTTCCTGTCCAACACTGTCGGTTGTTGCGTTCGCCATAGGTCATGATCTCCTTTTCCATTGAGACTGCGCGGATCGTCTCGTGGTCAACTACGAGATATCGCCGGTGCTCATAGGACAAACACCTGCACAGTTGACTTATTCCAGAAGTAACCGGACAAAACTTGTGCGTCTTGCGGCGAGTACCGGGAAATGTCCGCCGACATCGCTTTGACCAGCGGGCGTGCACGCGAAGTCGCAGCAATGTTGGTGCTCTTCGCGTGCACAACCGACTTTTCCTCGACAGGATAGTGAAGTGCTTATTCGTCCTTGTGGAAGAAGAAGTAGTCGGCAGAATACGGCACGAGCGTTTGCTTACCCACATCGCCGGGGACGGCGCAACCGATAGCCGGAGCAGATCCCCCTTTGGTGTTTAAGCGTTGGATGAAGGTGATTTGGGTCATGAATTTACCGCGAGTAGGCCCCTGTTGCGACCCGATGGACTGCAGTAAGAGGCAGGGAATCTCGCCAGCATTCGGACAACTCGCGTCGCTGCCGGCGGCGATCGATGCCAACTGCTTTCCCCACACCTTGCTGCTATCGAAGGAACTCTGCCACGTCGGGCTGCCGAAGGGTAGCGGGTTTGGGGCGAACTGGTTGGGGTTGGTATCGGGGCTGAGGAAGTGGGTGATGATCTGCACATCATGCTCGGAGAAACTCGTAAAAAGGGTGGCCTCGGGGCGAGCGCCGTTCACGGTCCAGGAAGCGCCTGTACCTTGTGGCAGGCAAACGTAGCCTTGAGTACCCACTGCGCGACCCAACAAAAATGCGGAGTTTCCCTCGGGTGGCGTAATGATCGGGGGAGTGGTTGGGGGCGTGATTTTCTGCGCCGCCGCTTGGATGACCGTGCCGAATGCACATCCGACCACGAGAGCGGCTACGAACAGGCTCCGCACTCGCGCAGTCATGTTCGTTTGCTGACTAAGGTTGTAGCTCATTTATTTGTTCTCCAGTTCTCTGTATTATTTCAAGTGTTACAAACGCTTGAGGTTGCTCAGACACACAACGACTTCTAGGTGTTTGCCGCATTCCTGCATGCGGATCAGAACACCTTACATATCTCGTGCGTTTCATATGTGGAACACGCGCAATGCGTGTTCATTCCTAGAACGCGGAAGGAACGTTGGTTGCCGAATTGCTCTCCAGACGCCGCACCAGGGAGCGACGCGGGTGCTCCCCTCAATACATACGTACGTGCCCGCGTTTCGGCCTTCGCCAACCGCAAACGCCACCCGCAGATAGTGCTATTAGCGTTCGGCAGTTCATGACTTGACTCCTTTCCTTGAGATTTCGTTCGGAAACACCGATCAGCAGCGGCGTACGGCGGTTGAACATCTCCCGTGCGCCTGTTGTGATAGACACGTGACTAAGAGATTTATTCCCCAGGGTGAATCCATTCTGGGGCGTGCTCGCTGAAGTTAGGATGGTGGCCAAAGTCGGAAAGCGCCGCCAGGACGATGGGCACTCCGCGTCCAGTGCTTCGAGCGCTGTATTCAGACCAGCCACGCGTAATCCGTTTCTCACAAATGGAGCATAGGAATAAATTTGTCGCTTACGCACACACGCCCGCTCTAAACGCTCTCCTCGCCGCGGCTTGTAGACTTCCCTCAGAGATCCCGACCTGGAGCCTATAGGGAAGGCTAATAGGGATGTGGGCAGCCGCACGGCTCGATGGCAAACAGTGACACATGAAGGCAGGGCTTATGAACCACACACCAACAATAGAAAGAAGTGCAGTTCTGGCAGCAGGGTCGCCCTCGAATGCCCGGGGCAAATCTGAATCTTCTTTGCTCTGCCGGGAATAGGGTTGGACGCTGGGTGTTGTAGACGGAGAAATTCCAAAAACAGTGTTACAGGAGTTAAGAAAATGAAGCGAATCAACCCAGTGGCTCTCACTTCACTGGCTCTCACCGTCGGTCTGGCTGTTCTCGTCTGCATGCCCATGTATGCCGAGGATACGACGACCTACAACTTCGAAACCATTAACTTCCCCGGCGACACGTTTACCCAAACGCTCGGCATCAACAATTCCGACAGGATCGCGGGCTACCACGGAGCTACCCTCAACCGGGGCTTCACACTCGTCCTATCCAGCACGGCCTTTACCAACGAGAACTTCCCTGGTTCGGCCCAAACTCAAGTCATCGCCATCAATAACTGTTCCGAGACCGCCGGCTTTTACATTGACGCCGCGGGAAACACCCACGGTTTCACCGATCAGCGAGGTAGTTTCCTGAAAGTGGATTTTCCCGGCACGCCGTTCAATCAGCTCCTCGGCCAGAATGACTCCGGCCAAGCTGCCGGCTACTACAGCACCAAGGCAGACGGTAGCGGCCCCGATCATGCTTACATCTTTGACGAGTTCGGCTCTGTTTTCGAGTTGCTCAATATTCCCGCCTCTACCAGTGCGCAGGCCACAGGGATCAACAATTTCGGAAACGTTTGCGGATTCTTCGTGGATGCCAAAGGAGTCAATCGCGGTTTCCTTCTGATCCGTGGCCGGTTCGAACTCCTCCATTTTCCTGCCTCTACGGGAACACAGGCCTTGGGTTTGAATAACAAAGGGCAAGTGGTCGGACTGTACACCGACAGCTCGAACAACACGCACGGATTCGTATACACAGTGAGCACCAAAACCTTCCAGTCAATCGATGATCCGGATGGAGTCGGTACAACGATTGTCAACGGCATCAACGACAAGGGCGTTCTGGTCGGTTTCTTCGGTACTGCGCCAATCAACTCCGGATTCGTTGCCATTCCCCGCGACCGCGACCCCAACCACGAGTGAGAGGTAATCTCTCAGCACGTGTGACGACACCGGCGTGGGGTTCTGCGAACCTGCAGAATCCTACTTCGGTTTTGCGTATTTAATGCATTACCACTCTGAAGTGAGATTTTGTATTACGCAAGACGCCGCCAAAATCACGACGATTTATTCGTCTTGAACACCTGGAGTATATGGCTACCATGTCTCATCATCCTTGGCGCGCAGCAATGAGGAGCTAGGTGGACCTGTTACGACGAATGCACCAGTAAGGTTGCACGAGCGAATCTCTAGCATCGATGTACTTCGGGGCGTAGCGCTCATGGGCATCCTTGTACTCAACATTGAAGACTACGCTGGACCAGGTTTCATGCACGATTTACCTGTTCCCTATCCGTTTTTTGGATCCCATATATGACGGGCAAACAGAGTGTAATCGTAACTGGAGTTTCAACGGGAATCGGATGGGGCATCACGAAGGTCCTTATCGCGAACGGCTTCACGGTATTTGGTAGCGTGCGCCAGCAGAGTGACGCCGATCGGCTTAAGCGTGAATTCGGAGAGGCCTTCACTCCGCTGATCATGGATGTAACGGACAGACAGGCCGTAGAGCGGGCTGCAGCTAAAGTGAGCGCACAGCTTGGCTCTTCCAAGCTGGCCGGATTGGTCAACAATGCCGGTGTGGCAGTTCCCGGTCCACTTCTTCATCTGCCGTTGGAAGAGTATCGCCGTCAGCTCGAAGTAAACCTGACAGCCCCACTTTCTTTGACGCAGGTCTTTGCTCCTCTGCTGGGTGCAGACTTGGCTCGGCAGGGGGCACCCGGACGTATCATCAACATCGGTTCGACCGCAGGAAAGATCGGTATCCCGTTTATGGGAGCATATGTTGCGTCAAAACATGGACTGGAAGGTATGTCTGAGGCGCTCCGGCGCGAAATGATGATCTACGGCATCGATGTAATCATGGTCGTGCCCTGGACCGGTTGCGACCGCGATTTGGGACAAGGGAGAGGCTACGGACCTCAGCGCGTATGAAATGCACGATCTACGGCCCGATAGTTGAACGCTTCCGTAGATATATGATTGAGGATGGCCGAAAGGGTCTAAAACCAGAATGCCTGGGCGAAACTGTGCATGTCGCACTGACCGCCCGGCGACCCAAGACAAGCTACGCTGTAATTCCAAAACGCTTCAAGAACTGGACTTTGCCTCTGCTTCTGCCGAAGAGGATGCTTGACACGTTGATCGGAAGACAGCTGGGCTTGGAGAGTAAACGTGGATGAAGTTCTTGATGTCGTCACCCGTGCTTACGAGTATCAACGTGTACGCCCCGCCGTAGTTGGAACGACGAGCGGCCTTGAGACGGTGCAGCTTACTTTGGAGGGTAAGCTACCGACGCCACCGATCATCGCCACGTTGGGCATCTCGCTTGTAGAGGCGGCCGAGGGCCGCGCGGTCTTCGAGGGTTCGCCGGCCGAGTGGCAATACAATCAGCTCGCAACCGTGCAAGGAGGATGGCTCTCCGCGCTACTCGACTCGGCGCTCGGGTACGCGGTCCAAAGCGCGCTGCCCGCAAGTCGCGGCTTCACCACCCTCGATTTGCATGTTCGGTTCGTGCGCGCCGTAACCGAGGAAGTATCTCGATTACGCACGGAGGCACATGTAACCCACGCTGGAAACCGAACTGTAACCGCCGAGGGTCGCATCCTTGGCCCGGATGGGAAGGTATATGCCATGGGAACCACATCGTGCCTCGTGCTGAAGATGGAGCAATGAAGGGGACTTACCGCGAAGCGGAGCTGGTCGTCGGCCTTACGGAAGCGTGCGGCCCTCGGCCCGCTTCTTTCTGTTCCTGGTGGCAATGGCGGCCGATGCGCGGAAGTAATCGTCGAACCCGATTTGCCCAGCGGTAGATTGCCAACTCGCGGTAAGTCGTAGTGCTGTATCTGAAGCGCCCACGGAGAGGGGGTCTGCTGAGTTGCTGTGTACGGGCGTTTATCGGTACCAATTCGTGCTTCTAATATCCGTCTCCTTGCGAGTAACGCGGAACGGGTTCAGAAAGCCGATGGATCCGTCGGCAGAGGAGCAAAGGGGCAGGGGCCTGCCCAGACCGTCGCCTTAAAGGAGGAGGCGATCCCACACACCGTCATATCTAATTGCACGAGCCATTTCTTTCTCGTAAACACTCTGGGGAATCCGAGGTCGATTCGGCTTGCTTCATCGAGCGATTTCAGTTGTTCCGCTGGAACACTTGAAATCCAAACTGGCGAGATTGTCCTGGAGCTGAGATACCTTCCGCGCTCCAATGATCGGGATTACTAGCACCGTTTGCTGACGCAGCCAGGCGAGTGCGACTTGCGCATGCTGCGACCGGCCTGTTCCGAGACTGACTTCTCACAACCGAGATGATCCGCGCCGCGTGTTGTTCCTCGGAAGGAAGGCTTTCAGTTCCTCATTGGACATCCTCCCGCCGTCGACCTCGAGTTTGATTCCTTGGAATAAACGAAGCTCCCATGTGTTTTAGCTATATGAAAGGGTGATTCGATGAGTTCGCCGTCCAAAACATCTCTTGGCAGTAACGCACATCCTGAGCCAAACTCTGCGACGATCGATTTCATCGAGCAGGTCCCCGCGTCAACCAAGAGAAACTCACTACGGCACTGAAGCCACGTTACGACTTCATCGTCTGCGGGTCAGGTTCTTCCGGTTTTGCCCGAACAATAAAAATCTCAACAGCGGAGATTATATGGCCGATACAACGGCAAAGGCGCTACAAGAATTTGATTACATAATTGTAGGGGCCGGTTCGGCTGGATGCGTCCTCGCGGGACGCCTCAGCGAGGATCGGAATCTCCGGGTGGCCCTGCTGGAGGCAGGAGGTCTGGACGACGCGCCCGAGATCAGTATGCCCGTCGCCTTTCCCCAATTGTTCAAGACCAAGTACGATTGGGACTTTGCGACCGAGCCGGAGCAGAGCCTCAGGGAGCGTCGGATCTACCTGCCTCGCGGCAGAACCCTCGGCGGCAGTTCCGCGATGAACGCCATGATCTATATTCGCGGAAACGCAGTTGATTTCGATGGCTGGGCGGACGAGGGCGCACGGGGGTGGTCGTACCGTGAGATGCTGCCCTATTTCATCAGGTCCGAGGGCAACGAGCGGGGCGACCCACGTTACCATGGGCGTTCGGGTCCTCTGACTGTGCAAGACGGCCGCTCCATGCATCCGCTGGTAGATCACCTGATCGAGGCGGCTGTGGGATCGGGCTATCGCCTAAATGACGATTTCAACGGGGCCTTGCAACTGGGAGTCGGGCGCTTTCAGCTCACGCAGCGTAACGGAGTTCGTTCTAGCGCCGCCTCGGGTTATCTACACCCTGTGCGCGAACGGGCGAACCTGCAAGTTTTCACGGATACCCTCGTGCTCCGGTTACTGTTGGAGGGTCGCCACGCTACCGGCGTGTCAATCCATCGTTATGGCCAGACGGAAACTCTTTTCGCCGAAAGGGAAATCATCCTCGCGGCAGGCGCCTATGGCTCGCCTCAAATCCTCATGCTGTCAGGTATCGGATCGGCCGACGAATTGGGCCCGTTTGGCATTCCTGTGGTCGTTGATCTTCCGGTGGGAACTAACCTTCAGGACCATCCGCTACTGCCGATGAGCTACCTCACCGGCGAGAGATCGCTCTTCGGTGCAGGATCACCTGAAGATGTGGCGCTCTTCAAGGAAGGCCACGGCCCTTTGAGCTCAAACATCGCTGAGGCTGGTGTGTTCCTATCAACGTGTGGCGATGAGAGCGTGCCGGACTGCCAATTTGAAATGGCGCCCGCGATGTACTTCAATGAAGGACTGTCGGCGCCCTCCGATCACGCCTTTTCTATGACGACAACTCTGCTTAAGCCGACAAGCCGTGGCAGAGTGGCATTGCGGTCGGCGCGACCCGACGCAAAACCGCGCATCTACCACAACTATCTAAGTACCGCGCAAGATCGCGCGACGATGATCGCCAGCGTACGGCTGGCGATGGATATCTTCGCTCAGCCCAATTTGTCGAAGGTGCGGCGCGCGCCCTTCTCCGTTCCGGCATCCGACGCGGAGGCCGACATCGTCGCATTTATTGAGCAGCAGATGGGCACGAACTATCATCCGACGTGCACTTGCGCAATCGGCCGCGTCGTCGACTCCGATCTGCGTGTTTTCGGCACCGAAGGGCTGCGTGTAGTCGATGCGTCCGTGATGCCCTCCATCGTGCGCGGCAATACCAACGCCGCTGTGATCGCAATCGCGGAAAAGGCGACGGACACTCTGCAAGGGAATGGACCCGTCGAGGCGCAGCATCAAATCCAGGCTCGCACGGTATAGGCGGCTCCCTTCTTGATCAGGGGCATACCAGGATCTCGCTACTCATAGGCACGCTCCAGCCATCCAAAAGACTTGCCGGATTCTCCCCGGTGCAATTTGAAGGCCTCTGACCTTGAAAACTTTATTCGCGATGAAGCAACCACATATTCCCATGAGACATGTACCCCAAGATGGGCCACGACTCGATGTCCGTCGTCGACAATCGCCTAAAGGTTTATGGAATCGAGAAGCTTCGGATCGCAGACGGATCTATTATGAGCACCGCATCCTCAACTCCCTCAGACGCGCGCCTTGGCAGACTCCATTCCGGGGGCTAAGGAAATCGATGCCGGACACATTACTCTCTTTGAACGCGCGGACGAATTCATCACGCTGGCTACCGAATTCTCGTTTCAACAGCGCGATTGAGATTCATTCGGTCCGCAAAGACGTTAGTATTCTGGGGCAAAGAACCGCTTCTCGAAGATCAATATCATCTCTACCAGCGCCGGTTGCAGTTTTCCTGCCTTCTGAAGCGTCGTTCTGGATCACAGGCGAGATCATCCTCGCTTCAGGCGGCATGCGCTAAAAATTCAACCGGCCTGCTTTATCTTCTGGAGCTCCCAGGTCGACTGGACCATCCCAAACGACAACAATTTCGGTATTCCCAAATGGCACAGCGTAGCGGGATGCGATTGAAGCTTATAGAAGGTCTGGTTGATTTGTTCGCTCAGAATTAGCTGCTTCATTACCCTTTTACGTTGGACTAGCCAGCTCGTCCAAACCAGGTATCGTTTGCAATTGCCAGGATAATCATTCGGAGCCTTGATGTCATTTGCCTTGGTTCTCTTGAGTCGCCATAGGGATGCGGGTGCTGTGCATGAACACGATCTTCCAGGTGCCTGCCTGTTTCTCCAAGAAGGCCGATTCCAACCAGTTCTGGTTCACAGTGCCGGAACCGTCGGAGATACTCCCTTTATTGACGTAGGCGATCCAAGCGGTGTCGCCGCTGATGTGGACGTCCGGTTCGGTTACGTTCCATTCATAGCGCTTGCCTGCGGCATGTTGGGCCTTGATGACTGTCATGATGGCGTCTCCGTTGAATCGGGCGCCTCCATCGAATATGTAAAAGTCTGACGCAATCACGGAGTCGAATTTCGCAACATCGTCAGTGCGCGCCGCGGCGAATACTGTGCTTACCGTGTCTGCGATTTGCCTCTGCTCGGCCGGGAGGGGTTTCTGCTGGGCTCTTGCAGTACGGGCGTTTGTAGAAAAGAGTAGGGCACAGACAACGGTGGCCAAGGCGATACAGAGTCGCGATGACATAGAAAAAAACCTCCTATTTTAGGTTATTAGGATAGACACGTCAGCGTTCTGCTTGTGGTCCCTCACCTTGTCGGTTGCGTTTGGTCTAGACTTTTCCGACGTTCGTCATGTTGCTCTCTCTCTGACGGACAATCGCTAAGGCTTCGTCGATAAGAATTCTTACCAGCCAGCTGCGAAAAGCTCCTTCATATTCGAAAGCAGGTGGATTGCGAGAGGCCGTGATCTTGCAGTTCTCCACGATCTCGTGCACTTGCTCAGAACTGCCGAGCACACGGCAGGCAAGGAAGCAGAGCATCTTATGGCATCGCAAAAACCCGACCTCGAATACCGCGGACTGTTGTCGCAGACCATTCGGCATCAAGATGTTTTCGGATGTGTGCAATCTGAGGTTGGTGTTCACGCCCATGGGACCCTTCCTGTGGATCTGGGAGACTTCCATCACGTACTTGAAGTTACCTAACTCCATCATGAAACCTCCATTGTTCTAGGAATTTGCGGGCCGGTATCTGCGGGCTTATACGTAAAGACACGATAAGCCCTTTTCTATTCCCGGAGTAAGAAGTAGAAGACAACACTTTGCCGCGAACATATTGCCGAGTCTCCCGACATAAAGGAGCGGGACCATAGTTTCGTATTTGCATTTTGGCGGTGGCAGGGAATCCTCGCCACACTCCGCTCTGTTCGTGGCGGACCCTCTTTACGGCCGAGTCCGAAACACATCGCGGTCCGCCAGGTTCTGATGGCAGACGAGACAGGAATCTCGCGCCGAAGCTGATAGCGAGGACACAAGAGCGTAGGAAAGACCGTGATTGCTCCAGGTGACCACTTTGAACTTGTCCCGGCTGAAATAGTGAAACACGAGATTACCGACAAGGACCTCATCTCCACCGGCTATTGCGGCATACTTGTTAGCTGCCACCAAGAGACTGATCTTCTCTCTTTGCGTTTCGTAAATGACCAACGCCGCATCGTGCCCTCTGTAGCTGACCAGCCTAGCGCCTGCGAGCCAGTAGACAGGATTGCCATCGCGAGCGGCTGGCAGCCTGAAGTCGAACGGGACCTTGCCCGCAAACCGTGCGCTAACCAATGTTCGGGAATCCGATTGAATTTGGGGGTCAAGGCTGCCTTCGAGATGGCTGCGATGGACCGCTATCGCAGTTTCCACGTAGCTTGCAGCATGCACCCGCCGCACCACACCTGGAGCGAAACCAAGATATAAAGTGACTATTACAAGCGCGGTCACCCATATGCCCCAGTTTGGAAGATGAGGCCGAGAATTCAGGAATGGCCGATGCAGAATTCTTAGAAGCCGTTCGTAGATTCCCTCTGCGTTGCCTGCCGCAGGATGCTGCAGGATCTCGGACACTTGGCTTCGAAGCTCGTCAGGCGCCCGGTACAGTGGACGAGACAATTGCAAAACACGAGAGAATGCTTGCTCTTCCTCAAGTCGCCGCTGACAGGTGGGTGCGCGACCTAGGAGTGAGGATTTGGTGGGATTCTTTTTTTATGACCTCTGTCTTCAAGTATGTAATACGTTCAGATAATTGGTTATAGCATTACCTGGAGCTCCTCATGCCCGAGTCGCTGCCCGAACTGCTCGACAGCCGTAGCCATCTCCTGCAGGAACTCTTTCAACTCGGTGACTTTCAGCCGGGTTCCATTGCCTCCGTGACC
>WNFS01002427.1_pt1 | contig 14079 bp, 12 predicted proteins | sample 5400141 | NCBI WGS metagenome assembly WNFS01 (sample SAMN13153358, study PRJNA577476) | soil metagenome | isolation source: 60 cm saprolite under Madrone tree | place: USA:California | collected 2016-06-14
CCTGCGATCAAGTGCGGGAACAAGCTGACGAATAAGCCGTATTCGACAAATGATTTCGCGGGCTCGAGTCGCCCCTTATAGACGTCCACAATGTATGCGACTTCCTGGAAGGTATAAAAGGAAATTCCCGGCGGGAGAATGATACGGATTATGGGCAGCGGAATGTTGTGAATCCCAAGTGTTCCGAGAGCAGTTGAAAAAGAGTCGACAAAGAAATTGAAGTATTTAAATGTCCCTAGAATAGAAAAATTCAGCAAAAGTGAAAAGATGAGCCACTTCCTGCGATTTCCGTCTGAACAATTTGGAGCGATCTTCTGCGCAATCAGGAAGTCTACTGTCGTGCTGCCGATCATCAGCGCAAGGAAGCGCCAATCCCACCAGCCATAAAAGAAGTAGCTTGCGAGCAGTAGAAAAATGTTCTGCCCGCGGCGATCCAGTCGCCAATAGACCAACACAACTGGGATTAGGAAGACAAAATACGCTGGCGAGTCAAAGAGCATCGTGAGAAGTAAGCTGTCCTATGTGCCGGGTGCGCATTCGAGCTTTATTTTTTCGTGGTGCGCTAGCCGCGCAGATCCTGGCTCACTCTTTTGACCTACTGCCCGGCATACGCCCGATAATCGTGGTAACTTCCGTAGCCATACGGTGGGCTGGATTTTGGATCCCAGCTGTTTAGGACGGTGCCGAGTACGCGCGTACCGTCTTCGGCGAAACGCTGACGGGCGTGCAGCGCGCTTTCGGTCGTAGTTTCTCCAGCGCGAACCACCAAAATGACGCCATCCGCGAGTCGCCCCAGCACCCGCGCATCTGCGAGATGGATCATTGGCGGCGCGTCAATCATGATCATGTCGAACTCCTTCCGCAGGCGGGTCAATAGCCTTAACATGCGGGGAGAATAAAAAAGATTCGACGGAATTGTGTTGCCGCGACTCCCCGCCGGCAGCAGGGAAAGGCTGGAGACTTCGGTCTCACGAACAAGGTCCAGTATGGGAACCGTTTCAAGGGGCGTGCCCGCCCATAGCACGTCACTCAGGCCCCAATCGTTGCCCACACCAAAAACCTTATGCAGCCTGGGGCGGCGCAGGTCGCCGTCGATCAACAGAACCTTGCGACCAATTTCCGCGATCGCGATGCTGAGATTGCAAGCCACTGTTGTTTTGCCATCCCCGGGACACGGGCTTGTGAGAACAATAACGCGAGGAGTTTCTCCATTGTGGCTAGGCAATAGAATGGAAGTCAGAATCGTTCGCGAGCATTCAGCGACCAAAGACGGCTTGCGTTTCCAGGTAGCTAGTTCTGGGCAATCGCTTAGATGAGATTTCAAGACCGGCTCAGTGGAACGGGTTGGCGTAGAACGAGGCTGCTGCAGGGCACCAGCGAATTGCCGCTGGAGAGCGAGCTCATCCAAAGGTATGACGCCCAACTCCGGCAGATCCAAGTACACCTGTGCGTCGCCCGGAGCGCTTATTCTGCGGTCAATGCGCTCTTGAAGCAACACGAATCCAAAACCCAAGAGCACGCCACTAAACAGGCCAATCGCGGCGTTCATCGGCAGATCTGGACGGTAGGGGAGCAGCGGAGGTCTGGCGCGGTCCACGACCAGGACGTTGCTATCGCGCATGGCGCTGGCCAAGCTTGCTTCCTTTACTTTTTGTAGCATTGCCTCGTACAGTCGCCGGTTCGAATCCACGTCGCGCTTCAGCGTGTCGTAGTGAATAGCCTTCTCGGATTGGTCGGCGACGACCTTTTGTTGCTCGGTGTGGGCCTTGGATAGAAGTGCTTCCCGGCGAAGCGCGGCCTGGTATTCGTTGCCAATGCGCTTCAGCACGTTACGGCGCTCATTCAGCATCTGAAGCTTTAGCTCGTCGATTTGCGCCTGCAGGCGCTGAACTTTGTAGTGTTCCGGGGTCAGCGTGGCACTGAGTTCGGCATATTGCCGCTGCAAATCAGTCAGCCTTTGGCGGTACTCACGCATTGTCGGGTCTTCCAGGATTTCCGGCAAGGAATCCGCCGGCTTGCTCTTCGCCCCTTCAAATTTGGCCTGCGTGCCGATGCGGTCGGCCTGGGCCTTGGATAACTCATCTTGTATTTGCTTGAGCTGGTTCTCTGCCAAGTTCTCTTTCTCCGAGGTAAACGTCAGTCCGGAAGTGCGCGCGTAATCCTGGAGCTGCGCCTCTGACTGTTCCAACTGAGTTTTCATTATGTTTAGGTGGTTTGTTAGCCATTCGGCCGTGCCCTCAGCAGACTTCCACCTTTCCTCTTGGGACAGCTCGATGAATTCGCTGACCAACGTATTCGCGAAGTCCGCCGCCCCCTTGGGATCCGGTGACTCGTACAACACCTCTAGCAATCGCGAGTTACCGGATGTCCTCACGGTCAGATTGCGCGCTATCTTTCGGATCAATTCTTCTTTTTTCGGGTGCCGATGCCACGTTAGTATTCGCCATCCTGTTGCAGGCTGGTCTTGGAGCTTCAGTTTGTCGATCACATGCTCCAATAGGGATTCGCTCTGGAGGAGCTTAACCTGTGTCTCCATATAAGACTCTGGTGTCGCGTAACTCCCGGCGGAGTCCGTGGAGTTCTTTGTTTCCAGGAAGCTGTTGCCTTGAATTTCGAGGGAGGTCCTGACACGGTAAATCCGTGTCTGCACCAAGCTGATTACCATTGCTCCGAGCAGCCCAACCAGGGCAAAACTGAGTAGTGTTTTTCTGTGACGGAACAGAATGTTCCAGTAGTCCAGGAGATTATCGTAGCCGGGCGAAACGGCGGTCTCCATGGAAGGCGATTCCATATATCGGTAGACTGTCGGCCGCTGCGCGGCTCGAGGGCCGAATTCGGTCAAGCGTCCGTCACTTTTCTCGAGAGGATATTCGGAGTCTTTCATTTCTGTCCCTTAGAGTAGGTTTCAAGGCACGCGCCAGATGGCCATACCGGTTCCCGTTTGGATAGCCGCTTCGAGGGTACGAAGAGCCGCTTTCTTGCCTGTGCTTCCGGGAATAAACAAAATGTCATCGCCCTGAAGCGCCACGTCTGGTTTCTTTCCGTTGAGAACATCTTTCACGTCCACTTGCAACTCTTCGCGCTGATCGGCCTCGCGCTTCAGCCGCAGGATGCGGGCATGCCGTGTGTCAGCACCTACGTTGAGTCCTTCGGCGAGCGAAATTGCTTGTAACACGGAGATGGACTGGTGTTCTCCGAGAACGAATCCGCCGGAACGTCTTACATCTCCGGTCACGTACACCATTTCCGCTTTGGGAACTGAGATCACGTCATGCGGCAAAATCTGAATGTTCTCCTCGGGGTTTTTAGCCTCCATGATTTTTTTCAAGTCGAGTTGAGCCACGCTGAACTGACCCGAGGCATCAAGCCCCGCTTTTGGCAACGGGATGCAGCCCCACTCCAGTTGCCGAGTAATCCGAACGCTGTACCCTGCGTCCTGGCGGATCCCGCCGGCAAGTGCCAGCATTTCCAGCAGCGTCTTATGTCCCTGCACTTGGTGAACGCCAGGTGTGTTTACTGCGCCTATGATTGAGACTGGCTGGCTCCGCACTTCCGCGATGCTTACGACGATTTGCGGTTGACGGATATATTTGCTCAGGACCTTGTTGACCTCTTGCTCGGTCTGCTGCGCAGTCAACCCGGCCACATGGACGCGGCCGCCTAGCGGTACTTCTATGTTGCCGTCGCTGTCGACACGCACGGGCTTATTGGCGAGCTCAGTCAGTTCAGGTCCGGAAATCTCCAGTTGGTCATCAGGCCCCAGCAGGTAAGTGGAGCGAACCTGGCCGCCACACTTCGCCTTCATATCGTTGGATTGCGGGGGCGAAGGAACTTGCGCCCCGGCATTGGCGATAAGAAAGAAAACTGCTAGGCCAACCAAAACAGTTTTGGTAATCATGATTGCTCTTTAGCTGAATCCCCTGTTTATCTTGATGGGTATGATCGTGAGACCTAGCCAGAACTTGGAACCGCCATCGTCTGGCTTACCCTTGAAGCGATCGCTGGAGAGGAAGTTTCGAATGCCGCCACCTGACTTCGTTCTCTTTGCTTCTTAAGAATGAAAGATCGCAGTATTTTCTCCACGCTGGCTGACACTGCGCTGGAGAACCCGATCGTCGTCAAGAGATCGACGTCCATCCAAAGAGGAGATGTTGTGTTCTTTCTATATAGAGTGAATGCGCCCAGCCGTTTTCCGTTGCGCTTGACCAGGCTAAGAGTCAACCCCCAATTTGTGCTTGAAGCAGTCAGTGACCGATCCCAAAAGAATTGAAGCTTGGTCTTGCCGACAGGTTTGCACGGAAGAAGCTCTGCCTCGGCTGGGAATCCTGATGACAAATACAAGCCGAAACCGTCGAATCCAATGGGTTCAAGACACTGCTGCAATATCTGGCAGAATTGCGAAATGTTGGTGCACGACTCCAGCGCATCTGTCGCACGGCGAATGCTAATGTCATTGGCAATCACCTGGCGCGCATTCAGCGTTCGGTTCGCCGCGCATCCCAATTCCCGGAATTCGTGATAGCGCAACTGCCGGACGCCAATCAATACGCCGATCCCAACCACCACCAGGACGACTGCTAACGCGGCGCCTCCTGGGTTGAGGAGAAGAAGACTGAAGAGGCCAAAACAGGCGCTTACTCCATAGAGCACCAGGACGGCTTGCCGATGGGAAATACCCCGGCCAAGCAACTTGTGGTGAATGTGCTCGCGGTCAGCGGCGAATAGTCGCTTACAGCACAAAAATCGTCGGATCACCGCGACGGCGACATCTAATATCGGGAGCCCAAGTGAGACGATGGGGATTGCAACTGCCACCATCGTTGGAGACTTGTGGGAGCCCGCCATGGCAATCGCGCTGATTAGAAACCCGATCAGAAGGCTCCCACCGTCGCCGAGGAAGATCGAGGCTGGATTAAAGTTATACCGCAAGAATCCGGTGATTGCGCCTGCAAGAGCGAGCGTCAGAACGAGGACTACTTCATTGTGGTCCAGCACCGCTACAACACAAGTTACTAAGCTTGAGAACAGCGCCGATCCCGCCGCCAGCCCATCAAGGCCGTCGATCAAGTTAAAAGCGTTGGTAATCCACAGCACCCAGAGAATTGTCAGTGGGAGCCCCACCAGCCATCCCAAATGCGGATGACCCGCGAGGATCGACAACCGCGAGATTCCCAGACCGTTGCTAAACAAGAGCACTGCTGCCCCGGCCTCCGCCGCAAACTTTACGTAAGCGTTGATCCCACAAAAATCGTCGATCAGTCCAACTAGGAAAATGATGGTTGCCGGCCCCAGTATCTTCAAAGCAAGCTGCGGCAAAGAAAACTCGCGCGTGCCGAAGTAGGCTGGCGACCAATGTGCGAGCAGCGCCATGCAACATAGCGTGAGAAAAATCGCAACTCCGCCCAGCCTTGGTATCGGACGAGTATGAACATGACGATCCAAAGCTGGGTTAGAGACCCATCCGTGAGCGACGGAATAATCGCGCACTAGGCGCGTAAGTATTGCCGAGGCTGAAAGGGCGGCGATAAATATCAAAAAGTGCATGAGTTTTCGTCTTCGCTAGATAGTTCTTAGAATTAAACGCAATCCAGTTAGAAATGTCTTATAGACATCGCTTCCATGCTCAATGATATGGCAGGAAAGAACGGCAGCCGGAAGGTCTGGGAACCTTCTCTTTGGCATCGCAAAGTATCATGCGTCGGGAGCGCCAACTGTTGCCGGGGACGCGGCGGCGTAAAATCAATAGACCGATGAATTCATCGCACCAGACGTTGTTTGATTCGTATGTGCTCTGACAGGATATGCTGCCCCAATCCAGCTGCGATCAATTTCGACCGCAACCGAGCGCTGCAACAAATTAACGGACAGCACCAGCTTCAATCCTGACTTGATTTTGACTACGATTCCTTCCATACCTCTAAGTGGCCCATTCTCGATTCGGGCGACATGACCGACTTGCAAGTACGGCCAAGGCATGATCGAGAGGCCACTCTTTCCTGCGCGCTGGATGGCAATGATTTCTGCTTCTTCAACCGGAATAGGGGCCTTGCCAACTCCGACGATCTGGATCACACCAGGCGTCATTAATATAGGAAGCCGGTTACTTGGGTTCATCCGGCAGAAGAGATACCCAGGAAATAGCGGCTGTTCAGTCTCCTTCATGCGGTCGGACCACTGACGCGTAAGTTTGACCATGGGCAAGTAACACTCGTAACCTGCGTTCTCCAGAAGTAAAGTGGCATTTTTCTCTCTTCCGGCTCTGGATAAGATCGCGAACCAAGGCCACCGTCCGTTGTTAACGCCCATTATGATTCCCCCCAGAGAAGCTACCGCCATTGGAGTCCCAATTTCATGTGGAACCCTTGTGCAACTAAGGCCTGCCTTCCCCGGACTCTGCTGACAAATGGGAAATGTGGCCTGAGCGGAAGGCTATCTCACGGGGGGTTCCCTCACAATCCGGTCTTAACCTTAAATATTGCAGCAGATAATTGCCCACAAGATGCGTGCCTGGACTGGTTGCTTTCTCTCCGGGATTCCCCTATCGGCGCGCATCTCTTCAGGAGGATGTCACAACATAGGTTATCTTAAAGCCCTTCACTGGTCCCGAATCAGAGAGAGAAATAATCAGGTGTGCGATAGCTCGACTGATATTTTTCGACCACACGGAGATGCGCACGACGTTGCGGACGTGCCGACACATCGATGCCAAACATGCCCCGCGCCACGGAGGAATTGCCTAACGAATTGTTATGAGATGCACCGAGGAGAGCAGCAAGGAGTAGAACAAGTTACCCACTCGCAATTCGTTGGAGCCGAGAGTGGGAGTTGAACCCACGACCTGCCGATTACGAATCGGCTGCTCTACCACTGAGCTACCTCGGCATCCTGTTAAAGATAAACTACTTGCTTATTTCCGTCGCGTGGTTGGGCCCAAAAATTCATCGTAGATTCATTGTTCCGCGAAATGTTTCTCCACCTTGGCCATCGCCTCATGCAAATCGGTCGAATCCACAATGTTATAACGCTCGAACGTGGACTCGGTCAGATGCCCCGAAATCTTCATGGCGATGTTTCGCGGAACGCCGGATCGAATGAGATTCCTGACCCCGCTTCGACGAAAATCATGAATCAGCAAGCCCTTATACTGCCATACCTTCGGGCCTGTCTTGACTCCCAATCCTACCTTAACGCATGCGGCTTGAAAAGCCTTTCGCAGATTCCTTCCATTGAACACCCGGCCTTCGGGCGGCAAGTTCTTGACCACTTCGTTCAGTTCCAGCGGAAGGGGCAGGAGAATCGGCTCCTCGTTCTTCGTTTGGTTCCCCATCAGACGCAGCTGTGCTCTCCCGTTCTCGAACTCGATTTGTGAACAAGTGATCGAAAGCGCAGCGCCGATGCGACATCCGGTGAAGTATAGAAACGTGAGAAGCGGGCGAAGGTGTTCCGGCATCGCGTCGCGCAGCTTGATAAATTCAGGACGATTTACGAATCCCGTGCGGACGTTGTCCTCTTTGAGCATGGGAAAGAACGGGATCGCGACCATTTTGCCGTCCCGCCTGGCGATGTTCATGGCCCGCTTCAAAAGAGCCAGACAGCGGTTGATTGTGGCGTTCGCCAGACCCTCGTCTTGTTTCATCTCGATGAATTTATGCAGCGTATCGGTCTTGATGGTTCGAACAAAGCGGTTTCGGAAATAGCCATCGGTGTGATTGAGGGGCCAAACGTACGGTTCGCCGTCTTCGTCCATCTCGAGACCCTTATTCCCTTTTGTCTTGTAATCCAGTAGGAGAGACTTCCTGATGTCCTCATAGCGCAGCTTCCGCGCCTCATCCACCGGAACTCCTTGTTCTACTTCCTGGAGGCGCCGACGCAGAAAGGCCGCCGCCCTTTGTTCCGAGGTTGTCTTGGTATTCTCTTGAATCTGCCGCCCCGAGCCATCGTAGTAGGCGATCCAAAGGAAACGGCTTGTTCGTTTTGTGATGATGCTTCCTTCTCCCCTTATTCTTTTCATCTTTCAATCCTCCCTACAGCGAGGACACTCGATCAAACAGGCGGTCTTAGACTCCGACATTTGCTTGCAGCTTCTTTCGTTTGGGCCCGACTGTCTCCTGTTCGTGTTCCTTGTCGAGGCCAATGTGGCGCTCACCGCCTGAAGCCGAAGTCACGAAAAACTTTTTCGTTGTACCGGCGCATACACGACTCGTGTCCCCGGCTCCTTCGCACCTCTTCTCTCGCTCAACCAAGTCGTCCAAATCTCGGACGTCCACTTGGAACCGCCTCCCGATTCGAGTGTAAGGAATCTGGCCCTTCCAAATCAGTTCTCGGACAGACCACAGCTTGCAGCCAAGGTAGCGTGCCGCTTCAGGTAGGGTTAGCAATCGTTGCGGAGTAGCTACCGCTTCGGAGATCGCACCATTCGTGCCGTTCATCGGGGACTCCCAAACAACAGAAGGTTTTTGCGGGCTGACCGAATTCCTCAGCCCCATCGAGCGCGCCTAGACGGAAGGAACCGACGACTGGTTCAGTTCGGCGTCTTTGGTCCGGGGACATCTCTCACTCTCCCACCAATATTTTTCTGCTCGTGAATGGAACAAGCTCTAAGCCTATTGCAAACATCCGCGGTTCGTTTTGGTTTCCGGAAAAGGGGGCCGCCTCCGAAAACAATCGTGGTGGTTCCTGTATTCAATGGCCTCTGCCCTTCTCTGGAGGACTTTCTCTTCTCTATCGCGGCCTCTGGCTCAAATACACGGCGCAATAGTCGAAAAGATCAGCGTCCGCATCGTAGTTGTTGATCTCGATTACCTCGTCGATATATCGGCGGCCTGTGCTTCGTTCAATATGGATCACTACGTTTAAAGACTCCCCGATATTGTGTTTTAAAGCGCGATAGGATAAGTTCACGCCACTGCGCAACACACAAGTCGTGAAACGAGCCAGTGCCTGCTGTGCGTTATTCGCTTGAAGCCCCGCAATGGCTCCCGAATGCCCTGAGTTCATAAGCTCTAGGAAATCGAACGCTTCCCCACCGCCGCGAAGTTCTCCCACGACAATGCGATCCGGCCGATGTGCCATCGCGGCTTCCAGGAGGTCGCGTATTGTCACTGAGCCGGCGCCATCCTGGGACTGTTTCGCAACAAACCGCAGCACGTTCTTGTGACTGATTTGGATCTCAGACCGATCTTCAATTAGGACAATTCTGTCGTCCTCGGGGATAAACTTCACGAGAGCAGAAAGCAGTGTGGTCTTCCCCGTTCCGGCGCCACCGCTGATGAGGATATTCTTTCTCGCTAATACGTACTCCTCGAGCCGCTTAGCGAGAGTTGGGTTGAGCATTCCGGCCAGAATCAGATCAGCTATGCCGAACTGCCGCACGTTGAACTTACGAATGGTGAGAGTCACTCCGTTCAGGCTACACGGCGGAATGACAGCAGCGACGCGGCTCCCGTCCAGCAAGCGGGAATCGAGGATCGGCCTCGATTCGGAAATCTCGTCACCTAGACACCGAGCGATATTCTTCACCGCAACCAAGAGTGACCCCTCGCCAGGCCAATCATGAGGAACCTCCTGAAGAACTCCATCCCTCTCCACAAACACCTGGCGCTGACCATTGACCATGACTTCGCTAATCGAGTCGTCTAGGATGAGGTGCTCGATGGGCTTTAGGAATGGCAGAATGACGTCGAAGGTATTCATTTTTCTCTCGCCATACCACAGACGCACCACTAATCCGGCCTTGCACGATAACAATGACGCAAGTCAATCAAAGTAAACTTGCAGTCCCGGGATCCCCTTTGCACCTGACGTCCCCGTGCCACCACTGAGTCACCATTCGCTCGTTCCGTCTCCACCTCACAAACACGACTGGTCGCCGAAGAGTAAGTCCGAAAATCTCTTCGCGGCAAATTGAGGATCAACGCGTCCCGCTAGATCAGGAACTGGATCTCTGGTCCATCTATTGTGGTTTCCAACGATTCGTGCGCGATGCCTTGTGGTCTAACAGGAATTTCGTGACAAAAAATGGTGAGGCGTCCAAGAAAACGAATTCACTGAGCGACGAGTACTGCCTAAACCCTATCTACAACCAAATCAAATAGTTCAGGTGCCCCGCCCCTCGCGGTCGTATTTATTTCACTGATACAAAATATGTCGCAAACATTTCTGCATTTAGGGTGGACCAAATCGCACATTCAGGGCAACCGGGAATGCGACCGGCATCGCCCCTTCCGGCTTGCAACCCATGCCCCTCGGATTCGCTCGTTGCGGGCCAACTCCGCCCCCCAAGAAGTCCCTAGACCCACTCTGTGGCATCAACAACCGCATACTGGCCACTTGCCCCCTGGGCTCTGGAGATCCCCCGGAACCGCTTGAGATGACGCTCGCAGAATGCGTTGAGTTCCGCAACCGAGCAGAAGCTGGGCGTCATTTGGTGGCGGCGGACGCCCGCTGTGAGATCCTCGGGTGCGCCTAGGGCGTAAACCAGTTCGATTCGTGCCGGGGCCTTCGATCCCTCTCTTTCTTCGAGGTCACGGATGATCGTCAGGTCGAACAGATCGCGGACTTCGTCGAGAGCCGAGGGATACGAGTGCGTCAAGCCGTCAAGCCGCTTGCCAAGGGTGGAAGCCATTTCAGGTTCTCCGTCTTCGAGCATCCTCAGGGGATCGGGCCGTGGATTTTCCCAAATACAGATACTCACCGAAAATACCTTTCTCGGATTAACAGTCGAAGCCGGTCGGCTCAGCACGATTGTGAGTGTCACACATAAGTGAGCCTCTCTAGGGCACAGCTCCAAAGCGGACCCTATCCCGATCAAAAACGCGCTTGTCAAACCAACCACTCGGGTTTATGAATTCACAGAGATAGGAGCCGGTTGCCAACGCTGCCGACTCGAGCGGTCAGTGCACCGACCAGGCTGGTCGCGATCCTGACCAGTCCTAAAGGATTGTGAAAAATTCACATCGGCCTCGCCCAATGGCTCACCCCGCCTCGCAGGTCTCGTGCGAGAACCTTTTGCAGGGGCCTTGAGTCGAAGCACTGCCTGAAATAGAGAGTTTCCAAAATGCTGTGGTTGGTACAACAACCGGACCGCCCGCACGAACACAGAGCTTTGCATAGCTCGAGTTAGTGATACCACGCCAGTTGGTCGGTACTTCGACCAGATAACAAATATAACGGCGCGCCGTTTCAGAGATCGAGGAACAGAGGCCTAGATGCGGGTGATTTCCTGCGCGACGGTCTCGTCGTCGAATATCCGGTTCGTCCGGCAACCGCAGGTTTCATTGGAACAGATTCGGTTGTCCCGAGGCCAAGCTCCCCTTCAATCTCATTGGTCGCCTTACCGACCACAGGCTTGTCCAACCTGAGCAGGACGCACGGCTGAAAAGGCACTCGAGGCCGTCAGCTTGAGATCAGATTCCTGACGAGGAAGAGAACGTTGGCTGGCCGCTCCGCGAGCCTCCGCATGAACCAGGGAAACCAGTGCGATCCATAGCTGACGAGCACTCGCATCTGGTAGCCCGCCTTGGCCAGCCGCATTTGTTCCGGTTTTTGAATCCCGTAGAGCATTTGAAATTCGAGTTCTTCCTTAGCTAACCCTTCAATAGCAGCCCGCGCAACGAGACGATTGATCAAGCTACGATCGTGGGTAGCGAATGCAGCCCGGACACCAGTTCCCCGGGCCTCACTTATGAGTAGTTTCTGAGCCAAACGGTAGTAGTTCTCGTCTACATCGCGTTTCTTCGGGAAGGCCACTTCCGCAGATTCGTTGTAAGCCCCTTTGACGAGTCGGACGGCCGCGCCGCCTGCGATCAGCTGATCGACATCTTTTTCCGTCCGGCGAAGATAAGCCTGCACGCAGATCCCAACGTGGGGATATACCCTTCGCGCGCGCCAAAAAAGCTGGAGTGTCGGCTCGACGTATGAGTTTTGTTCCATGTCAATCCACAGGATCCTATCCGCTAGCGAACGAGCAAGAAGGTTGCGGAGATTCGAAAGGCAGTAATCGGGATCGAGATCCAGGCCAAGTTGTGTGAGCTTGACCGATAGCTCAATGGGGAGGCCGCAGGACCGAATCAGATCGAGAACGTCCAAATAGTGCTTGGTTATCGCCGCCGCTTCGTTACGATCCCTAACGTTTTCTCCGAGATGTGTGAGAACGCTGCTGATATTGAACCTCGCCAGGTCACGGCAGGCGACAAGCGCTTCGTCGAGTGCTTCACCGGGTAGGAATCGCCTGACGGCGCGCCGCACGAAACCGTATTTTGTGGCGCGTTGTTGGAGCCATTTGTTTTGAGACGCTTTCAAAAGGAGTTGTCGCACCATCGTCTCCCAGATCGATGAGGAAATTTCAGCATTCAATTGCGTTTAGTGCCAACCCACCAAGTGAAGTCTCCTTGTAGCGCGTCTGCATGTCGAGGCCCGTCTGGTACATCGTATTGATGACTTGGTCGAGCGAGACCTTGTGCTCTTCGACCAGGACGGCCATGCGCGCCGCATTCACTGCTTTTACGGCCCCAATCGCATTCCTTTCGATACAAGGAATCTGCACGAGACCGCCCACTGGGTCGCAGGTCATCCCCAGGTTATGTTCCATTGCGATTTCGGCGGCGTGTTCGATCTCCTCATTTGAACCTTCAAGGGCGGAGACCAGTCCCGCTGCAGCCATCGAGCAAGCCACGCCCACTTCTCCTTGGCAGCCCACTTCGGCACCGGAGATTGAAGCGTTCTCCTTGTAGAGCACGCCAATCGCGGCGGCGGTAAGAAAGAAGCGTTGGATGCCCTCGTCCGTCCCCCGCATGAAGCGCACGTAGTAGTGCGCTATGGCGGGAATAATGCCAGCAGCGCCGTTTGTCGGCGCCGTTACCACGCGCCCTCCGGCTGCGTTCTCCTCATTCACAGCCATGGCCCACACGTTGAGCCAGTCCATGCCGGCGAGCGGGTCGTGTGGTCGATCACTCTGCAGCTTGCGAACTAACTCGCATGCTCGCCTGCGAACGTTCAATCCCCCGGGCAAGACTCCCTCCGTTTCGAGGCCACGGCGTGTGCATTCTTGCATTACCTTCCAGATTCGCCAGATTCCATCGCGCACTTCCCTAACGGACTTCCAAGCTACTTCGTTTGAAAGCATGATGAGGTGAATCGGTAGATGCTCATTTTCGCCGATCTCAAGAAGTTCCGCGGCACTTTTGAAAGGGTGAGGAACTGGCGCCCGCTGCTGAACCGATGTGTCTTCGCCCTCTTCCGTAACAAAACCACCTCCTGTCGAGTAATAAACTCGACTCTCCAGCACTCCTCCCTCCCCATCGAGCACCGTGAAGCGCATTCCATTGGAGTGTCCCGGAAGCACTTTGTCCTTGTGGAAGATGATCGTATCGGAGTCAAACGGGACGTTCCGGAGCCCGAAGAGAAATAGCTTGCCTTCGACGTTGATCGTTCGGATTCGTTCATCGATAAGAGCAGGGTCCACTTCATGGGGCTGATCGCCCATAAGCCCGAGTAAGATACCTCGATCGGTGCCATGTCCTTTGCCGGTCAGGGCTAGAGAGCCATAGAGCTCAACACGCACGGAACTGACTTTACTGAGGAGGCTAGCTTGAGAAAGGGACAGAAGGAAGCGATAGGCCGCGCGCATGGGCCCCACGGTATGAGAACTCGACGGGCCGATACCGATCTTGAAGAGATCAAAGATGCTGGTGCGCATGGTTTCTCGACCCGAGTGCCGACAAACGATTCCACGACTGATCGCCAACGAGCCACGAGCTTAAGGAAAGAGATGCGCTGTTTTCCAGTGATAAGTTAAGGTATTCTTCACCCCATGCGGAAAATCTTAAAGAAAAAACGCTCATCGACCGAAAGTAATGCAGAAGCGCTCGATTCCATCGACTGGAAAATCCTCGGTGAACTCCAGCACAATGGGCGCACTCCTTATACAGAACTTGGTCGCCGCGTGGGACTGTCGACCCCAGCCGTAATCGAGCGAGTGCGCCGACTGGAAGAGGCTGAGATCATCCTAGGCTATCGCGCCGACGTCGATCCCGCTAAGGTCGGACGTGAAGTTCTTGCCTTCATTCGCGTGAATGTCGT
>WNFS01002429.1_pt1 | contig 14074 bp, 8 predicted proteins | sample 5400141 | NCBI WGS metagenome assembly WNFS01 (sample SAMN13153358, study PRJNA577476) | soil metagenome | isolation source: 60 cm saprolite under Madrone tree | place: USA:California | collected 2016-06-14
TATTGTCGGAACTTGCCATCGCGCATCTCCGCTCGGACAGTATTGGTTGGAAACTATAAGCCCATGGCAGATCGCGATACTGTCAAAACACACAGTCCACACGGACGTGTCGCCATAGCACGCACAAACCCGGGAATCGGCTCGCCACTGGACGGATCTTCGGCAACCCTTACCTAATCTGGTTACGTCAGAGTTGCCCGTCAACCGCAAGCAATCGCGATTACTTCCTACAAGCGACTTCCCGTTACTAGCCAGGGTAGTGTTCCCGCTGATCTAACCCTAGCCAGCGATTTGACCTTTTTTTTCAATGTAAGTGGGGTTGGACTTGAGTGTTGCGTCGACCTATTGAAACCACCCGACTTATCGGGAGTTACGCCGACTCCGGTGTGTTGCGAAGCCAGCTTTAGAGCCCAATTGATTTGGTCAGTCCGAGAGGTTGACCAATCAGAAGTGTGCGTGCTGCTTGTTTTCAAAAGGGAGGTCTCCCGACCTCCCTTCCGACAGGTCCCTAATGTGCTGTTACAGCGGTGGGCTCCTCTGTTTCTAGCGCTTCCCGGCTGCTGCTTCCTTTGCCTTTTCCGCCTTGATTGCCGGTGCTAATTGCTCCATTACCGAGTCAAGGTTGAATGAGGCCGCCTTTTGGCGAGGTGGGTACTTCACAAAGTTTTCTATCTGGGCCGCCACGATTGCCTGCGCTCCATAGAGCAGGAAGGCGTGACTCAGTAGCCAATTCCAGTACGTGTTGGAATTGAAGTCGGCGCGTTCGAACGGGTCGCGTCGCAGGTTAAACATGAGCGGAACCCGTAGCTTTACCAGGGGCTCCGCCCAAACCCTCGTTGAGTTTGCACGCTGCTCTTCAAACACCAACTTCCAGTCGCCGTGCCGGAGCGCCATGACGCCGCCGTCATCGCTGACGTAGAAGAAGGTTTCTCTCGGGCTCTTTTTCACCTGGCCGGTTAGATAGGGCACTAGGTTGACCCCGTCGATGTGTACCTTGAACGTTCTATCCCCGACTTTGTAACCGTCCAAGAGCTTCTTGCTTACCTCCGGATCACCCGCCGCTGCAAGCAACGTCGGCAGCATATCCTGGTGGGAGCCGATGCCATTCAGCACCGTGCCCGCCTTGATCTTGCCGGGCCAGCGCATGAAACACGGAACGCGCCACGCCCCTTCCCAGTTCGTATCCTTCTGGCTGCGGAACGGCGTATTGGCGCCATCGGGCCAGGTGTCGTTCTCAGGGCCATTATCGGTGGAATACATCACGATGGTGTTATCGGCGACACCGAGTTCGTCGAGCTTGTCCAGCACCTGGCCGATTTGCTCGTCGTGGGTCACCATACGATCGCTGTAATCGTCCTGCCCGCTCTTTCCACGGTTCTTGGCTGCGAGGTGGGTTCTCAAGTGCATGGCTGTCGAGTTGTACCAGAGGAAGAAGGGCTTGTGCGCTTTCACTTGTTTCTCCATCCAGCCCAAAGCGTGAGAAGTGATCTCCTCATCAACGGTACCCATGCGCTCGATGGTCAGAGGACCAGTGTCCTTGATCGTCTGTTTGCCTACTCGACCAAATCGCGGATCAGTCGTTGAGTCATCCTTTTCAGTCGCCAAACAGTGGAGCACGCCACGGGGTCCAAATCGCTCCTTGAACGCAGGGTCCGTCGGATAGTCCGGCAGTTCCGGTTCCTCTTCCGCGTTCAGGTGATACAAGTTGCCAAAGAACTCGTCGAATCCGTGCACCGTGGGCAAGTATTCATTGCGATCACCGAGATGGTTTTTGCCGAACTGGCCGGTGGCATATCCGAGTGGTTTCAACAGTTCGGCGATGGTCGGGTCTTCCGCTTGAAGTCCGAGAGTGGAGCCGGGCAGTCCGACTTTGGTCAAGCCGGTGCGCAGCGGGTTCTGCCCGGTGATGAAGGCCGCGCGACCGGCGGTACAACTCTGTTGGCCGTACCAGTCGGTGAATTTGACGCCTTCGATGGCAATGCGGTCGATGTTCGGAGTTGGGTAGCCCATCATGCCATCGCTGTTGCGACTGATATTCCAGTAGCCGACATCGTCGCCCCAGAGGATTAAGATATTTGGTTGCTTTGAAGCCATAATTCATTCCTTCCTTGAAGTTAAATTTTGTGTTGCGATTTGCCCGGCCCTGGCCGGAGAAGAAAGTCTCTGTAGTCTAGAAATGCCATCGAACCGCATCCGAAATATCAGGCGCTCTAATCAGTGCTTGTAACTCACTTCTAACAGCCGTGGTCATTGAACAGTCGAGCGCTTTGAACGATGAAAGACCCCGCCCAAAATGTTCTTGGACGGGGCCAAGAAAGGAACGACTGAGCCTAGAAGGTGTTTGGGGTTCGGGACACTGTCAAAAATTACAGGTTTGAGTCGGTACGCAGTTATGCCAGGGTCACAGCCTACTTGGAAGCAAACCACCTGCCTGATTAATCCGACTAACCAGGCAAGTGTCTTTTTCTTTGTGGATTATTTCAACCCCTGATCCGGGGACAATCCAGAAGCTCAGACGATTCCCCGTGCGGACTGGCAGTTTTGCCAGTTTTCGGAGCTGCATAGTACTTGTAGCCTGACTTGTCGTGCGTATGGGTGCGCCTAACCGCTTCGGGCCAAGGCAACAACCTTCATCGAAGGAAAATAGCTAATGAAGAAGTTAATAAAAGTTTGTTCTATCTTGCTCGCATTAGTCGCCGCGCTTGCTCTTCAGCCGCTCACAGCGATCGCCCAGCAGACTTCGCACCCCGCCAATCAAGGGTTTTCGTTCGCCGTGTACGGTGACTCACGGTCGATGATGTATCTCCCGTACAAGCAAGACCAGGAGGCCGAAGCTCGCCAGCTCATGGTTGACATGTTTGAATTGGTGCTGCCGGCGAAAGTGGCACCAGAAGTGGTCCAGAAGGACGTCAAGCTAATCTATGACCCGTCCACCAAGGAGCTGGTGGAGATGGTCATGCCGTTCGATACCGCGAGCGAAGTGACCACGCTGAAGTTCGATAAGGGCTGGGTTACGGAGGCTTCGGTCGAGGACACAAAACTACTTCCCGGGGTGAGCCGCACCATGTTCAGGCTGGAAGGCGGCGACTGGGTTGCAAAAGAAGTCGTGGCGAACGTGAAGAGCGGGCGGGCGCAGTTCATTGTCAACACCGGAGATCTAGTCTGGTGGGGCAAGCAGGGGGGCAAGCCCTCCGACAACCCGTACTGGAAGCTGGTGAACGAAGACGTTCTGAAGCACCTGCCCAAGCCGGACCGTGAGATGGAGAAAGCCGGGCTGCCGGGGCGCGTTTTCCCCGCGGTTGGAAATCACGAAGTGTGGGACGACTCCGATGTCGAAGGCCTGCTCAGCGCTTTTCCCTACTTGAAGAAATTCGGTGTCTCTGACAAACAACTCATCTACCGGTTCGATTATGAGGGAGTTCGCTTCATTTTCCTGTGGACTGGCAAGTATGACTATCGCGATCCATCGGGGTGGGGTGCCACCCGGCCCGCCTACGAGGAGCAGATGAAGCAGTTGCAGCAGTGGCTGGAGGAGGCCAAAGCGAACGGTACCAAGAAGGTCTTCATCTCCTTCCACGCTCCGACCTTCTGCAGCGCCGGCATGGGCCCCATTCCTGAAGTGCAGAATCCCCACAAGACGATTGCGGCGTACGCCAAGGACCTCGATATCGTCGTCTTCAACGGGCACGTTCACACCACACAACTCTACCAAGTGGACGGCGTGAAATACCTGGTGCTGGGCGGCGGCGGCGCGGAACAGGATCCCATCCTTCCCGGCAGGACCCACCTCAAGATGCCCACCGGCTACCCGATGGATCAGTACTGGAAGGGCGCAAGCCCGATCGAGGAATACAACTACCTGCTGGTGGACGTGCAACCCGGAGAGCCGACGAAGTTTACGCTCAATCGTTTCCGGCCGGGATCGGCTCAGCCGTTTGCGACAGTTGAGCTATTTAAGTAAGTTCGGCAGAACCGGATACTTGGTGTAAGGCCAGCGAAGGTTCGGGCGCTTTCGCCCGCGCCGGTCCGTTCACAGCAATTTTGGATAGACGTCGACAATCGCCGTAGCACTCACAACCCCGGGAAATCGGCTCGCACTGGGCGGATTGTCGACAACTCGGAAGTCATCCAGAAACGGGGTTCGAGGAAATATAGGGAAATATAGATTGAACGCTGCAATTGACGCGTCCGGTTGTCACCCGTGCAGGTGAAAAGAAAACCGGAACCGGACCATCGACCCAATCTGTCCCTTTTTGCCGCGCGTGTTTTTGTTAAGTGTCCATCCGTCAGGAAGATGGATGGCTAAGTTCCAGCAAGCTACCTCTAAGTCACAGCAACAGCCAGAATTCAGCGAAGTGCGGAATTGTGTTTCGAGCTTTTCGCGCGAGCTAGCGGTGCCACCCTCGAAGCTCGTTTTGTTCTTTATTGCCGCCTTTTGCCGCCGCGACCAATCGCTAAGTCATTGGAGGGAAACAAGGTTTCTGGAGCGGGCGATGGGAATCGAACCCACGTCCGAAGCTTGGGAAGCTTCTATACTGCCATTGTACGACGCCCGCTCGTTTCTCTAGCTTGGCGATTATACATAACTGAGCGCCTGCTCGTACAGTCCGGCCATTTTCCATATTTTCCGATTTAAAGCTGCAAACGCGGCTTTTCGGAAGCTTTCATCACGAGTCACTTGGCCCGCCACTTTTTTGGCGCGTCACTTGTCATCAGGCTCCTCAAGCGGCATGCTACTGCTGGCCCCTGATATAAAGCTCCTCGACATTCCAGAGTATGTAAGGTTCCAGAACGGCTGGATGGAAATTACCGACGGAGTTTTTCGCGCCGACGAGGATATCCGGACTCGCAAGAAAAATCATCGGCTGTTGCTCGCCAAGAATCTCCTGCACACGGTCGTAAGACTTCTTGCGTTGTTCATACCTAGTCGCGGTAAGCTGCTGCTCCATCAGCCGGTCGATCTCGGACTCCCATGCCGTGGCGGGGTGCGCCTGCGAAGGATTCCAGAGATGCGTTCCTCCACTCGAGAGCCACACGTTGAGATCGGAATTTGCATCGGTATCGCCACTCACGAGTCCCAACACGCATCCGTCGTATTCCTTGGTTTGCGTGACCCGGTCGAGGAGCGAACGAAACTCGAGCGGCACAACTTGAACGCTCATCCCGAGCTGCTTCAAATCGTCTTGAATGAGCGCCGCTATTTTTGCGCGCTCGGCATTCGAGGAACTCGTTAGAATGGAAAACTCAACATCCCTTCCGTCGGAATCGACGAGCACCGGATCTCCGCCCGGTGTGTTTGACCAGTTGAAACCCGACTCTTTTAAGAGCGCGCGAGCTTGGTCCAGCGAACGCGCTGGATGCGCAATATTGGTGTTTACCCAACGGCGGTTTCCCGGCGTGACGGGTCCCCAGAGCGGAGCGCCCCGCCCTTGATATACGAGACGCACAATCGCTTCACGGTCGACGGCGGCTGAGACTGCTTGTCGGAACTTTGCTTCGCGGAACCACTTCTGCTTTCGCCGCGTCTCGGGCGACGCCTGTTCACCGGGATCATTCAAATTAAAGAAAAGAAAGTTGTACTCGAGTCCCGGACCGGCGTCCGCCATCGTGTAATTCTTCTGCTGCCGTGACAACACCGCAAAATTCTCTGCGCCTAGCTGGCTGATTACGTCGGTTTCGCCCGCTTGGAACTTCAGCACCTGCGCGTCTGAGTTGGGCACAAACAAAAACACCAGTTCATCCAGGTACGGCAGGCGGTGCCCCTTAACATCCGTTTTCCAATAATAAGGATTACGTTCCAACACAAGCCGCTGTCCCGCGACGTACTCCTTCAGTCGGAACGGGCCGAGACCCGCCCATTGATTTGCCGCGGTCGCTAAGGCGCCAATCTGTGCCAATTTCTGCTCCTGGTAAGGTTTCTCAAGCAGATGCTTGGGCAAAATTGCCAACCCATCGAAAATCCTTTCCCCCACGCCGTAGGTCTTTGCGAATTGAAAAACCACGGTTTGCGCGTCGACTTTACGCACAACGATCGGCTTCCCGCCGACAATCAACAAATCTCTCTGCGGAGAGTGAACGCTCTCGTCGAGGTACAGCTGAAAGCTAAACACGACATCGTCGGCGTCGAGCAACTGTCCATCCGAGAACTTAATTCCCTTCCGGAGAACCAGTGTGTATTGCAGCCCATCTTGAGACACCTTCCAGGACTTCGCCAGGGCAGGCTCCGTCAATTGCGTTGCCCGGCTGATATGGACGAGGTCGGCCTGCATGAGCCCTATGACTTCCCGCGATCGCGCATCAACGGCAATCACAGGATTCAGGGTCTTTGGTTCACCACGGAGCGACACCACAAGCCGGCCCCCCGCTCGGCCGGCTTCTCCGGGGAGCGTAAGTAGTTCTTCTTCATTGCTTTTTGTTTGGGGAGAGGCGACAGCAAACGGGGCGAGCGAAAGACAAAGAAAAATGAATCGAGTCAGCAGCAACGAACAACAGTGGACTTTCGCTTTTCTCGTGAGCACCTGCGCTCCCATGATTCCTGCGTCTATCCTGTACGCCTCGCCATGCTCGTGCAACCCCAAGTATCCTAGAAAGAACGGCACCATTGCAAAAGAGTAGCTGCATCCACATCTCTGCTAGAAAATATCGTGCTGGATGCAAAGTGACCGCGCAAAACCATCGAACCACGCCGAGTGCGTGATGAGTAGGCCGTTGGCGATTGCACAGCAGGGACCGCGCGATTTCTTGACGGCGAAGCGTGCCTCCGTTAGCGTCAAAAGGTACGGAGTGCCTTCCTACTCCGTGGCGCGCAGTGCGCGCTGAACACCCTGGCCGGGAGAACCTCGTGAGCAATGCCATCATCACACTGACGACGGACTACGGTACCGACGACCATCTGGTTGGGACCGTAAAAGGAGTCATTCTCAAGATCAATCCAGAAGTGACCATCGTGGACATCACGCATCATGTGACACCCTTCGATTTGCTTGATGGCGCGCTGGCCATCGGCGCGGCCTATGCGTACTTTCCTCCAAAGACGATTCATGTCGTGATCGTGGATCCAGGCGTAGGAACGGAACGCCGGCCGCTTTTGGTAAGCGGGCAGAATCAGTATTTTATTGCGCCCGATAACGGTGTGTTGTCGCTTGTCTACGAGCGCGAGCAAAATGTCGTGGTGCGCCACGCCAGTGCCGAACACTATTTTCTCCAACCGCTGAGCAAAACCTTTCACGGACGCGATGTCTTTGCGCCAGTTGCCGCGTGGCTTTCGAAGGGTTGGCAAACGGCGAGCATGGGGGAAGAGATTCAGGATTACAAAAAGATGGCGCTTCCCCGGCCCAAGCCAGGAGCCGACGGCGTTAAAGGCGTAGTCCTGAAAATCGACTCGTTCGGAAATCTGGTAACGAATTTCCGCGTCGAGGATTTGTCCAGCGATGCACAGAACGGCGGCGGATTGAAAATGCAAGTGGGAACGCATGCTGTTAACCGCCTGGTGGATACTTTTGCGCTAGGCAAAGCGGGCGAACCGGTTGCGTATTTTGGCTCGAGCGGTTATTTGGAAATTGCCATCAACAAGGGGAATGCTTCGCGAACCTTGAGTGTGGGACGTGGAGCGCCCGTGATTCTCTCTGAGAAGTAGTTCCCTTCTCATTCTCAAGCAAACGTCTTAGGGAGCCATTCGAGCGTTGCGGCGCTTCTACTCAGCGCGTGTGTTCAAGCGCGGCCATTTGCGAACGAGTGCGTGGATCCAGCCAATCGCGCCACGCATCACCCAGAAGATTAAAGGCGAGCACGGCGGTCATGACCGCCAGCGCCGGGAAAATCACGAGATGTGGTGCATCAAACAGATGGCTGCGAGCGTCGTTCAGCATGGAGCCCCAGCTCGGCACGGGCGCGAGCACACCGAGGCCAAGGAAGCTGAGCGTGGATTCAGCGAGGATTGCTCCGGCCATTCCTATTGTTGCCTGAATCAAAACAGGCTGAAGGATATTGGGCAGCAGATGCCGCAACATAATGCGCATATTCGAAGCGCCAATGGAGCGGACGGCGAGAATGAATTCCAGTTCCTTTACTTTCAAGACCTGGGCGCGAGCGAGGCGAGCGTAGCCGGCCCAGCCGGTGATAATCAGGGCGAGGATGACTTTTCCAATGCCCGGACCGAAGAACGCGGCAAAGGCGATGGCCAAGAGAATGCCCGGGAACGATAAAAACGCGTTGATGAGAAGCAGACTTACGAAGCGATCAAACCAGCCGCCAAGAAAACCTGCGAGCAATCCAATAGCGAGACCGGTCAGACCGCATCCCAGAACGACAGAGATCGCGACGAAGAGAGAAACGCGAGCGCCGTAGAGCGTGCGCGAAAGAGTGTCTCGGCCGAGTTCGTCCGTTCCCATCCAATGCGCGCGCGACGGAGACTCGAGCCGGGCCGGAAGGTTCTGCGCGGAGGGATCTGCCGGGGAAATCCACGGCGCCAAGAGGGCGGCGACAATCAGCAGAAGTGCAGCCGCAAATCCGATGCGGGCAATAAAACTTTGCCTGAGAAACTCGCGAAGCGCCGCGCCGGAAATCATGACAGCCGCACCCGCGGATCGATTACGGCGTAGAGAAAATCGGTAAGCAGGTTCACCACGACGTAGGAAAGCGCAATCACGAGGATGCATCCTTGGAGAAGAGGATAGTCACGCGAGGAAATCGCTTGCACCGTGAGCCTGCCAATGCCGGGCCAGGAAAAAATGGTCTCGGTGACGATAGTTCCGGCGAGCAGCGTGCCAAATTGCAACCCGAGAATGGTGACAATGGGGATCAGCGCGTTACGGAAGGCATGACGGAACAAAACCGCGCTAGTGGAAAGCCCTTTTGCGCGGGCGGTCCGGACGTAGTCGCTGGAAAGCTCTTCAAGCATCGACCCTCGCACCATGCGCGTAAGAATGGCGGCAAGCGCGGCCCCCAATGTCGCTGCAGGAAGAATGTAATAGCTAGGTCCTCCGCGCCCGGAGACGGGTAACCAGCCAAGTTCGATGGAAAAAAACAATATGAGGACTGGACCCAGCGCGAAATTTGGGACGGCGAGCCCTAGCAAGGTAAAGACGCCGACAGCACGATCGGCTGGATGTCCGCGACGGTGCGCCGCAAGCACCCCCGCCGGGATCGCAATCACTGCGCAAACCAGTAGCGCCAAGAAAGCCAGGGCCAGCGTTGCAGGATAGCGTTCGAAGATAATCCGACGCACCGGCGCCTGAAATTTCAGCGACTGCCCAAGATCGCCGTGTGCCAATCGACCCAAGTAGCGGCCGTACTGCACGTAGAGCGGCTGATCGAGGCCCAGTCCATGGCGCAATTGCGAGATTTGTCCCGGCGCGGTGCCTTCGCCAAGCATCTGCTCGACCGGATCACCAGGCACGATATGGATCAAAAGAAAAACGAGTGTCAGCACCAGCCAAAGTGCCGGGAGAGTAAGCAGGAATCGTTGAAGGAGGTGGCGCGCCATTCGTCCTTTGGGACTAGGAATCTGCTGCAGCGGCTTTCGGGCTTTTCGCCGCTTTCTCAGCGCTGACCGTGGATTCCACGGCTCGTTCCTCTTCAGGCGCGGGGCGCACGCGCTGGATTTTCACTCGAGCGACGCGGCGGCCGTCCATTTCCACCACGGTAAACCGAAACTGTCCGTACTCGAAGCTTTCTCCGCCGCGTGGAATAAAACCGAGTTGATCCAAAACGAATCCGCCGACGGTCGCGTACGCCGGATCTTCCGGCAGCGTTATGTTGTACTGCGCATCCAAATCGCGGACGTTCAGGGCCGCGTCAAAAATAACCGCGCCGTCAGCCAGAGTCAGCGGGCGTTCGACGACATCGAACTCGTCGTGAATCTCGCCGACCACCTGCTCCATGATGTCTTCCAGCGTCACCAGTCCCAGTATGCTGCCAAACTCGTCGACAACCATGGCCATGCCGATGTGCCGCGTGCGAAGTTCCATCAGCAGCTCGCTCGCGGGCTTCGTTTCCGGCACGATCAGCACTTCGCGCAGCACGCGCCGCAGGTCGAAAGGAGGTGGTGGAAGATTCTCTTCCACCCGGCGTTCGCGGTCGAGCAGAATCCACAGCATATCCTTGATGTGAACAAACCCGAGAATGTGATCGCCCGAGCCGCGATACACGGGGATTCGAGAGCGCTGAGAAGTGGCGAATACCCGCATGACATCATCCATGGTCGCTTCCACGGGAAGCGTATGCATGTCTGGGCGAGGCACCATGATCTCGCGGACCTGAACTTGTCCCAGTTCGATGGCGCTCACGATGAATTTTTCTTCACCCGGCGCGATCAAACCGCGCTCGCGCGCCTGCTGGATCTGGATTTGCAGTTCTTCAGTAGAGTGCGCCGTTCCGGGGCTCTGTGGTGAGGCGATCCCCATGGCCTTTACGATGGCGCCCGACATGCCATCCAGGAGATCGATGGCCCAGCGAAAGGTGTGTAGAAACCACTGGAACGGCAGAGCTATGAGAAGCGCAACGCGCTCCGCCTTCGCGAGGCTGACGGTCTTCGGCACCAACTCGCCAAGCACGACGTGCATCGCGCTCAGCAGTGCGAAAGCACAAGCCAAAGCAACGGCATGAGCGAAAAACGCCGTGCGCGTGCCTTGTGTGCCGTGCCAGATTTGCTGAATGGCCTTCGCAAGAGTGGCTTCGCCGAGCGCGCCGATGGCCAAACTTGTCAGTGTAATGCCTACTTGGACGCCCGACACGACACGGTGCAAATCCGCAAGCAAGCGCTCAACGACGCGCGCCCGAATGTCGCCTTTGGCAACTAGCTGGCGAATGCGGGACAGCCGGACAGCCACAAGAGAGAATTCCGCCGCGGCAAAAAAGCCGTTGAGCGCGACGAGCGCCAGCACACCAATCAACCGAACCGCGAACATGGTTTCTCAGTTGTCCCCTAGCGGCATTGTAGCAGCACGGAACGGATGGGCGAGACTCGCGTGCCTTCTCTACACACGCGTGATGGTAACGAAGATGTCTTCTCCGCTCAGGGCCAGCTTGACGCCGCCGTTCTGCGCCGGGCTCATTTCCAGCCGCTCGGCGAGCAGCTCGTTGCGCAGAAAGGCTTCGTGAGCACTGATAGCTTCCGCGATCCGCGGCGAGGCGGAATAGCTGACGACGATGCGGTCGGAGATATCCAGGTTTAGAGCTTTACGCTGGTCTTGCAGCATGCGGTTGAAGTCCCGCGCGAGACCTTCCTGCAGGAGTTCCGGAGTCAGAGTCGTGTCCAGCGCCACGAAGGTGCCTTGTTCCAGGCTGCACTTGAGGCTTTCCGGTCCTTCGAAGTAGGTGACGATCTCTTCGGGAGCAAGCTCAAATACTTGATCATCTACCGTAAGCGAATACGGGCCTCCCTTGAGCACCAAGCCTGGATCGGTGTCTTCTAAAGCCTCTCCGATTGCCTTCAAATATCTCCCAGCGCGTGGGCCGATCTTCTTGGCGTCCGGCTTGAAGCGTACTTTAACCAGCGTCTTCTCGTCCTCAATCAAAACGAGATCCTTCAGATTGGTCTCTTCCAGAATCTGCGCGACATAATCGGAATTTTCGAGGACCCGCCGGTCAGCCGCATCCTTTGGTCGCACATAAAGCGTGCTAAGTGGTTGGCGAATTTTGACTCTGCTCTGCGTGCGCAGACTGAGAGCGAGGTTCTTGATGCGGATCACGGTTTCGATGCTCTGCTCGAGAGCCTCATCGATGAGCGAACTGTTCACCTGCGGATACGTCGTCAAATGCACCGACTCCGGCGCCGATGGATCGACGGAGCGAACCAGGTTCTGGTAGATGTCCTCGGTCAAAAAAGGCAATGCAGGGGCCATCACACGAGTGACGGTCGTCAGCACTTCGTACAGCGTTTGATAGGCGTCCGCCTCGCTCTTCCAGAAGCGACGGCGCGAGCGGCGCAAATACCAGTTCGAGAACTCTTCGTCAAACGCCTGAAAGGCCTCGACTAGCTTGTAGTGCTCGTAATTCTGGAAAGCATCGTTTGCTTCGGCCACCAGACGCTGCAGTTTGCTCAAAACCCAGCGATCCAGTTCGTTGGTGACCGGAAGAGGGTCGCCACCCGGCTTCCAGCCGTCCGCCCCCGCGTACATCACAAAAAAGCTGTAGCAGTTCCAGAATGTCAAGAGCTTGCGCCGCGCATCGCCATCGATCGTTTGGCCAGCATTAGCGGCAGGGTGAAGGTCGGGAAAGTTGAGATTCTGTGGAGTCTTCTGTTCCGTGTAGATGTAACGCATGACCTCGGCCCCGAGCGCCTCCGCCGCTTCATCAAAGGCGATGGAGTTGCCCTTGGACTTGTGCATCTCTTCCCCGCGCGCATCGCGAACGAGCGCGTGTCCAAGCAAAGCCTTGAAAGGCGCGCGCCCGTCCATCATCGCGCTCATCGCCAGCATGGAATAGAACCAGTTGCGGAACTGCCCCGGAAAACTCTCGAGCACCAAGTCTGCCGGAAACCATTTCTGCCAATAAGCCCGGTCGGTCGAATAGCGCATCGTACTGAACGGCACGATTCCCGCGTCCAGCCAGGGATTGCCCACGTCCTCGATACGCTCGGACAAACCGCCGCACTTCTCGCAGCGGATTTTGACGGCGTCGATATAAGGCCGGTGCGGTGAATTTCCTTCGAAAACTTCCCAGCCTTCGACCGCCTTTTCTTTCAACTCTTCCCTGCTGCCGATGACAACAAAGTGGCTGCAATCCCCGCAAACCCAAATCGGCAGCGCGAGTCCCCAAAATCGTTTCTTGGAGATCATCCAGTCGCTCATGTTGCGAAGCCAGTCTTGCTCGCGCGCTTCGCCTTCGGGAGGAATCCACTTGATGGTGGGCACCACGCGCTGAATGCGGTCGCGCCAATCCATGCGAATGAACCACTCGTCGACGGGACGAAACACCAGTTCTTCCTTGCAACGCCAGCAGTGCGGATACACGTGCGGATATTTCTCGCGCGCCACGAGCATTCCGCTCGCCTTTAGCGCTGCAATGACGTCATCCGCCACTTCATTCGCGTTGCGTTTGGTGAACTGCCCAAATCCGTCGAGGAAAACCGAGCCGTCGTCCAACGGCGCGATGAACGGAATGCCGTTCTCTTTGCCAAGCTGCTGGTCTTCCGCGCCGCAACCAGGCGCGATGTGCACGAGTCCCGTGCCTTCGGCTTCACTGATTTCCTTCCACGCAATCACTCGATGGGCTTCCGCAGCGGTTTGGCCGCCACCGGTGTCGCCGTATGGAAAAACCCCGCCCGGTGCTTTCTGCGCAGGGAGTTCATCGAAGGGCCCCTGATAAGTGAGGCCCACTAAATCCCTACCGGGAAGTTCTTCGACAACCTCAACGCCGCCGCTACCCTTCAAGATCGTTCGAATGGAAGGCAGCTTGTGCGTTTCGTGCTTCCCTTCCACTTGCAAATCTTGCAAGCGATCGTGCTCGAAGTTTCCTTTCGCAACATAGTAGAACCAATCGCCGTGCTTGACCTTGAGATACGTCATCTCCGGATTCACGGCAACGGCGACGTTGGAAGTTAGCGTCCAAGGAGTCGTCGTCCAAATCAGCAGAGCAGTTCGTTCGCGGCCTTTGATCGGAAAACGCACAAAAACCGAAGTGTGCGTAGTGATCCGCCGCCCTTCCGCAACTTCCATCTGCGAGAGCCCTGTTCCGCAGCGCCCGCACCACGGCATAACGTCGTGTCCGCGGTAAATAAAACCTTCCGTGTGGCATTTCTTCAAAAACGACCAGATAGTGTAATTATTCTCGTCGGAAAATGTGAAGTAGCTCCCGCCGTACTCCGCGGATCCGAGTTTCCGCACAATCTCACTGGCCCGCGCAGTCTCCGTATGGCCGCTCGGCAGCTTTACAGTCACAACGCGGTCGCCGTCCGCCATCGCGTCACGCAGCGCGATCAGCACTTTGGGATCATCCCAATCGCACCAATACCCCAACCGAATGGACTGCTCGGTCTGCCGCGCCGCATACGTCAGCACCCGTTCCTTGCATGCGCGGACGAAATTTTCCATGCCAAACTCGCGAATCTCCCGCTTGGTCTTGAGTCCCAGAC
>WNFS01002435.1_pt1 | contig 14062 bp, 11 predicted proteins | sample 5400141 | NCBI WGS metagenome assembly WNFS01 (sample SAMN13153358, study PRJNA577476) | soil metagenome | isolation source: 60 cm saprolite under Madrone tree | place: USA:California | collected 2016-06-14
GGCGCCTTTTGCCGCCGAGCAACTGCACAGCCTGACCACCAGCATCAGCCGCACGCTGCAGTCCCTGCGACGCTTCTCGAGGGAATTGAATAAACCGCGGTCGCGTTGGACCGAGGAAGGGATCAGGCGCAAGATCGCGAAGTGGTTGTCCGGGCAGTTCCTCTCCGATGTAATTTGCTACCAGCTGGAATCTCCCGACGGCCAATGGCAACTACAGTTTGATTTCGATCAGGCCGCGTTTGAGCGCCTCCCCCAGTCGTCGTTTAGCCCGCACCGTGCTGCTCACCAGCCGCATGGACAGGACGGCGGAACAAGTGGTGGCCGGCTATTGTGGCCAGCAACAGGTCGAGCGTGTCTTCCGCGGCCTGAAAGACGGAGAGTGGCTCGCTTGGGACCGATGCATCACTGGACCGACCGCAAGATCGGCATCCATGCGTTTACTCCATGCTGGGCATCTCTCTCTTGCAGTATGTGCATCGCCAGGCCAAAGCCGCCTGGAGCGATCTTTCCATGTAACAACTCCTGGAAGAGTTGCAGCAGATTCAGCAGTTCGTTCTGCTCTACTCGCGGCAAGGCGAGACGGGTACCCCGCCTACGTACTCTCGAAGCAAACTCTTGCGCGGCAGGCTTTGGCCAAGCTGCTGAAGCTGGACGAGCTGCAGATTACCCACCGTAGGAAATACCAACCGGACGATTTAAACTGCACAAAAAGGAGTTCCTAGAAGTCTGTTGACTGAACTCGCAGTAAACTGCCGCTAGTTGGAGGGGCTGGTGCGGGTGTCTAATGATGGAGGACGGCAATCATGAGGAAATGGCTCTTGGTGCTCGGATTGGCTGGTGCCGCCTGGATGACCTTTGTTTTGTACCTAGGGTCTCTGCGGCTAGCAATCATCAGCAATTACCCCGGCTTTTTCTTGGCGAGGTGGTGCGTACACTACAGCGGTATTGCTCCATCTTTATGGACCCTGTGGATGTTTGATGGCTTGCTCGTGCTGACGAGTTCTCTTGAGTGGGTAATTGTGGGCATTATTGCGCGGGGCTTAGCACGGCGATTCTCAAAGTAACCTATTGGGTGTAGGAAAAACTCACTGCCTCCGGGACTACGTTCGCCTGCGACATGCTGGCTGGTGGAAATGGCATCGACGACGTAGCCAAGATGTTGGCCGATGCCGTAGACACGATTGAGAAGCACTACGCGCAGTTCGTTCCAGCCGCCAGAGAGGCAGCCCAAGCCAAGATGGATAGGGGCATGGAGAGCGCGATTTTCTTGCGCTCAAGGTTTTGAACAAAGCTGTTCAACATCTTGAGTAAATGAGGCCAAGCTTTTTGAAGGCTTCAATTGGATTGTCAATCGCCCTGCCGGGTGCCCCGCGGGCTGGCCTGAGCGCTGGAAATCGTTAGGCAAGCACGTAAGACAACCCGTTAGACTGTCTGTAACTTATTGCAAATAAGCGGGCGAACCTGTAAGCCGGATTCTGTGCGGCGCGCAAACCGCAGAACGGCTTGCGCGCCGCGGCGATCATTCCTCTAGGCCACGGTTCGCGCCGTGGCTCGAGCAGCCTACCCGAGGGTTTTCAGTCCACGAATGGCTTGCGCCACCGCAGAAGGAGCGCGTTCATTCTCATGAACGCTGACTCATCGAGCCGGGCCGGCTCTCCCCTCCTATTTGGCCTTGCATCACGCGGGGTTTTCCGTGCCTCCGGTGTCACCACCGGAGCGGTGGGCTCTTACCCCACCTTTTCACCCTTGCCAAACATTGCGTGCTTTTCGAAGACGTCCCGCAGGTTTCCCTGCGCGATGTCACCGTGCTGCGCTCCGCCGGCGGTCTATTCTCTGTGGCACTGTCCGTAGCCCAACCGCACTGCGCGGGGTTAAACCCAGCGCCACACGCCTATGCGTGTAACTCTGCCTTCCGGCAGACCCTGCGTGGCAAGCCCCCTGACGTTATCAGGCGCGTTGCCCAGTCAAGAGTTCCGCTCCCCACAAAATGAAGAGCGTGCCTCAGGACGATGTCCGGACTTTCCTCCCGCCTAGCCATCTTGCAATGACCAGGCCAGCGATCACCCGGCTCGCCCGCCATCTTTACTATACCTCGACCATTGGCGGTGGGGCGACCAAAAGTGCTCGGAATGCCTTGCGTCAAACTGCGGGTTCCGGATTGCGTCCGTAGCGTCATACACAAAATCATCTTCTACGAAACAGGCCTATAGCAGAAGAGCACATAGCAGTACATCCCACAAAGCGACGCGGATGGTGTTTTTCCGAGTAGAGGTTGCTTAATTCTGAGAAGACAATCACGTCATAAGGAGTGTGCGAGGCTAGCCGGAAGAATCGAACTGGTGCGTAGCGTGAGCCACACAAAAACATAGCTATGTGCCAGGATCGCAAAGATCCGAGACAGTGGCGTGCGGATGGCTATTTGAGTCCGAGAAGCATATCGAATTCGGCCTCGGTCAGGATAGTTACGCCAAGCTTCTTGGCTTTGTCGTGCTTGGACCCGGGATCGGTGCCCACAACAACGTAGTCCGTCTTTTTGCTGACTGAGCCGGAAACTTTGCCGCCGTGTTGTTGCACGATCTCGCCCGCTTCCTCACGAGAACGATTCGCGAGACCCCCGGTGAAAACGAAACTCTTGCCCGCAAATTTGTCGCTCTTGACCCTGCGTTTCTCGGCCGTGGGATGCACGCCCGCCTTATGCAGCTTTTTGACGAGCTGGCGATTAGCGGCTTCCGAAAAGAATTCCACAATGCTCGCCGCGACCTTCGGCCCAACCTCGGGTACTTCCACAAGTTGCTCTTCTTTCGCCGCCGCCAACTCCTCCAGAGACGAAAAATGTTCCGCCAGCAATTGTCCCGTCCGCTCGCCGACAAACTGTATCCCCAGCGCATAGATTAGCCGCTCCAGCGAATTCTTCTTGCTTGCCTCAATCTCCTCAAGCAGGTTCTGCGCCGATTTTTCCGCCATCCGCTCCAGCCCGGCCAGCTCCTCCAGCTTCAATAAATAAAGATCGGCCACGTCCTTCACCAACCCCTTGTCCACAAGCTGATCCACAATCTTGTCGCCCAGCCCATCGATATTCATCGCGTGCCGGCCTGCGAAGTGGAGAATCGACTCCTTTCTCTTCGCTGGACACGCTGCATTCACGCAGCGGTACGCCACTTCCCCTTCCACGTGATGAATTGCGCTGTCACATTCCGGGCAGCGTTTGGGCATGCGAAAGGGCTTCCGGTGCTTCGCTTCTCTCGTCACTTTCAGCACGTGGGGGATCACTTCGCCGGCCCGCTCGATCAACACCGTATCGCCAATCTGCAATCCCAGCCGCTCGATTTCATCCATATTGTGGAGCGTGGAACGGCTGACTGTGACGCCTCCCACTTGCACCGGCTGGAGCACGGCCACCGGCGTCAGCGTCCCCGTGCGCCCCACTTGCACGATGATGTCGTTGACCACCGTCGTCTCCTGCCGTGCCGGATACTTGTACGCAATCGCCCAACGAGGGGCCTTTGACGTGTAACCCAGTTCATTTTGAATGGGAATGGAATTCACCTTCACGACAACTCCGTCAATCTCATACGCGAGCTTCTCTCGCTTCGCGTCCCAATCGTCGCAATAGGCGATCACTGCTTCGATTCCGGCACAGAGCTTCCAGTCGTCCGAAGCGCGGAAGTGCAATTGCTTTAGAGTCTGTAGGGACTCGGAATGTTTCGCAAATGGCACTTTTCCGTCCACGAGCAAGTAGTATGCAAAAAAATCGAGTCGCCGCGCCGCTGTGGTCGCCGGATCCAGTACGCGCACTGCACCGGCCGCGGAATTCCGTGCATTTACAAAGATCTTGCCGCCAATCTGCTCCTGTTGTCGGTTCAGCGCTTCGAACGCCTTCCGCGTCATCATGACTTCGCCGCGTACTTCGAAGTCCAAGGGAAGTTTCACTTTCTTCAGTTTCACAGCTTCCACGCGCAGCGGAATCGACCGAATCGTCTTTACGTTCGGCGTAACGTCCTCGCCCGTCGTGCCGTCGCCGCGCGTAACACCGCGTACCAACACTCCATCCTCGTATTGCAGCGAGATGCTCAGCCCGTCGAACTTGTGCTCCGCAATGTATTCAATCTTTTCCTGCCCGCTTCCCTGTCGCACGCGCCGGTCCCAGTCGCGCAGCGCATCATAGGAAAACGCGTTGTCCAAGCTCAGCATCGGCCGCGCATGCCGCACCGTCGAAAATCCCTCGCGCGGCGCTCCGCCAACGCGCACGGTGGGCGAATCCGGCGTCACCAGTTCCGGATGCGCCACCTCCAATTCTTTCAACCGATTCATCAGCCGGTCATAAGCAGCGTCCGAAATCTCTGGCTCATCGAGCGTGTAATACCGGTATTCGTGGTGGCGCAGCTTCTGGCGCAGCTCTGCGATTTCCCTCACGGTTGCGGACCCAGCTTTGGGCATGAAACCCTCGGCACAACAGTGTGCTGAAAAACGCTTGGTATTATATAGAATGAATGTCTTGCAAAACGAACGGACTATACCTGGACCATTGATGACCACCGATCTGCGAAACGCTTTGCTGATTCACAATCCCAACGCCGGCAACGGCGGCAGCGGCCGCCGCCGCACGCTCGATGCTGCCCGTAATATTTTTGCCGCTGGCGGCATAGAATCCGAGCTTGCGGAAACCACCGGCCCAGGCCATGCCACGGAAATGGCCTTGCGCGCCGCCTCCGAAGGCCGCGGCCTGGTGATCGCCTGCGGAGGTGATGGCACGCTCAATGAAGTCATCAACGGCTTGGCCGCCCATCAGAACGGACACCGTGTGCCTCTCGCACTTCTTCCCGGAGGAACCGCGAACATCCTGGCCAAAGAACTGGACTTGCCCTGGGATATCCCCAGCGCCGCCGAGAAGCTCGTTCGCGGCATGGTGAAGGAAATCGCACTCGGCTTGGCCACTCCACTCGAACAGCCCGAAAAGAAAAAATACTTCCTCAGCGTCGGCGGCGCCGGTCCCGACGGCATGATCGTCTATTCCCTCGACCTCGATCTGAAAGCGCGCCTCGGCATTCTGGCCTACTGGTGGCAGGGCGCTCGCGAGGTCTTTCGTTACCGTTTCCAGCATTTCCGCATCGTCGTCGGTGATAAAGAACTCCACGCTTCTCTGGCCATTGTCGGTCGCACCAAGAACTACGGTGGCCCCTTCAAAATAACCACCGGCGCGGATCTCTTCGAAGACCAGTTCGAAATCATGGCCCTCACCACGCAAAGCGGCCTGCGCTATTTGAGCTACTTGCCCACGCTTTGGATGGGCAACCTCCGAGGCACCGCAGGCGTGCATTTCCACAAGTCCGACACCGTCATCTGCGAACCGCTTGACAATAGTCCCCTGTATGCCCAAGTCGACGGCGAACCGCTGGCCCGCCTCCCCGTCGAATTCAAGATCGTCCCGCGCGCTTTGAAACTCCTCGTCCCCGGCAATCCAGCGAAACCGCCGGCTTTGTAGGGGCGCGCTTCAGCTCGCCCTGTTATTGTCCTCCTCGAAGTGCAGCACCCGTCCCCATCTGTCGGGATGCAGGGCCCCAGCTCGGCAACCACCCCGAAATTCGAGAGTATTTTTTCCAATGCTGGGCATGACACTGGCTGTCCGAGAAGATCTGGACTGACAACTAATCACTAACACCTGCTTTCATGAGATAACCTACCCATGGATCCCTTCACCCACGCCTTGTCCTCCTATACCCTGAAGCGTGCCGCTTTCCCGCGGGTGCCTCGCTTCACAACAACTGCCATGCTCGTCGCCGGGACTATCCCCGACCTCGATTTGTTGAGCGCGTATTTCGGCCCTTCCGCCTTCCTCACCTTTTATCGCACTTACTGTCATTCGTTGCTTGCCGCTGTATTGTTCAGCCTGCTCGTCACTCTCCCGTTTCTCCTGCGCCAACGCGGGCCAACCGAGATACAAACCTCGCCGCTCCCCGTCTTCCTCGCTGTTCTCGCCTCCGCCGTTCTCCATTTGCTCATGGATGTTTGTCAAAGCGCTGGAGTTGAACTCCTTTGGCCTATTTCTGCCCGCCGCTTCGCCCTGGACTGGGTTGCCCATCTCGATCTCTGGATCTTGGGAATTCTTCTAGCCGGAATTCTTCTCCCCACGCTCAGCGGGCTGGTCAGCGAGGAAATCGGAGCCAAATCAAAAGGCCCACGAGGCAAAGTGGGCGCGTCCATCGCGCTCGCCACGATGATCCTTTATATCGTCTTGCGCTTCGTTCTTCACGGCAACGCTTTGTCCGCCATGGAATCGCGCACCTACCGTGGCGAGTCGCCTCGCAAGGTTGCGGCGTTTGCCGAATCTGGTTCGCCCTTCCGCTGGCACGGTATTGTAGAAACCGAGAGTGCCCTCCATGACGTTGAAATCGAAGTCGGCCTCGCCGCTGCAACCTTCGACCCCGACACCGCCATCACTTCCTATAAACCCGAACCGTCGCCCGCCCTCGACGCAGCCCGCGACACCGCTGTTGCGCGTCGCTTCTTCCAGGTCGCGCGCTTCCCCAAAGCAACCGTCGAAAAGACTCGCGAGGGTTTCCAGGTCACCGTGCGCGCCTTCCCGTATACTCGGGATGCCAGTTCTGGCTGGCGCGTCGAAGCCCTCATTGGCACTGACCCATCCGGCAAAATGCGCTCCCAAGAACTCGCCTGGGACCGCGGTTCTCAACAGCCCCGGTAGCAATAGCGCTCCACCGAAAACGCTTCGTTGACCTAGTAGCCTTCGCGCCATCCTCAAGGCTACCCCTATGCATTGTCATGGTACGCGAACGATCTCCGCTAATAGGGACTCCGCTGTCAACATTCGGCAAAATCCCCTCGGCTTCTCCGCTCCCGCAAAAGGCCCCAATTTGCATTTCGGCGCATCGCCAGCTCTCCAGAATCAACACGTATAGAAATGTCATTCTAAATAATTCTTTAAAGTAACCACCTACAAGAAACAGGGCGTGGGGGTGTACCTTGCTTTCTAACTCACATCTCCCGACGGTGCCCGATGCCTTAGTAGCAGACGAGAAAAAATATAGCTGATGGCTACAAGGGCGATCACCACTGCCGTCACTTGCAGCTTGTGATGCACCAGATACGGCATCGCGTCCGCGCCATACCGGATCGCCAGGTACCCGACTCCGAAATACCGAAACAACCGCGCAACCGTGATCGCCGACGCGTAACTAAACAACGGCATTTCAAACACCCCCGCCGCAAACACGAAGAATTTGAACGGCGTTGGCGGCGGCAGGAGCGCCGCAATCAACATTCCCACGAAACCATTGCGTTCCACCCAATGCCGGATGGCGTGTGCATGCTGACCGGTCTTTCGGTGAAAAAAAGCTTCCCCGCCCTTTCGCGCGATGAAATACAGCACCACACAGCCCAGCACCGATCCCAGCGCGGCCATGAACGCATACAGCGGCATCCGTGCCGGATGCTCCATCGACAGCTCGATCAGCAACAGATCGTTGATGACCGGAAAGGTCAGCACCGAAGAATCCAGGAAGGAAATGAGAAAAAGACCCGGCGCGCCAAGCCCGCTCGCGAAGGCCACGACTTTCTGCTTCCATCCACTAAGGCTCGCCGGCACTCGCCACTCCTCTCACCAATTCATGTTCTGCCATCACCGCGTGGCGCTTTTCTGGCCCTCCCCGAGCCCACTCCTTGGAACGAAGTCAGCAGCTGCTCAAACTCGCGGAAGGGTAGAATCGAACCGAGCGGCAACTATTGTGCGAAGGCGGCGCGATCGAAATGATTCATGAAAACCTGCATGAGCGCGGTGCGGTGCAGATTCGGAAGCTTGGGAATCTCGCCGATCACTCGGACGTGGCCGAACCTCTCGATGGTCTCGCGATTCTCGCGGTTCTGATCGCCAATCAGCACCACGCCATGCACGGGCAATTCCGCGGCGTGAAGCGCAGCAAGTGTCAAAAGCGTGTGATTGACCGTGCCCAGCGAACTGCGCGCCGCCACAACCACCGGCAATTTGAATTTCACTACCAGGTCGAGCATGAACTGTTTCTGGTTGACGGGCACCAGCACGCCGCCCGCGCCTTCGACAATCAACCAGTCGTTGATCAAGCTTCCGGGCATGTTGATCCGCCCGAGGTCGATTTCCACTCCAGCCCAGCGGGCCGCGAGGTCCGGAGAAACTGGCGGCACGAACTTGTACACCTCGTCGAGCGTTCGATCGGTGCCAATCCCAGCAAGCCTCATGACGGTCACGCGGTCCGAGCCCTCGAGCGTGCCTGTCTGGATGGGTTTCCAGTAAACCGCATCGAGTGCCGCGCAGAGTAGCGCCGAGAGTACGGTTTTGCCCACTCCGCTGTCAGTGCCCGTAATGAAGAAATGATGTCTCATGCGCGGCTCACCGTCGCTGACGCAGCCGCGCGGTCAGAAGCCTGGACTTTGGTTCGATTCCCCTCGTGGAGCAGGTCGCTCTCTGTAGCGACACTTAGCGCCACTTCTAACACTGGCGTCGTTCCCATGGACCCCCATCAGGATCTGGCTAATCATGCTCCGATGAATCTGGCATGTTACCATCGGTTGGCTAAAACGTGTCGCGGCGATATTCGAAGCGATACGGGGTTGCGCCTCCCTTTCTGATAGGGTGCGGTTTGACCAGCCATTGGTAAAATGTTATAAATCTGCGTTTTGTGTCCAGCTGTGCGCCCCATCTTCAGGGTGCTTCGCCGATGATATTTGGGGTAGTCTCGGACCGGCGCGCGGCGACGTCTTGCCGGTGGAATGAGAACAAATCGCTCTGCGGCCGCGCCAAACAGCGCTCCGTCGAAAAAGTGCGCCGGAATCGGCTGTCCCGGGAAGCCATTGCCCGGTGAACAAGTGATCTACGGAGGATTGTGAATGCTTACCTGGCTGGCAAATGTCTGGTCTCTAGGCTGCAAATTCATTAGGTTTGGAGCGCCTGCTGTCCTGCTCGCCTTGTTTGGGGCGGCGTCGGCTCTCGCTGACGAAGCAGGCGGCGAAGCTAATTTGAAGCTTCCCGACCTATCCCAGGTTACTTTTCTCGGCATCGACGGCCACAAGCTTCTGCTCTTCGGCATTGTCATCTGCATTTTTGGCCTGGGCTTCGGATTGGCTATCTATTCGCGGCTGAAAAACCTTCCCGTTCACAAATCGATGCGCGAAATCTCCGAGCTGATCTACGAGACCTGCAAGACCTACCTATTTACGCAGGGAAAGTTCCTGTTGATCTTGTGGGTGTTTATCGCCGTGGTGATCGTCATGTACTTCGGCTGGCTCGCTCCGGTGCGTCCCACTGCGGTCACTCTCCCGATCATTTTGATTTTCAGTCTCGTAGGAATTGCGGGTAGTTACGGCGTCGCGTGGTTTGGCATCCGCGTAAATACGTTTGCCAATTCGCGCACGGCGTTCGCTTCCCTGCGCGGCAAGCCCTATCCGATTTACAGCACGCCACTGCAGGCCGGCATGAGCATTGGCATGATGCTCATCAGCGTCGAACTGGTGATGATGCTTTTCATCTTGCTGTTCATCTCGGGCGACTACGCTGGCCCATGCTTCATCGGTTTCGCCATCGGCGAATCACTCGGCGCGGCAGCGTTGCGTATCGCCGGCGGCATCTTTACGAAAATTGCCGACATCGGCTCCGACCTCATGAAGATCGTCTTCAAAATCAAAGAAGACGACGCTCGTAACCCCGGCGTGATTGCTGACTGCACGGGCGATAACGCCGGCGACTCGGTGGGCCCCAGCGCCGATGGTTTTGAAACATACGGCGTAACCGGCGTCGCTTTGATCAGCTTTATTCTGCTGGCGGTGAAAAATCCCACCGTGCAAGTTCAGCTGCTGGTGTGGATCTTCGTGATGCGCATCGTGATGCTCATCGCCAGCGCCGCCGCCTATTTCATAAACAGCTTCATCGCCAAAGCCAAGTACGGCAACGCCGACCTGATGAACTACGAGGCGCCTCTCACTTCGCTGGTATGGATCACGTCAATTGTTTCAATCGGCCTGACGTACGTCGTCTCGTCGCTGATCATCCCGAGCCTCGGCGGCGATACATCGCAGTGGTGGAAGCTAGCCACCATCATCTCCTGCGGAACGCTTGCCGGCGCCATCATCCCTGAATTGGTGAAGGTTTTCACCTCCACCGAGTCGCGCCATGTAAAAGAAGTCGTGACTTCGGCGGAAGAAGGCGGTGCATCGCTCGGCATTCTTTCCGGCTTCGTGGCCGGCAATTTCTCGGCCTACTATATCGGTCTGGCGATGGTGCTACTCATGTCCCTTGGGTATCTGATCAGCAACCTCGGCCTTGGCGACCTGATGATCGCGGCGCCAGTTTTTGCCTTCGGCCTGGTGGCCTTCGGCTTCCTCGGCATGGGCCCAGTGACCATCGCTGTCGACTCCTATGGTCCCGTCACGGACAACGCGCAATCCGTATATGAGCTTTCGCTCATCGAGCAGATCCCCAACATCAAGCAGGAACTCAAGAAGGACTACAACATCGACGTCAATTTCGAGCGCGCCAAGGAAATGCTGGAAGCCAACGACGGTGCGGGCAACACCTTCAAGGCCACCGCAAAGCCGGTGCTCATCGGTACGGCCGTGGTCGGCGCAACCACGATGATCTTCTCGATCATCATGGCGCTCACCAAAGGCTTAACTGAGAACGTCAATAATCTTTCGCTGCTCCATGCGCCTTTTGTTCTGGGATTGGTCACCGGTGGCGCCATGATTTACTGGTTCACCGGCGCTTCCACGCAAGCCGTGACCACCGGTGCTTACCGCGCGGTCGAATTTATCAAGGCCAACATCAACCTCGAAGGAGCTGCTTCTGCCAGCATTGCCGACAGCAAAAAGGTCGTCGAGATTTGCACCAAATACGCGCAGAAAGGCATGCTGAACATCTTCATCGCGGTGTTCTTTGCCACCTTGGCCTTTGCCTTTGTCGAACCGTTCTTTTTTATCGGCTACCTTTTCTCCATCGCCATCTTCGGCTTGTACCAGGCCATTTTCATGGCCAATGCCGGCGGCGCCTGGGACAACGCCAAGAAGATCGTTGAAGTCGAACTCAAGCAGAAGGGCACGCCGCTCCACGACGCCACGGTCATTGGCGATACGGTGGGCGATCCGTTTAAAGATACATCTTCGGTCGCACTCAACCCGGTCATCAAGTTCACGACGCTCTTCGGCCTGCTGGCCGTCGAACTCGCTGTGCAGCTCACCGCCGAGCAGCACAGCACAACTTTGACACACATTCTTGCAGCGGCGTTCTTCGTCGTCTCCTTCCTCTTCGTCTACCGTTCCTTCTACGGCATGCGCATCCGGGAAGACGCCACCCACTGACGCATGAGTTGACAGATCAACTCACCGCCCCGTTGTTCAATCAACTTGACACCTGGGATACAAAGGATTCAAGTGGTGTTACCGGACTCCGCGAGCGAACGCTCATGGAATTGAAAATCAATAAAGTCCTGTATGAAGTTACCGACGCGGGCGAACTTAAGGTGCGCCTCGCGCAGATCGGTCGCACCCAATTTTCGGAAGTTTGGATGCAGCACGAGGCGGGCTGGCCGGCCATGGGCGCGCTGATCAATGGCGAGGCTGCGTGGCTGATGCACGTGCGCTATGAAGGCGACGCGGGGTTTTCTACTCGCAATCCACTATATGCGGGGCCGGAAAAAGCGCTCATTGAATATTACCTGTCGAACGGCCAGCGCGATGAGTACCCGGCCTCTTGGAACATCACCACCGCCGAAGCAATTCGCGGCCTTCAGTATTTCCTTGAAGAAGAGGCCATGGCGCCCTGGCTGCACTGGCACGAAGAGCGCCCGTAGATCGGTTGGCAGGCTTCCGGCTTGGCCCTCCGCGAGCGGGCGTGGAATTCCATCGTACACTTGCGAACAGTTAGGAAGTAGAATTCACTCACTGTCACATTGAGGTGTCGCTCATGAAGAAATGCCTGTTGATGACGCGGACCGTTTTGCTCCTCGCTACTACTTCCCATGTTTGCTGTGCGCAAATCCAGACGACCTGGAAGATTCACGATCCCCATCGGCCGGTACCGCCGGTAATCGATCCTGGAACGCCGGGCACGCAGGATTCGCCCGGTCGTCCGCCGTCTGATGCCGTTGTACTTTTTGATGGAAAGGATCTCTCCAAATGGGCGCACAAGGACGGTAGTCCAGCGAAGTGGAAGGTCGAGAATGGTTATGTCGAAGTGGCGGCAAAGACTGGCTACATCTACACGCGGGATGCGTTTGGTGACTCCCAATTGCACATCGAATTCGCTGAGCCGGTTACGCCCGAAGGGGAAAGCCAGGAGCGTGGGAACAGTGGCGTCTTTCTGATGGGCCTCTATGAGATTCAGGTGCTAGATTCGTACGAAAACAAAACCTATGCAGATGGCCAAGCGGCCGCGGTTTATGGCCAATATCCGCCGCTCGTTAACGCCTCACGCCCGCCGGGCCAATGGCAGGCCTACGACATTGTTTTCCACGGGCCGCGCTTCGATAAGGATGGAAAGTTGCTGCGCCCCGCTAGCGTCACCGTGTTTCATAACGGCGTTCTGGCGCAGGACCATGTCGAACCCACGGGCCCGACTGCGAATGGAGCGCGCCCGCCGTATCGGCCGCATGCGGAGAAGCTGCCGCTAGCCTTGCAGGATCATGGCAACCCCGTGCGGTTTCGCAATATTTGGATTCGCGAATTGAAAACACCGGACGGAACAGAGAGAGTCAGCTGCGTAGAAATGCCCGGCCTTAAAGACTTACTCTCTTGCTGCAAAACGCTCGAGTATGCAGCGCTCCTCTGCCGCGCATTTCTAGCGTAGATAATCGGCGACGACGCGGGCATAGTCGGCAATAGCAATCTCGGGATCTTCCAGATCGGGATGCCACACTTTTTCCCACTCGAAACAGTAGAAGCCCTGGTAATCAATGGAGCGCAAGGCTTCGATCTGCTCCTTGATCGGAACGTTTCCACGGCCGGTCAACACATACTTGCGATCACCACCTTTGCCGACAGAATCCTTCAGGTGGGTATGCCGGATCCACGGCCCCAGCTGCCGCACGGTGAACTTCGGGTCCTCGCTCGACTCTGCGAAGGTGTGGTGAGCGTCCCACAAGAGTCCGACTGACTTGGAATCGGCACGATGCAGGACGTCAGTGAGCGTGGCCGAAGCGGTAAAATCGTCATGCGACTCGATGATCACGGTAACTTTGCGCGGGCCCGCATAATCGCCCAATGCGTGCAACCCGGCGGCAACACGCATCTTCAGATCATCACTTGGAGAGACAGGATGCCCGGAGTCAGGGCTAGACCCGAACACGCGCACGTAGGGCGCATCGAGCGAAGAAGCCAAGTCGATGAATCGCTGGGCGTCAGCCAAAGTTCTCGAACGCTTCTCAGCATCGGACTCGTGCAGGCTGGCCGAGCTGCTGACGCAGGCGACACCAAGGCCGCGAGAGAGAATTTCGCGTTTGGTCTCGGCGATGCGTTCCGCCGCAAATGCCGGGTGAGAAGGTAAGTCAAGGCTGCCTTCGAGTCCGCGGAATTCGATTGCAGCGAAACCGTGTTGCTCCGCGAAGTTCAGGATTTTCTGCATATCCCAGCCAGGGCAGCCCAGAGTTGAAAATGCAATCGGCAGGCGCGCCGGTTCCTTGGCGTGCGCAAGGGCCGCGGCTAGCGCTGCGCCAGACAGCCCCTTTGCGAATTCTCGTCGCGTCGTTCTCATGGAACCGCCGACAGGCTGACCGCAAGACTACCCGTGCGGTGGAAGAGTGTCAAAGAGACATGCAGGGATGGCGAGAGAGAAACGCACTCCTTGAAGAGTTTATCCCGCTCTCGAGAACTTTCGTCTCTGCTCTAAGTTCTCAGCAGTCCCAGGAATTTGCGTGGGTTGTTGTCGAATCCGGGGAAGACGGTGTCAAGCCCTTTCACGCCGATGTGCTTGGTAAGAATCTCGCCGACTACGGAGCGGAAGTCCGTGGTGAGCGCGAGGTCGCGGCCGTCGTTGAGCTGATGGTCGTTCAGCCCGGGCCATCTGCCGTAGACCTGCCTGCCCTGCACG
>WNFS01002440.1_pt1 | contig 14052 bp, 24 predicted proteins | sample 5400141 | NCBI WGS metagenome assembly WNFS01 (sample SAMN13153358, study PRJNA577476) | soil metagenome | isolation source: 60 cm saprolite under Madrone tree | place: USA:California | collected 2016-06-14
TCGGCAACCGGATGCAACGGCCCAATACGTTCGCAGATAATCTTCAAGCTGGCGAGCACCGGTACGGCAACCAGAGCGCCGATAACTCCCCACATCCAGCCGAGCACGATGATCGCGATAAATACGGCTACCGGACTGAGTGTCATTCGTCGACCAACCACAAAAGGGACGACGCCCTGCCAGCAGATCGTCATCAGGACGAAATAGACTGCGGGAGCCACGAAAGCCTGGACGAGGTTGTCGAACGTCAGAATGCCCGCTAGAGATAATAGAATGACGATCGCAAACTCGCCAACATAAGGCGCAAAGCTCAGTACCGCCGCAAGCGTACCCCACAAAAATGGATCGGAGATGCCCAGAACTCCGGTCATCGCTATCACTATGAAACCTATCGCTATATTGATCGATGCGACCATCAGGAGATAGAATGAGATATCGGTCTCTATATTTCTGACAATTTCTACGGCGCGTTTCTTGTCCTTGAGGGAAGGAGTTACCAAGACGAGTTTCCTCAAGAAAGTGTCCCCCGAGACCAGAAACAAGTAAAGGAGGCCGATGACGGCGGCGATCGTGGATGCCACATGCCCAATGCCAGTCGAGAGGAGGCCCGACAATCCCGACCCGGTAAGTTCCACCTTCTGGATGGAAGGCGCGTCCCTCGGTGCCGTTGCTTTTTCCAGCTGTTCGGTCGCGTATTGAAGTATTTCGAACGACGCCGTTATGGGACGTAGCTTCTCCTCAAGACGGGAGAACCGCTGCGGTTCGCTCAGCCAGCTCTGAGCTGGGCCTCTGAGGCTAGCCGCAATGCCGAACAGTGCTCCGATGGCCGCCACCACGACGATCAAGGAGCCCAATGTACGCGGTACGCGAACCCGCTCGAGCAGGCCCACAAAGGGCGCCAATAGCATGCTCAGGAGCAACGCCGCGATGATCGGGATGAGAATGGGCGACGCGAAATTGAGAAAGTAAAACGTTAGCAGGGCGAATATGCCGACGATCGCTCCAGACTGAAGGCGCGCACTAGCCCTGACGGGGGGAGGCGCCTCGGCGGGCTTCTCGGGCGTCTCGCCCACGACGACATCCGACGCCGACGCATCGTTCATCGATCGAAGCCAAGTCTTCAAACTCTCCAGCATCTTCGGCACGTGAAGCAGATCCGAAAATCGCTCTGAAAGAGAACTCACCAAGCATGTCACTCCCCGGGACCGCCATACCCGAGGTCCCGCCAGGGCCGGATCAGGCTTTGGTCATGCAGTCGTAGAGATACGACCAGCTCTTGCGTCCCGAGAGCTTCTGGTCCTTGGTGTCCTGGTTGCAGGCGTTCCATTTCGCCTTGTCCTGGGACCATTTCTGTTTCGCCGCGTTCCACTGCTTCTTGGTCCAGCTTTCCACCTTGGCTGCTGTCGAAGGTTCTGATGAGGCCTGGGTTTTCAACGTCGGGTTCGGCGTAGGTGCGGTGGATTGCGCAAGCGCCACACCGCAGGTCAGACTCGCCGCCAACGCGGCAACGCTAAGAAAAAGATGAAGTCGAGACATGGGCCGAGCTCCTTGATAAGCCGACATTCCCACTGGCTTGAATGCCGAGCGTGACAATCGAGCTTACGACCGAACTGGCGGGCCGAATGTGCAATTTTGTACACACCGAGATGATAGATGGGGGCGGGCTGATAGGCGAGCCTCTCGGGTCGTAGCATTGATGCGGTCTATCATCCCGATCGGCACCATGGAAGCGTCCGAAGCGGCTTCCGCTGGTTCTGTCATACGGCTCGACTTGAGCCGGACCTCCACGGCTTGCGGTCTGACGATCACACGATCGACGTGGCGTTTGATCAGGCCGCGGTCCGCCGCGGCGCCCGGAAGCTCTGTTGTTTCAATGTGCCTGCGGACGCCGTCCCGAGAGCGTCGACTGCGCCCAAGGCCCACACAGCAACGCTCCGTTGGCAGCGGAAATCCAGTCCTTTCTGAATCATCTTGTTGTTGGTTTTCGGCAAGGCCGAGCATCAAACGACGCACCCGTACGCCCACGCGTATGGTGCGTCGGAGCGTGTGGGTTAAGCAGCCGTGTTCGAATATGCCCAGCTCGGTCGCCCATAATGTTTGCCGCCTTGACGATCGGTCACCACCTCCCGGCCTCAGCCTTCTGAATGCGTCCTTCCGCCAACCATCCTCATTCGACCTGATAGCCCTAATGTTGGGCTTACATCGTTGATTGGAGTGGCGGCGAGCGAAGCACAACCAACGATTTGATCGGCCCGCACCGGTCACAGAGATATCCGTGAATCTCAAAATTGGCGTGCAGAGGGTGGGGCTCAATCTCTGCAAGAGCGGTCTCGGCGCCGCATACTGGGCACGGGTTTCTTGGTTTGAGCATGAGCGACGCATCTTGAAAACGCATGTGCTTTCCCTTCGCCCGACGCTGGTTCGGTGGTTTGAGGACGCTGGATGAGCGCTTTTTGAAAGTTGAATTGAAAGCCCGCGCGCTTTGCTTTGGCGTCAGATAGAACGAGCAGCTCGCAGCTAGCACGCGCAGGTCTTTGTCGAGCACAAGAAGAGGTTCCCGGCCGGTGTCCACGATCGCCTGAGCGAATGCACCGGCATCCTTGTTTTCGACGAACGGCTGATTGTTGAGCATCATGCACCTTCTTGGACTCAATATTTTTCACCCCGATCGAGCGCGGCGATAACCTCCCCGGCGTCAGCTCTGACAGGCCGCCGCCATGGTGACCCCGCCGCGGCAATTGCGGCCGGGGTCGGCCAGGCGTTGGGGTTACGCAGGGGGGATTGGACACGCCTGACGGGATCGAGGCTAGGACCCATGCCAAGACGAGTCTGTGCGATATTGAACAGTCTTGAACTCAAGACAGGCTTAATGTCTTCGCGTGGGAATCGGGACTCCCCTTCGTCTGCTCCAAAAGCTGACTGCCCATATTTGCGGTGTTGCCCTGCCAGGAGGTCCATGTCGTCGGGCTTTCGTTTGCAAGGCGCTTAAGGGGGAGCGTCAAACCGCATTTTGAAACTGGAGATTGGGAAGATGCACATGTCGGGCGAAAGTCTCCTTGTCATACTGGTGGTCGGGCTCGTTGCCGGATGGTTGGCGGGCCAGATCGTGCGAGGCACCGGGTTCGGACTCATCGGTGACCTGCTCGTCGGGATCGTAGGAGCCTTCATTGGCGACTGGCTGCTGCCTCAACTCGGCATCCACCTTGGCGTCGGTATCGTGGCGGCGATCATCAACGCCACCATCGGCGCGCTGATACTTCTTCTCATCATGAGGCTTGTTCGCGGCGGCGGCGCCTTTGGCGGCGGCTGGGGTTGGGGTAGGCGCTGGTAGCCGAGCGTCGGCACGGACGAATGCGTTTTGGGTGAAGGCGCCTGGAAAGCGTTCCGCCGAGGTTGCCCTCCGTCATAGCCGGGCTTATCCAGGCGACCCTGATCAGGAGGACAGCGTGCTTGTCTTCACCAAGCATTGCATCCGGTTTACAATCCCCGGGCTTCGCCATGCCCATTGCCGGCCCAATGGAGGGTCTTCATGTCGAAGAAAAGCAAGGTCACGTTTGATCCCAAGAAGTTTCTCGCCATCGTCGGCGATGGAAAGACGATCGCCAAATATCAGAAGGATCAAATTGTCTTCTCGCAGGGCGACGTCGCGGACGCGGTTTTCTACATCCAGAAAGGCAAGCTCAAGCTCTCGGTGATTTCCGAGCGGGGAAAGGAAGCCGTAATTGCCATCTTAGGGCCTGGTCATTTTTTTGGCGAAGGATGCTTGAACGGCCACGGGTTGCGCGTTGCCACGACGACGGCGGTGGATGAATGCATGATCACCCGCATAACCAAGGCAGCCATGATCGCTACTCTTCATAATGAGACTGACTTTTCCGAGCTGTTCATGTCGTATCTGTTGGCTCGCAACAGTCGAATCGAAGAGGACCTGGTCGAGCAATTATTCAATTCCAGCGAAAGGCGACTCGCCCGACTTCTCCTTCTCCTTGCGAATTTCGGCAAAGAAGGACGGCCTGTGCCCATCGTGGGGAAGATCAGTCAGGAAACACTCGCGGAAATGATCGGCATGACGCGGGCGCGCGTGAGCTTTTTCATGAACAAGTTCCGCAAATTGGGATACATCGACTACAATGGACACCTGAAAGTTCATAACTCGTTGCTAAACGTGGTCTTGTACGACAAGCTCGAGAGCGACCCAAACGAGGCATCTGGCCCGCGCGGCGCTGGGTCGCGTCCAGTTTCCTGAAGCCGGCGCAAGGGGCACTCACGAAGAACCACCGAGATCCAAATCGAAGCCGGGTGGGCTTCGGGCTCCGGGCGAAATCCGAAAACGTAGGATCAGGCCGCTTTTCGGACGCCAGCCTTGATGGACTCTGTCGTCGCGGCTGTCATCTTCTGAGCGATTGCGGCGAGTTCTTGAGCCCATCGGGAGAGGGCTTCGAATTGGGCGAACTTGCTCTGCAGCAAATGGCGCCAAACAGTACCACTACCGACCGGCCTGATGCATGCACGTTCGGCTGCATCGTGCTTCGGTCCTCAGTATGTCTTTGCCCCAGCACACTTGAAGGTCACTGGGCGGAGTTCGGTGATGCCACCTCAGGGGGCGGGGGCGACCGTGCTGGAGGCGACTCCTACGATCCCGATGAGCAGGTCACCGATGAGCCCGATGCCGCCGTCAGTTCACCGGCATGCCTGGACCGCGCCGAATCGTAGGGCTTCGGCGGAAACGGCAGCCGGTTGGGCGGATCAAACGTGGACACCGCCGACAAGCCAAAGCACGATGATAACGATCAATACCAGGCCGAGAACGCCGCCGAGTGCAGGTCCGCCATACCGACTATAACCATGGTAGCCACCGAAGCCGCCGAGCAGCAGGATCACCAGGACGATAATTAGAATCGTGCTCATTACCGATCTACCTTGCGGCGCCCAAGCCCAGTGCCAGGCCGCTCCCGCGGTGACCAACTCAATTTCGAACCCAAAACATTAGGACCGAGATTCCGCTCGGGTGAACCGAGCGGAAGCGATATCGAAGTTACTCATCAGTCGCAGCGGCGAGTCGTGCGGGTCTCTCCTCGTTCCTCCACCGTCACGGTCCGGCAACCACGGTCACTGCCCCGGTCACCTAGACGCGCCCTAACTCGATCATGATCACGATCACGGTCAAATCGATCATGGTCACGAACGCGATCACGGTCGCGTCCGCGTTCACCGATGCTGATGCCGTTGGGACCCACCGTCACTTCGGCCTGGGCCAGCGTGACAGAATTGTTCGGAACGGCGGCGGCGCCTGCGAAGGCGGGGAATGCTGCCAAGCATAACGCAGTCGAAAATACCAAAGTAAGGGCTTTCATGGAAACCTCCTGGTTGACGCTGTTTGATCGACATGCGAACGGTCCGCCCTCAGGGCCTGACCTTCCGCATCACACAACCTTATAGCCTGCACTTGTCGTATTTAAGAATGCATCCGAGTCTCCGCCAGGACTAAATCGAATAATTCCCGGTTATTAGGGTGTTTTCACATCACGATTACGACACAACGATCTCAAAATATGCAATGGAAAATGACAATTGGTCGCCAATTATCCGTATTCAACATGATAGCCCCAATGTTGGAATTACATCATCGATTGAAGTGGCAGCGAGCGAAGCACAACCAAGGATTTGATGGGTCCGCACCGGTCACAGAGGTATCCGTGAATCTCAAGATTTACGTGCAGAGGGTGGGGCTCCATCTCTGCAAGGGCGGTCTCGGCGCCGCATACTGGGCACGGATTTCTTGGCTTGAGGATGAGCGACGCATCTTGAAAAAGGCATGTGCTTTCCCTTCGCCCGACGCTGGTTCGGTGCGGTTTGAGGACGCTGGATGAGGGTCTTTTTGAAAGTTGAATTGAAAGCCGGATCAAGTGAACATTTTTATACAGATTTCTCATTTTGACTTCGAAGACTCAGGACAATCGAGACGCCAAAGCAAAGCGCCCCGGGACTATCCACAGGTTCCTTTATTATGATGGGCTGCCCCGCCTCAGCGACTGCCGCGTTTCGAACCAACTTAATGCTCAGCGTCTAACTGCCACCGTAATCCCACATCTTGACCGCTGGCGAAATTACACGCAAAATTGGAACGCCAAGCTGATGTTTGTATGTCACTCGAAGGGTGGGCTCGTCGCCCGGTGGTTTCTCGAGATGCTAGGCGGACACGATTTCACTCGAACATCAATCACTATCGGCACGCCATATCGGGGTTCGATCAATACCCTAAATGCGATCGTCAATCAATTCGAGCGAAAAACGTCTGGCAAGAGTTCTCCTCTTGATGGCGAACTTCGGGAAGGAGAGTAAGCCGGAGTCGGTCATAGCGAAGATAAGCCAAGAGATGATCTGCAGTAGTAGGTCGCGCGTGAGCTTGTTCATGAACAAGTTTCGCAAGCTAGGGTTCATCAAGTAACAACGGAGCCTTGGAGGTTCACAACTTTTGAACGTGCTGTTGCGTGACAATCCTCACGTTCGGAGGACTGCCAACAAGGATCACTGAATTGCGATGTGGTCAATATTGAGCAGCCTTGTCCTGCAAAAGCGCCCAAGCTTCACGCCAACGGTTGCCAGGAGGCTTTCGATGTCCACGATAACATACCTCTCCGGCTTTATCCTCAGTGTGATCATCGCTACGTTCGTAGCTACCAGTTTCTTCGAGAGCCCAACCGTTTCCAGCACTGGGGGTGAATTTTTGCTTCAGCGTTCGCAAGCAGTAAACCGTGATCGGAAGAGCGATCGTTTACCTGTCTTGAGCGGCACCGATGCCGCTGCTCCCACTTTAACGGGCAACACCACAGTCATTCGAAAGAATGGCGCTTCGCCAGAACTCGTCAAAGGAGCGAACGGTACGCCGACGCGAGGAAAGACCTTAGGGATCGGCGACGCGATACCTACTCCGAAGCCAATACCTGCGCCGCTCGCCGACTGCGAGCGAGTGGCAAGTCCGTTTGTCGATCCTGCTTCGGGCCAGATCACCGGTCGCTGTATCGTGTGAATTGGTCTTGGATAGACCAGCGTGATCACGGCGAAGTGTCGAGGACTAAGGACATCGGCCTCCACGGGCGCTCCTGGCAAGATCGGATGCACATAGGTCACCGCTCTCCGCATCTAAGGCCGGCCGATTTGCGGAAGGGCACATACACGCGATCACTTGGGCACCCCCGCGCTAGTCGTAACCCTTCTCATAACTTTCAAGAACTTCGCGTCGCGACATCCGTAATGGGTCACATGGAACCGAACAGTTCGGAGAAACGATCCATCGTTGATTTGATCAATGTACAACGCGGTAACGTCGTGGAGATTTTAGTGCTACCTAATGTGGCGGCCCCCGCCATGTTAGCGCAACGAGCATCGCTCCGCTTGTCCAATGAAGGACCCTCGCATGGGTCGGGAAAGCCTTATGACGCAGGCCGTCAAACCCGCATGTTCAGTCGTCCTATCGCTGGTCACCGCCGCCGTGCTTGGCGCCCGCGGACCTGCGGTGGCGCATTCGAGCTTCGACGGGACGTGGAACGTTCTGTTTGTCACTGAAGCAGGTCAATGCGGCCCTCCATTTCGCTATGACATCAGCATCGTCAATGGTGTTGTCGTCACTTCAGCAGAGGCTGCCCACGATATGTCTGGACATGTGGACCTTGACGGTAACGTCAGGATCAGCGTTTACCGCGCTGCAGAACGTGCAGTTGGCAGTGGTCGACTGCAAAACAAGTCCGGCGCGGGTATCTGGAAGGGAGTGTTGTCAGCACACCGATGCTCGGGGAGCTGGCAGGCGGAGCGACATTGAGGGACCAAAAGCTCCGCCATCGACATGGCGCCAGCTACCAGTCCACGACACCCGCGATCAAGACATCGTTCTGCGTCGCGGCCGCTGCGGCAACGCCGACGGTCAAGCTCGCGGTCGAGAAAAAATGCCGTCGTCGGCCCCGAGCACCGCTGCTCTCAACAACCGGCGCGGCCAACGAGGTGGCTCTCTGGGTGCAGGCGAAGGCGACTCATCCGACATCCTACCTGTCAGATCAAATCCGACCTGTGAGAAGCAGTACGACGAGGACGATCAGGATGATACCGATGACACCGACGCCACCGTGACCGAATCCGTAACCGTAGCCGCCGAAGCGGCCACTGAAGCCACCAAGCAGGAAAATAATGAGGACGATAACGAGGATCGTTCCGAGCGACATGACCTATCTCCTATCGCAGGTCTCAACTGAACATTGGGCCTCTTCGTAACTCCGAATGCCCAACTACTTCGTCTCGATGGAAATGCCGCGCTCGCCGACATTGATCTCGATGCCGGTTGTCTTCTGCCGTTCCTGGTAGAGCTGATGGCCGAACACCACTGTGGCGACGACGAGCGCGGCGATGACGAGGTAGAGAACGTTACGATTCATGGTCGGGGGGCCCCGTTCAGGTCTCGGAAGCGCGCGTTCTAAGATCCATCTGACCTCAGCTGGTCATACATGTGTAGAGAAACGACCAGCTCTTCCGACCTTCAAGTTTCTGTTTGCTCGACTGCTCCTGGCAATCGGCCCATTTTGCCTTATCCTTGGCCCACTCCTCCTTCGCCGCCTCCCACTGCGTGCTTGTCCAGGTCTCGACCTGCGTCGCTATGGAGGGCTTCTGCGAATCCGGAGCGGACGCCGCGGGTGAAGATTTGGTCGCAGGTGGAGATACGGAGGTTTGTGCGACCACAGCGCTGGAGCTCATGACTGCCGTAAAGACAACCGCTGTTAGGTGGAACGGGATGCGAGACATAGGTGCGTACTCCTTGATGTGATTCAACATCCACTGATAGTGCGGCGGCCCGCCGCTGGGCGACCGGCCGGTGCTTTCCGGCCGGGGTTCTGGACCGGGCGATGGAGACAACGGAGGGATATTGAAGACCCCCGGGATCATGCAGACTAGACAAGCGTCGCGCGTGGCGTCTGAGCAAAAATGACCATTCTGGCCGGCCAGGCACGAGGTCCAAGATCGCCCGGAACGAAGCTCGCAGCCGCGACGCCTAATTTCCTTTGAGCGTGTCCTTAAGGCCGCCGATGGCGTTCCGAACCTCGCCCTCTGTCTTGTCGGCTTTGCCGTCCGCTTTGAGCTTGGCGTCACCGGCCGCCTAGCCGACTACGAGTGGTCGATTTTACACAGACGGCGCTTCAGACATCTTGTCTAACCTGAGGATCGCCGGACCGATAGCGACCCCTCCTCGGTTGCCCCTGTTCGGCGCAGGACCCGGCTGATCACTCCGGTCGGTAGTCGACTCACAGGAAAATAATGGAGATACAATATGAAGAATATTTTGATGATCACTGCGTCCGTCGCCACGCTTGTGGCGGTAGGCGGCTTGGCATCTGCGCAAGGCCTGAACGAGCACCGGGAATCGCCCGCCGCGGCGGCACCGGAGCAGAAAGTACCGACGGGTAAGGCGGACCGGCAGAATCTCAATGCGCCTCAGAAGTCGGAGTCGGTGAAGCCAGCCCCAACCGCGCGGGCGCCCGAAGGCAAAATCGACCACAAGCTCAGTGCGCCTCAGAAGTCGGAGTCGGTGAAGCCGACCTCAACCGCGCAGGCGCCCGAAGGCAAAATCGACCACAAGCTCAATGCGCCCCAGAAGTCGGAGTCGGTGAAGCCGGCCCCGACCGCGCAGGCGCCGGACAAGCCGACCGGTGCCAAGTCCGAGACCGTGGGACAGGGCGGCGGCACGCAGCCTTCGCAGCACAACGCGCCGACCCCGAGTGAGCGCACTGCTCCGAACGAAGCAGCACGGGCGGAGTCGAAGCTCAACGCTCCAGCGTCACTATCGACAGAACACCACGCACAATTCCGGGAAACCATCCGGAGTGAAAAGGTCGCGCCGCTCAATGACGTGCGCTTCTCGATCACGATTGGCGAGGCCGTTCCGCGGACGGTTCATCTCAATAGGCTGCCTCCTCGGATCCTTGAATATGCTCCACAATACCGCGGCTATGAATACATCCTGGTGGGCGATGACATTCTTATCGTGGACCCCCGCACGCTCAGAATCGTTGCGGTGATCGCGGCCTAAGTCCGAAACGGACAGAAGCGACGGATCAATGAGGGCGGCGCAGTGCCGCCCTGTTTGCATTCAACGTTTGGTTCGGCGGGCGCATCGAGGTGAACGAACACCGGACCGGCCCACAAGATGAAAACGGTGCAAGATTTCTCATTATCATTCGAGCACGCCCCGAGCGGTGCTTGGATAGCGACAACAATTCAGCCGGCCTTGATCGCTGATGATGCGCACGACAGGACCAAGTTCTTTGACCGGCGTTTTGGCGAGTCAGCGCCGGTCAATTCTATACAGACGCGGCAGCACACATCCGCGCATACTGGCGAGGATCGGGACGTCGAACGTCCCAAACAAGGAGAGTGCCATGAAGAAAACTGTTCTTGCCCTCTGTGTTATTCCATTCCTCACCATGCCGGCATTTGCCGGTTCCCCGATCGCTGTCGACAAACCGATAGTCGTCGCGCAGGGCGCCGATTTCAGGGTCGGCGGCGTTGGGATAGAGGTAGGCGAGCGAGACCGGTATCGGGACTCGCGCCGGTATTACCGCGACCGCGCCGAGGTAGGCGAGCGAGACCGGTATCGGGACCCGTACTGGCGTCGGTATCACCGGGACCGCGCCGAGATCGTGATTAACAAGCGGCACCGCCATCACGATCGCAATTGGGACTGACCAGCGCATCGGTAGCCAATCTGTCGACGTCTGACCTTGGCATCCTTGAAAGGAATCGATGTGTTGATGCCGTATCGCCATATTGATAGCCGGGTCTAGAGCGCGTTCCGATCAGGTGCACTGTAGGAAGGCGCTCTAGATCCTGTCTTTGGTCGTATTTATCCTGCGGAATAAAATAGGTGTCCACATTTTCTGAAAATGATCTAGCGCCGGACTCTAATTGTTTCATTCCAATATCGCTGTGCCGATTCTATGACAATTGATCAATATTGGCGTTGGGTGCCGTGTGGCTAAAGGCATCGAGTCACCTCTCCAAGTTGGCGAAACGATCAATGATCAAGAAGTCAAACTTGCTTATGGTTGCACCGCTCCAAGTCGCTTTGTCGGAATCGACCAGCATAGCCGATGGAAAAATTGGATGAGTGCGGCCTTGTATCGGTCTATTCAAGCGTGAGCGAAAGCAGGGGAAGCGGAGAAGACCGCCGCGCATCGGTCACTGCCGTTCGGGACCAAGATCTACTTCAACAATCGAAAAAAACGGACAGTCGGCGGTCATGCGGGTCGCCGATCGTGGCCCTTTCATCAGCGGAAGAACAATCGATGTATCGTAAGCTGCTGCACGCGAGCTCGGCATTCCCGGCTTGACGCAGGTTTGCCTCAACGTCCTATCGAAAACCGAAAGTCGACCAATATGGCGAAACGGATTGTGGGGTGGATGCGCCGTCAAATAAAATTTTGCGGACGACGTGGTGAGAGAGACCGGTCAGGATCGGTGAAGTGGACCCCGGACGCGCGGGACCACCAGAATCCGTTTCTTAGTTGGAAATACGACCGCTTCGAACCTCCTGATATCATGCTGCGAATAATGCTGTCTGCTGTTGTGGTCGGGTGGGGGGATGTGGGCAACGCTCTTGTGTTGTCCATCAAGTCCACAGTGGTGTGGACGGCGGCTGTTGTAGAAGGCTATCCATTGGCCGATGCCGGACGCGAGTAGGCGTCTCGGCGGGCTTGTCAGGCGTCTCGCCCACGACGACTTCCGACGCCGACGCATCGTTCATCGATTGAAGCCAAGTCTTTAAAGCCTCCACTAGTCGCAGCTTAGAAAATGCAGAGATAGAGAACGAACGGCACGCGACGGCGATGGCCCACGTCCTACGGAGTTGTCGTGGCCGTTGTGCCAGTGGCTCCGGTTAGGGCGAGAGAGTTTAAGCGCGGAGTGGCACAGCTTCTCGACAATCCAGTGCAGGACGCTATCTCGCCCCGCCTGTCGTGTCCTTCGTGTTGATCTCGGGCTTGTCGTACAACACCACGTTCAACAAGGAGTTATGGATTTCCAGTTTTCCGTTGTAGCCGATATAGCCCAGTTTGCGGAATTTGTTCATGAAGAAGCTCACGCGCGATCGGGTCGTGCCGATCATCTCCGCGAGCATTTCCTGACTAAACTTTCCGACGATCGGCTCCGGCCTGCCGTCCCTGCCGAAATTTGCAAGAAGAAGCAGAAGGCGGGCGAGGCGCTTTTCGCTCGAATTAAACAATTGGTCGATCAGGTCCTCTTCGATTCGGCTGTTTCGGGTCAATAGATACGCCATAAACAATTCAGAAAATTCCGGCTCATCGTGCATGGTGGCAATCATGGCCGCCTTGGCGATACGCGTAATCAAGCATTCAACGACTGCCATAGCTGTCGTGAGGCGCAACGGATGGCCATTGAGACATCCCTCACCAAAAAAATGACCAGTCTCGAGGATTCCGAGGACTGCTTCCTTGCCCTGCTCGGAAACGACGGTGAGCTTGACCCGACCTTTCTGAAGGTAAAACACCGCCTCGGCGACGTCACCCTGTGCAAAGACAATTTGATCCTTCTGATATTCGACTATCGTTTTTCCATCGCCCACTTTTGCAAGAAATTTCTTGGGATCAAATGAGACCCTTCCTCTCTTGCTCTCTTCTTCAAAACGACTCCCCTTATTCTTCCTCATAAGGTTCCCCTCTCCCACATGAAGGTGATGGTGTCATCCTGGTCAACACTGTAATTCTTGTCAACAAATACTATCGAAATATGTGCTTTACTTACATTTTCCTCAATGAGTACTTTCTTGTAAGAGATCATTATTAGCTTCTTCATGGCTGTTGCCATATGACTCGCATGGCTTTCACGGCTTTCATAGCTCTCACGGCTCCCATGGCTCCCATGGCTGTCATGGCTGTCATGGCCCTCAATTTGACCAGGGTGCGCAGTTGGGTCTTGACACAATAGCCGTGGACTGCGCATTGTTAGTAAGTGATAATAGAAGCACTGGGCTGCCTCAGCTCACGGGTCGAGGAGCGTTATGATGCCGGCGCAAAGATTACGCGGTGAACGGCTTCAAATCATGCTTTCCGCCGAGGAGTTGATCTTGGTCGACGATTTCCGGTTCAAGAAGCGCATGCCTAGCCGAGCGGCGGCGGTACGCGAATTGTTTAGGCGAGGACTTGCGGCGGAAGGGTTTCAGACGGCCAGCGTCGGTTCCAAGTCGAGCGATTTCGGCCTGACCGACAAGCCAATGAATGGACCCCGGTAGGGTTTTTGCGGCCGATCATGAAAGCGGCAAACATCAACGCGGGTGGATATGTCTGGCGCGAGACAACCTACGCAAGCCTCTCGACCATCGCGCGCGCCATCACCGGCACGTAGGCATGCCGTCCGCGTTATCTGAACTACGGTCGAGACAGCTCCGACATAGGTGAGAATTTGAGCCACGGCGGCGACCAACGATCGCACTGTCACCGTGTTCGGTGGAACCGGGTTTCTCGGCCGCCGCGTCATTCGTCATCTCCGCAGTCGCGAGTTTTCCGTTCGGATTGCATCAAGGCAAGAGAGCCGTAAAGGTCTCGCATCGCCGTCCACAACCGGTCTCTGCCCGTTCTCGAACCGGTCTTCGGGTGTCGAAAACGGAAATTGGAAAGACACGAGCAGAGACCGGCGCACAAAAACCTGCCGATTTCGCACCAAGTCCCAACGCCTTGCGCGCCAGAGACTCGGCTGACCGGATCTAACCTACGGAAATGTCGGGGCTTCTCACCCATCCGGAAATGACCTGGCGGAGACCGCGCTGGTTGGCTGCCCTGGAAGGATTCGAACCGGTCTGCGTCGATTTCGAACCGGTCTGCTGGCATCATTTGCAAGCTAACAAGTCACGCCAACATCAATCTTCCGGCACTATCTCGACCTGGGCTCGATGGGTGCGCTACCCCTATGAAGTCCGCGACGCGAAGGATTACTTTTCGGACATTCCGGCTCTGCCAATTGCGGCAGACATGCTCAAGCTGGCGGAGCGCATTCTCG
>WNFS01002442.1_pt1 | contig 14046 bp, 15 predicted proteins | sample 5400141 | NCBI WGS metagenome assembly WNFS01 (sample SAMN13153358, study PRJNA577476) | soil metagenome | isolation source: 60 cm saprolite under Madrone tree | place: USA:California | collected 2016-06-14
ACGAACGTCAAGCGGCTCCTGGCGTACAGCTCCATCGCGCATGCGGGCTATATTTTGGTGGCTTTTGCGGCGGTTACTTCCATGGCGCAAGGTGGATCGGCGGAAGCAGCGCCCGCCTACGCCGCGGTACTTTTTTATCTGCTCAGCTACGCCCTGGTGAAGCTGGGTGCGTTCACGATCGTTTCGCAGCTGGGTGGCACGGGCGAAAAACATCTCTCGCTGGACGACTATGCGGGACTCTCCCAGCGGCAGCCCTTTGTGGCGGCCGCGTTGAGCGTCTACCTGCTATCGCTCCTTGGGTTGCCGGTTACGGCAGGATTTTTCGGGAAGTTCTACATCTTCAAGGCGGCCGTGAATTCGCACCTGCTGTGGCTCGCGGTGCTGATGGCCATTAATAGCATCATCGGGGCTTATTACTACCTGCGGGTGATCGTGGTGATGTATATGCGTGAGTCCAGCGCCGAGGCGAAGTCGGCTGGTCCCGTGGGATTTCCGCTTACGGTAAATTTTGTTTTGGCCTTCACGGTGGCGGGCACGTTGTACTTCGGACTGTTTCCCAACCAGGTGCTGAACTTCATTCTCCAACCCACGCTTCTCGGGCACTGATATCGCAATCCAAAAAAGGAAGGGCGGACTGAAGTCCGTCCCTACAACGGACGCCAGCCATCTGAAAAGAAAACGGCCCGGAGGCTAACGCCACCGGGCCGTTGCGATTCCTGCAAGTCTTGCCATTACAGCTTCAGATAGAGGAGGAACCCCACCGCGAAGGTGAAAAGCGTAAGCGTCTCTACGAAAACGATACCCAACAACATGGCCGCGCGAATGTTGTCCGCGGCTCCCGGGTTGCGCGCAATGCCTTCGCACGCTGCGGATACGATCCGGCCTTGCCCGAAGGCTCCCCCGAAGGCAGCAATGGCCACGCCGAAGCCCGCGGCGATGATCAAGGCCGTGGGATTGATGGGCCTTTCCGCTGCTCCGCCGCCTTGCGCAAACGACACCGGAGCAACGATCAAGATGGCCAGAAGCACCATCAGAACAACTGCTGTTTTCTTCATTACTTCCTCCTCATGAATTAGCCGCCAGGAGGTGGTTCCCGGACACCGTGCAGCCGGGCTCACGCTGAAGCAGCCGAACGAAACTCGATGCCTTCGTCAGTGGTGATCCGACGCAGCCATGCCAATGTACACCGCGGGCAGGACCGTAAACACATAAGTTTGGATGACGGAAACGAAAATATGCAAGGCCACGAAAATCAGGGGGATCAATGCTGGAAAAACGCCCAGAACAACCGCCAGCACGGGCGACTTGGTCAGTCCCCACACCACCGGGCCGGTGAAAAGCCCCAGGAAGAGTCCGTAAATCATGTCGCTGGCAAAAATATTGGCCCACAGCCGGACAGTAAGTGACATCAAGCGGGCGGTGGTGCTCAAGAGTTCAACAGGGACAATCAGGATCCAAAGCCCCCAATGCACTCCGCCTGTAAACGTACCAAGATAGCGCACCGGTCCATGATGCCTGACACCCTGCCAATTGAAATAAAGAAAGGTAACGATGGCACAGGCAAATGGTACTGATACATTTCCGGTAGGAGATGAAAACAATGGAAATACGCCGAGCAGATTGGACAGAAGGATAAAAAGTGAGACGGACCCCACAAGGGGAACGTACTTCTTCCAATGATGGCCCGAATTTTCTTTCAAAATGTCAGTCAATCCGAACCCCATGGGGTTCGTCAGCAGCAGTTCCGCGACCTGCTGCATGCCACCTGGCCGCCCCACGGAAAGCCTAGAACGGAGCAGGAGGGCCAGAACAGTGGCCAGGAGCAAAACGCAGAGGGCCATCACCACATGTTCAGGAATAGGCGCCGCGGGATTGTTCGGCTTGATGTGCAGCACCGAAAGGATGGCAAGAGCGAAACGCCCGAAAACGTGGTTCACTAGCTGCGCAAGCCAACTGACGTGGTTTTCCATTCATTAGTCCACAGGACGCAAAATTTCGTACACACTTGCCGAAATTGCCGCAACTGCCAGAGCACACAAACCCGCAATCATGCTCAACAGTGGAACTTTCAGATACCCAAAAATAACATACACGGTGACAGCTATCAAGCCGTAGCGGAAAAGCATCAAGAAGTAAGTTCCGATGGGAGCTCGAGGGTTTTCCGATCCAGCTTGGGCCTTTGATGAAAGGACAAACGTGTTTGCGCCTCGGCGAAGCCAGCGGTAGTTCAGCCAGGCGAGCGCTGTGCCAATCCCCAACCCGGCGCCCCATCGCGTATGACCAATCAAAGCCACGATTACGCCAGAGGTAAAACCCAGAACAAGTGTGAGCCACGCGATGCGCCGCTCCGTCGCGTTGCCGTGGGAAGATTCAACTTCTGCTGGAGCCATCTTTGCTTCCCGGAAACCGCCGCAAGATGTCCCGTATTCCCGCAAAGAATCCTATGCCGCCGAGGACTAAGGTGAAAATCATTTTGGTATGGAGCCAGCGATCAAGGAAGTATCCCATCCCTCCACCCAGGACAACAGCGGCCACTAGAACGAAGGGGAGCTCCATGGCCATGCCGAACCGATTGGAGAAGTTCTTCGCCTCATCGGCTGCGGGTTCTTGAGAACTGGTCTTTTCGGGTTTATTGTCCGAAGGCATATTGGGCGAGCCGCGTGAACGGCTCAGGATACAACCCGGCGGCGAGCGTGACAAACACGGCGACGCCTAGAGCCACGGCCTGCGCGCTCGTCATGGATGGACGCGGAGCTTCGCCGGGCTGCTTGAGCCAAGCGTGCACGACGATGCGGAAGTAATAATAAAGCGCGGGGACGATATACAACACGGCGAAGACGGCGAGCACCGGATGGTGCGTTTCGATCAGCGAAAGGAAAATGAAATACTTGCCCATAAAGCCTGCCGTCGGCGGAATCCCTGCAAGGGAAAGCATGAAGATCAGAAGCAGCAATGCCGCGGCGGGGCTGCGCTGGTACAAACCGTTCAGGTCCTCGAGTTCCTCCCCGATCAGCCCTTTCTGGCGAAGCACGATGATGACCGCAAACGCTCCCGCGGTCATGAACACGTATGCGAACAAGTAGTATGAGATTCCGGTCAAAGCGGTCCCGTTGCCGGCAACGAGACCGAGCAGGATGTAGCCCACGTGCGAGATCGAGGAATACGCCAGGAGGCGCTTCACGTTGGTCTGCGTCAGCGCGGCGAGATTGCCCCACGTAAGCGACGCCACGGCCACGCCCGCGATGAGGTACATCCATTGTTCCTGCGAAACTTTTTGCGAAGGCGAAAAGACGGAAAGGAATAGCCGCAGAAGCAAAGCAAAACTCGCCGTCTTGGATGCCACGCTGACATAAGCGGCGATCGGCGTTGGCGCGCCTTCGTAAACATCCGGCGCCCACTGATGAAACGGTACGGCCGCGACTTTGAAAAACAACCCGACCGCAACCAGAACGAAGGCGAGGATCGGAAGAAGCTGCAGAACAAAGGGATCGAAGTTCAGGGCTAAGGGGAGATTCCTCTGCAACAGCAGCCGCATTTGTTCGCCCTGTACGCCAGGGAGCTGGCTGAGCGCAACGGCGTGCACCAATTTGTCGCGCTGCGCCAGTGCGCCGGTGATGGCGCCGATGTTCGTGGCGCCGCTGAGCCCGTACAAGATCGAAAAACCATAGGCCAGGATCCCGGAGCTGAACGCGCCGAGCAAGACATATTTTAGAGCGGCTTCATTCGAACGCTTATCGCGGCGCAAAAAACCGGTCAGCACGTAAAAACTGAGCGCCATGGTCTCCAGGCCGAGGAACATCACGATTAGGTCTATGCCGGAGGCCATGAGCATCATTCCGACGCAGGCAAACAGGAGAAGCGCGTAGTATTCGCCTTCCTGCTCCCTTTCGATCTCCAGGTATTGCACGGACAGCAGAATCACGAGCGCAGTAGCGGCCAGGAAAAGAGTTGCGAAGAAAAGAAAGAACGGATCGACCAAGACCGCATCGTGAAATCCGGCGAAATCACCCCTAGCCGCAACGGCTCCGCGAAGCTTCCAGATCGTGAAAGCGCTGAAAATGGTTCCCGCCAGCGCCAGGCCGGCATTCCAGTATTTTTCTTTCCGCTCGATCCAGAAATCGATTAGCAGGATCCCCAGTCCGAAGAGGACGAGTTGCATTTCCGGAAGGATGGCGGCGCCGTCTCCCTGGAGATAGCTTCGAATCGCGTTGATGAAAGGGATATTCATTCGGGCGGGCTATTTCGTCTCCGCCGCAGCGGCGTGGAGCTCCGCCGGAGGCAATTTTGCGCGTTCCGCTTGATAGAAATTTGGATTCACCTGCTCAACAATTTTTTGCACGGGCTTTTCGATCAGGGCGAAGAACGGCTTCGGATAGATACCGATCCAGAACGCCAGAATCACGAGCGGCACGAGCGTGGCGTACTCGCGCAGATTCAAGTCCGGCAAATCTTCGTTGGCAAACTGCGTGACCGGGCCGAACATCACGCGCTGGTACAGCCACAGCAGGTACGCAGCGCCCAGCACAACGCCCAGCGAGCCCCACGCGGCCCAGGCCTTGCTCACTTGAAAAGCGCCCTGCAAAATCGTGAACTCTCCGATGAAGCCGTTCAGCAGCGGCATTCCCAGCGAACTGAGGCTGATGATCAGATAGATGGCTGCGAAATTCGGCATGGGCGTTGCCAGGCCGCCGAACTCCGAAATCATGCGCGTATGACGCCGTTCGTAAAGCACGCCGACAATCAAGAACAGCGCGCCGGTAGAGATGCCGTGGTTGATCTGCTGGAGCACGCTGCCGGCGAGGCCGTTCGGCGTGAGGGCAAAAATTCCCAGCGTGCAGAAGCCAAGATGGCTGACCGAACTGTAGGCGATCAGGCGTTTCATGTCCTTCTGCATGAGGCAAACGAGCGCGCCGTAAATGATGCCGATTAAGGAAAGCACGATGACGATGTGAATGATTCGCGATCGCAGTGGGCCATCCCCCGGCAGCAACGGGAGCGAGAAGCGGATGAAACCGTACGTGCCCATTTTCAGCAAGACACCCGCCAGAATCACGGAGCCGGCAGTGGGCGCTTCGGTATGCGCGTCGGGGAGCCACGTGTGGAACGGAAACATGGGAACTTTGATGGCAAACGCGAAGAAGAAGCCCCAGAAGAGCCATACCTTCAGTGGGTCGGAGAAGTGTTGTGCGGCGGCCAGCAGCGTCGGAACATCGAAGGTGCGTGTCCCGCCTGCAGGCACAGGCGCGTAGAAGTACAGCGCCAGAATCGCGAGCAGCATGACCACCGATCCGGCCAGCGTGTATAGGAAAAACTTGATGGCTGCATACAGGCGCCGGTCGCTTCCCCAAACGCCGATGAGGAAGTACATCGGGACGAGCATCACTTCCCAGAACACATAAAAAAGGAAAAAATCCAGGGAAACGAAAACGCCGATCATCCCGGTCTGCAGCAGGAGGAGCAGAATGTAATACTCCTTGGTGCGCTGATGAATCGCGCTCCACGACGAGAGGATGGCGATCATCCCGAGAAACGTGGTGAGCATGACAAGCAGGAGGCTGATGCCGTCGATGCCCAGATGATATTTCGCGCCGATCGAAGGGATCCACTCGGCGGATTCCTCGAAGGAAAAGGGCTTCTCGCCAGGATTCCACCAGCGAAGCAGCGGAAGCGAAACAAGAAAACCAAGAGCGCCAAATACGTTTCCAGCGATCTTATGCGCGTTCTCCATCCCGCGAGGAAGGAAGAGCAGTACCAGGGCACCCAGAAGCGGCGTGAAGAGAACCACGCTCAAGATGTGATGTGCAAGAAAGTCCATTCTCATCGCCTCTCAGCGCGCGCCGCGCAGCAGAACCTGCATATGATGCCCGTAATACGCCAGAAGAATTACCAGTCCTACCAAAATCAACATCGCGTAGCTGGAAAAGACTCCGGTTTGCAGCAGCCGCACCGGATAACTGAAAAGCTGCATCAGCTTCGCGCTGAAATTCAGCAACCCATCGATGATCCACTTGTCCCACCACATCGATAGAGTGGAGCCGAAGCGCGCCAGCCAGCCCGCGCCGTTTACGCCCACCCCGTCGATCACGTTGGCATCGAAGCGGCCGAGCAGCGTTCCGAGGTCCTTGGTGCGCTCGACGATTGCGGCATCATAGATTTCGTCGACGTAATATTTGTGGAGGAGCAATTGATAGAGTCGCGGCAATTTCTTGGCGACGAGTTCCGGCACGATCCTCTTGGAGCAATAAAGCTGGTACGCCAGGAAAATTCCGGCGGCAGCAATCGTGAGCGACGCCCCCATTAACAAAAGCTCTTTGAGAACAGCGTGATGCACGATATTCACCTCTCCTGTTTCAGGCAGTACGCCCTTCAGGATGGGGTCAAGAAATTTTTCGAAGCGGTTCTCTCCGCCGATTACTTCCGGCCAGCCAATCCAGCCGCCAACAATGGAGAATCCGGCGAGAATCATTAGCGGAACGGTCATGGGCCATGGCGATTCGTGGATGTGTTTCTCGACGTGCTCGTCGGCGCGGCAGTAACCGAAGAAAGTAAGGAAGAGCATGCGGAACATATAAAACGCGGTCAGTCCTGCGGTGATGAAGCCGACAACCCACAGCAGGAAAAAGCGGTCGAAGGCCCGGCCCAGGATTTCATCTTTGCTGAAAAATCCGGCGAAGGGGAAAATTCCGGCGATCGCCAGAGTGGCGATCAGCATGGTGTAGTAGGTGTACTTGATCTTTTTGTCGAGGCCGCCCATCTTGCGGATGTCCTGTTCGCCGGACATGGCGTGGATGACGCTGCCGGCGCCGAGGAACAAAAGGGCTTTGAAGAACGCGTGGGTCATGAGGTGAAAAATTCCGGCGGCGAAAGCGCCGACGCCGAGGGCGAGGAACATGTAGCCGAGCTGGCTGATGGTGGAATAGGCGAGAACTTTCTTGATATCGGTCTGGACGAGGGCCATGGAGGCGGCGAAGATGGCGGTGGCGGCGCCGACGATCGCGACGACATCCATCGCGATCGGCGACAGTTGGTAGATGGCGTTCATGCGCACGACCATGTAGACGCCGGCTGTGACCATAGTGGCAGCGTGAATCAGGGCGCTTACTGGAGTGGGACCTTCCATGGCGTCGGGGAGCCAGACGTAGAGAGGAATTTGTGCGGATTTGCCCATGGCGCCGATGAAGAGCAGGAGAGCGATGCCGGTGAGAACCGAAGAGCCGTAGCCTAGTGTTTGAGCGTCCACGGCGGCTTTGAGCGACTGGAGGATTCCGGTTGCGCCAGATGCGTCGGGCAAGCCCTGCGATGTGAAGCGGATGGTGCCGAGTGTTACCGCGGTCAGGAGAATGCCGAGGATGAAGCCGGCGTCACCGATGCGGTTGACGATGAAGGCTTTTTTGCCGGCGTCGGAGGCGGATTTTTTCAGGAAATAAAAACCGATCAGCAAGTAGCTGCACAGGCCGACGCCTTCCCAACCGACGAACATCAGCAGCATATTGTTCGCCAGGACCAGCGTCAGCATGGCGAACATGAAGAGATTCATGTAACCGAAGAAGCGGTAGTACCCGCCTTCGTGCCCCATGTACCCGACGGAGTAAACGTGAATCAGGAAACCGACTCCGGTGACGACCAGCACCATGACGCAGGAAAGAGGATCGAGAAGGAATCCCCAGTCCGCCACAAACGGTATGGCGTGTCCACCGGTCATCTGCATTGGCCCGGGCGTCAGCCATTCGAACATGATTTCCTGCGCGACGCGATGCTCCGGATCCGCGGCCAGCAATTGAAACACCGCGCCCGCGGCGTAGACAAAAGACAAACCCACGCTTCCCACACAGAGGACGCTGACGCCGGCATTCGGGAGCCGCCTGCCAAAGAAAAGCATCAGCGCCGCGGTCGCCAGCGGAAACAGCGGGATGAGCCAGAGATGATCGAGAAAGTAGCCCGTGGGCGTCATGCCGGTTTCATTTCTTCTTTCCTGCCTTCACCACTTCAACAAATCCATTTCGTCCGCCAGCACCGTTTCGCGGTTCCGGAAAAACGCGATGATGATTCCGAGTCCCACAGCGGCCTCCGCAGCCGCATCGGCAATAATGAAGAGCGCAAAGACCTGCCCCGCCACATCACCGTACAAACGGGAAAATGCCACCAGGTTGATGTTCACGGCATTCAGAATCAACTCAATGGACATGAGCACGACGATCACGTTGCGCCGCGTGACCACTCCGATCACGCCGATGATGAAGAGCGCGAGACTCAGGAACAGGTAATGTTCTATCGGAAGCATCGCTGCGTTACGCCCTTTTCTTGGCCATTACCACGGCGCCGATCATGGCCACGAGCAACAAAACAGACGCAATCTCAAACGGCAATAAATACGAATCGAACAGGCTTTTTGCCACCGCTTCGGAATTGAGCGGCAAACGGTTCGCGGCCACCGCCGTCAGCACCGGCAATCCCTGCCCGGGCATTTTCCCGGAAGTCCAGAACATCACGCCGACCTGGCCGGCCAGCGCGAGCGCGACAATGAGCGCCACCCACTTCTGCCGCGCGAACTGGATCTGCTGTAGCGCCACGTCCAAATTGACCAGCATGATCACGAAAACGAAGAGCACCATGATCCCGCCGACGTAAAGAATGATCTGGACGATAAACAAAAACTCCGCGCGCAACTGCAAGAAAATCCCCGCGGTCGCGAGCAGCGCGGTGATCAGAAAGATGGCGCTGTGGACGACGTTCCGCCGCGTCACCATGAGCGCGGCGCTCGCAACGGCGATGCCGGCAAAGAAATAAAATAGGACCTTATCCAGCATAAAAATCCGAAGCGGCGGTTTGCTCCTGGCGCGCGTCGTGCTGTTTCTCGAGGGCTAGAATAAGAAACGCGGCCAGCAGCGCCAGGATGGCCGCGGGAGTCGTAACCAGAAGCAGTCCCCAGCCGTGCAAGTGAAAGTAGGCTCCGGCGATCAAGGCCACGCCCACCAGCAAAACGTTGATGATGGACAGCGGGATCAGGAAATGCCACCCCAGGCGCATCAATTGGTCAAAGCGGTACCGCGGTATCGTGAATCGCAGCCACATGAAAAAATAGATGTACAGGCTCACTTTGAAAATGAACCAGAAGCCGCCGTGAACGCCAGCATAGAAGGGTTTCGCGATGGGCACGACGACGGGAGCCAGCAGGACAAGTCCCACAACAAAACAGAGACCTGCTACGGCCAGCATGAACAACTGTTGCACGCGCGTGGGCTGCTTTGGCACACGCACGACGCAATAGGCGGCAACAGCCACCAGCAGGAGCGTGGGCAACAAATCCAGGAAATTCATTAAGTGAAAGCCGGGAAGCTCGTGCACGCTTGCGAAGGGGCGGAGCCAGCCTCCCAGAAACAAAGTCGTTGCCACGGAAGCCACCACGATCATGTTCGTGTATTCCGCCAGAAAATAGAGCGACCAGCGGAATCCGCTGAACTCCGTCATGTACCCGGCGACGAGTTCGGACTCGGCTTCCGGCAAATCGAACGGCGCCCGGTTGGTCTCGGCAATGGAGGCGACGAGGTAAGTAAAAAAGGCCACCGGCGCCAGCAGCACGAACCAAATGCCTTCTTTGCTCTGCGCTTCCACGATCGATTTGATATTCAGCGTGCCCGTAAATAAAAGAGCGCTCACCAGCGCCATCCCCGCAGCGGTCTCGTAACTCACCAACTGCGCAGAACTGCGCAGCGCACCCATCAGCGAATAGTGGCTGTTCGAAGCCCAGCCGCCCAGCACGATGCCAAAAATTCCCAGCGCGCTGATGCCCACAACGAAGAGAATGCCAATGTTAATGTCCTGCGCGATCTGAAATGCCGGTCCGATCGCCAGGCCAGCCAGCGAAAGCAGCCCCGCCCCAACGGAAAGCACCGGCGCGAGCCAGAAGACGAGTTTGTCCGCGTTCTCCGGGATGATGTCTTCTTTGATGAGCAGTTTCAGCGCGTCCGCGATCGGCTGCAGCAAGCCATGCGGTCCCACGCGCATGGGCCCAAGCCGTGCCTGCATGTCCGCCATGATTTTGCGTTCCACCAGCACGATGTAGCCGACGATCAGCGGCAGAATCGCGACGACGGCCACGCCACAGAGCAGCGGCGCCCAGTACAGCTTCAGGAATTCAAGCGTTGCCTGGAGTGCGGCATTCATCAGCGGTCCACTTCTCCCAGCACGATATCAATTGTTCCGATGATGGCCACCACATCGGCCACCAGGTGCCCCCGCACCATGCGATCGAACGCCTGCAAATTTATGAAGGAAGGAGGCCGTATGTGCACGCGATAGGGCATGACCGTACCGTCGCTCACGATGTAGTAGCCGATTTCGCCCTTTGGCGCTTCAATGGCATGATAAACCTCACCCGGCGGCGGCTTCAGCACCTTCCCCACTTTCGCCAGTATCGGCCCGCTGGGAATATTCTCGATGGCTTGCAGGCAAATCAGCCGCGATTGCCGCATCTCTTCCATTCGAACCAGATAGCGATCGTACGTGTCTCCGGTTGTACCGACGGGAATTTCGAATTTGTATTGATCGTACGCCGCGTACGGCGCGGCCTTGCGGATGTCCCATTTCACGCCGCTGGCCCGAAGCACCGGCCCGGTCACACCAAAGGCGATGGCATCTTCCGCGGTCAGAATCCCCACGCCCTTCGTCCGCCCTATCCAGATGCGGTTTTGCGTGAGCAAGGTCTCGTATTCAGCGATGCGCGATTCAAAATCCTTGCAGAACCGTTCAACGTCCTTTTCGAGAGTGTCGTAGGCCTCGTATTGCAGCCCGCCGATGCGGAACGCATGCGTAGTCAAGCGCGCCCCGCAATATTTTTCAAAAATCTTCAGAATTTCTTCGCGCTCGCGGAAGCAATAGAACAACGGAGTGAGTGCGCCAATATCCAAAGCATGCGTTCCGAGCCACAGGAGGTGGCTGGCGATTCTCTGCAACTCCGTCAAGATCGTTCGAATCACGCGCGCCCGCGGCGGAGCTTCCACCACCAGCAGTTTTTCCACCGCCTCGCAATATCCCAGCCCGCTGCTCACCGCCGCGACATAGTCCATGCGATCAACGTAGGGAGCAAACTGCTGATAGGTGCGGTTCTCCGCGATTTTCTCCACGCCCCGGTGCAAATACCCGATGATGCACTCTGAGCCGATCACCCGCTCGCCGTCGAGTTTCAGCTTGACGCGCAACACGCCGTGCGTGGACGGATGCTGCGGCCCCATGTTGATGACCAGCTCGTCCGCGCCCAACAGCGTCTTGCTATCGTTTGTGGTATCGATGCTCAGCGTCGTCTTTCCTCTGCGGCCAAAACCGCCTCACTGACCGCTCTCAATTCCAAGATTCTCCCGCACCCATGCTGCGTCCTGCTGCAAGATGTCGTAGTCTTTCCGCAGCGGATAGCCTTGCCATTCGTCCGGCAGCAGAATACGTTTCAAATCCGGGTGTCCAGAAAAAACAATTCCGAACATGTCAAACACTTCGCGTTCCTGCCAATTCGCCGTGGGCCAAACGCTCACGACGCTCGGTACTTCCTCAGCGTCCGCTGCCCACACTTTCAGCCTTAGCCGCTCGTTCTTCGCGAAAGAGTATAGATTGAGAACCACGTCAAAGCGCTTCTCACGTTTCGGCCAATCCACCGCCGTCAAATCGGCGAGCATGTCGAATTTTTCTTCGTCGCGCAGGTGCAAGGCAATCTCCACCAACCGGGCGCGATCCACGGTCAGAATAGCCTGCTTGCGGTCCTCCATCGCTTCCAAAAGAGCCGGACCGAACTTGGCGCGAAATCGGGTAACGAATTCATTGCCGAGTGGGGTCTGCAGCACCACGGGCGGTTTTGGAGCGGCGGGAGCCGCCGGTTTCGGAGGAGCAGCGGGCGCCTTCGCGTCCGCAGGTTTGCCAGGGGGAGTTGACACCGCGGGTGTACTGCTTACGGGCTTATCGCCCGTGGGGACTTGAGGCGGTTTAGGTTCCTTGGGCTCGTCAGCCATGGACCCAGGGTGCGACTGGCTGCGGTGAACAGCTACCGTTCACAATCTGCGACAGAGGAGCAGCCGAAAATTCAAACGCCGCGTTTCTAACACACGCTACAAACCTAGTCAATCAGAACCACTTGCGCACGGGAGGAGGGGTGTTGGGGAGAGGAGGAAATTGCGGCTCACGCCCATTCAAGAGCACCCTTTTTGTATAGCCACAAATACCCGACGAGCAGGATTCCGAGGAACATTACCATCGAAGCCAGAGCGAACACTCCTTGGTGAGCCGCGACCCACCCTTTGTACAGAATCGCCCAAGGAATGAGGAACATCGTCTCGACGTCGAAAATCACAAACAGCATGGCCACAATGAAAAACCGCACCGAATAACGCCCGCGCGCATCGCTCTCCGGAGGAATCCCGCACTCATAGGGCTTGAGCTTCGCGCCGAACGCGGTGGATGCCGGCCGAATGAACTTTGCCAGGACCAGCGTTACCGCGGGAAACGCGATCACCAACACCGCGTAAATCAGTACAGGAATGTACGCGCTCTGCATCAATCCCTCACTGGCAGCATCCTATCACCGTTGTCAATCCCGGGGCCGGCTTACTTCTCGAACAGCAGCTCCCCGGCGCGGATGGTGGCTTTCACAACCGCCTTGATGAGCGTCACGCGGAGCTTGCCTTCTTCCAATTCCATAATTCCGTCGATGGTGCAGCCCGCGGGTGTCGTCACGGCGTCCTTCAGCAATGCAGGGTGATCGCCTGTTTCCAGAACCACACTCGCCGCGCCCTTCATAGTCTGCGCTGCGAGCAGCGTTGCCACATCGCGCGGGAGACCTACCTTGACGCCGGCTTCGGCCAGCGACTCGAGAATAATGTAGGCATACGCCGGTCCGCTCGCTGAAAGCCCGGTCACTGCATCCATATTTTTCTCGTCAACGACCACGGTGCGCCCGACGGCGTTGAACATCGCGCGCGCCATCTCCAGATGCTCCGCCCCTGCGTGTGCGCCGCGGCAAATCCCCGTCATTCCGCATCCCACAGCCGAAGGCGTATTGGGCATCGCGCGCACCACGGGGACTTTTCCTCCGAGACGCTGCTCGATGTAGCTCGTCGGCACCGACGCCGCAACGGAAATGACCAGCGTCTTCTCATTCAGCTCCGGGGCAATCTCTTTCAATACATCGCCCACAACTTGCGGCTTCACGCCGAGAAGCACGATGTCCGCCCCGTGCACCGCTTGGCGGTTTTCGGTCGTCGTAGACACGCCTAGTTCCTTCGCCAGCGCCGTGGCCTTCTCGCTGTGCTTCACCGTCGCGGTAACGCGCTTCGGCGAGAAAAGCTCCTGCTTCAGATAGGCTCGCAGCAGAATCCCGCCGAGTTTTCCTGTGCCCAGAACCGCTAGTTTTTTGTCCGATAGTTTTTGCGCCATGATCCAATCATTCTTGACTTGAATCGGCAATCGGTCAACCCAAGAATCTCAAACGACGCCGCCTCAAGCGGTTACTTCGGCGAGAACAGCTCTTCTGTCAGACAGGCCCACGCGTCCCATCGAAACATACACCACGTTCCTAAGAAATGGTGTATAGTTTCGGTATGGGCAGAACAAACATTGAGATTGACGAGAGTCTGGTGCGCAAGGCGCGCAAACTGACGCGGCTTAAGACCAAGCGGGAAATCGTGGACAAGGCGCTGGAACTCCTGGTGCGCTCGGAAAGCCGCAAGGGCATCCTTCGGCATTATGGAACGGGAATCTGGAAAGGTGACTTAAAGGCGATGCGCAGGAACCGCGGTTGATCCTGGTGGACAGCTCGGTGTGGATCGATTTTTTCAGTTCAGCGCCCGGCCGCGCGGGAGATGAGTTGCGGCGGATGATCAGCGACGCCGAGCCTTTTGCTCTGACGGGGGTGGTGGTCGCCGAGATCCTTCAAGGCCTCACGCGAGATGCCAGCCGGATCGAGCACTATCTTTCCCAGTGGGAGATGCTCGAGCCACGTGGCTTCCGGACCTACCGAGATGCGGCGGCGATTTTCCGGCTGGGGCGCACCAAAGGTGTGAGTCT
>WNFS01002444.1_pt1 | contig 14046 bp, 15 predicted proteins | sample 5400141 | NCBI WGS metagenome assembly WNFS01 (sample SAMN13153358, study PRJNA577476) | soil metagenome | isolation source: 60 cm saprolite under Madrone tree | place: USA:California | collected 2016-06-14
GCAACAGCCAGCCGTGGCAATTGGTGATCGCCTCGGGTGCGGCGACCAGGAAATTTCGCGATGTGATGTATGGTGCCGCCTCCAGCGGCAAGCCGAACAGCGGAGACTTTCCGTTCCCGCGCGAATATCGCGGCGTCTACCTGCAGCGCCGTCGAGAAAGCGGCTTTCAGCTTTACAACTCGCTCGGCATAGTCAGGGGCGACAAGGCGGCCTACGCCAGGCAGGCGCTGGAAAACTTCAATTTCTTCGGCGCGCCGCACGTTGCCATCGTTCATACCGACGAGGCGCTCGGCGTCTACGGCGCGATCGATTGCGGCGGATATGTCACGAGCTTCATGCTGGCCGCGCAGGCACTGGGCGTGGCCACGGTACCGCAGGCGGCGCTGGCGTTTCATTCCGAGGTGGTGCGGAAGCATTTCGGCCTCGGCGATGACCGGAAGGTGGTCTGCGGCATTTCATTCGGGTTCGCCGACCGCGATCACAAGGCCAACAGCTACCGCACGACACGCGCAAGCCTTGCGGACGCGGTGACGTTGGTCGACGAATAAGGACGGCAAGGAAAGCCCCGGCCGCTTAAGCGATCGGGGTTTCCATTTTAGCGGAGAGCGTTATCGATCAGTAGATGTAATCGCAGACATTCACGGTGCGCAGGCGCATGCCGTGGCGGGTCTGAACCCACCGCTGCTGATAGCAATTGCTGACGCCGGTGTTGATATAGAGGCTCGGGCCGACGCTCCAGCCACCATAACCCCAGCCGTGATGAAAGCCATGGGCCGAGGCGGATCCGGGAGCCAGCGCGACAACGCCAAGCGAAGCCGCGGCGATCAGTCCGAGAGTAATCTTGCGAAGCATTATCGTTCTCCAGTCAAATTGGCGCGATGCCGTTGTTGTGTCCCTGCCCGTCTGTCGCAGCGACCTCGCGGCGCGTTCAATGGCGCGCTAAACTATTGTGTTTCCGGAGTGTTTCGCGGAGCCAGGCGAAGATATCTTGGCGAATGGTCACATGTTAACTCAGGCCTCATCCTGAGAGACTGACCGGAAAAAAGCGATCAATAGAACAAAACGGTTGAAATCGTCATTGCGACCCGTTGGCTCCTCGCAATGACGTGGAGACTGGAAAGTCTTATCAAAATTTTGGCGGACGCTTTTCCGCATACGCCTTGACGCCTTCCTTGATCTCGACGCTCTGCATGCTGTCGCGATGGCGGCGGTCGGCAGCTTCTTCATCCAGCCTTCCGCGGGCGAACTCGTTGATCGTGCGCTTCATGCCGCGCATCGCCAGCGGCGCGTTGGCGGCGAGAATGCCGGCGAGCTGATCGACCTCCTGGTCGAGCGCCTCGGCCGGCACCATCGCTGTGAGATAGCCGATCCGCAGCATCTCCGCGGCGCCGATCTTTTCCGCGGTCAGGAACAGCCGCTTGGCGTTGTCGACGCCGAGCCGCGCCACATAGCGCTTGATGCCGCTCTTGTAGTAATGCAGCCCGAGCCGCGCCGCCGGCATGAACATCTCGCAGGTGTCGACGCCGATACGGAAATCGCAGGCCAGCGCCAGGTCGGTCGCGCCGCCATAGACGCCGCCGTTGAGCCGGCAGATCGTCGGTAATCCGAGATCTTCAAGGCGGTTGACGACGATCTCGAATGCCGATCCGGCGGTCTGCTCTTGCGCCCTGGCGTTGCGTTCGGCGATCGAGCCGAGATCGTACCCGCTACTGAAGGCCCGGCCGGTGCCGGTCAGCACCAGAACCCGGAGCGCGGGGTCGGCCTCGATCCGGTCGAACAGTTTCAATAGCGCGTCGAGGTCCTCGGGCTGCAGCCGGTTCAAATGCTTCGGCCGGTTGAGACGGATGGTGGCCCGCGCGCCGTTGATGTCGAGCACCGGCGCGCTTGGCGCGTCAGTGGCACCGGAGGAATGCCTCTGCATCATTTGTTCTCCAGCGCGCGGCGCTTGGCTTCGGCGTCGATGGTCTGGGCAAGGTCGGGATGCCGCGCCATCAGCATGCGGAAGTCGACGAGATCGAGCACCAGGAGCCTCGACACCCGCGTGGTCGTGATGTTGGCGGAGCGCACATTGTTGCCAAGCAGCGCCATCTCGCCGAAGAACGCGCCTTCGCCCAGCCTCACCTTCTTACCCGGCAAGTCGACCTCGACCTCGCCGGCGGCGATGAAATACATGCAGTCTCCGGTCCTGCCTTTGCGGATAATCATGGTGCGCGCCGGCAGGTCCATGGTGCGCAGCATCTGTGTCACGTCGGCGATCGCCGCCGGGCCCAGCGCTGCAAAGAACGGTACTTTGCTTACCGACTCCCAGGTTTTCAGGAAATTGTCCCGGCGGGTCTCCGCGGCGAAACCGGTGGCGAGGATACCGGTCCACAGCCCGAACACGCCGAGGCCGCAGATCATCACGAAAGCCGCGACCAGGCGGCCGAGCGGCGTGATCGGCACCACGTCGCCATAACCGACGGTAGTCAGCGTCGTGACGGCCCACCACAATGCCGCGGGCACGCTGCCGAACGCGACCGGCTGGACGTCGCGTTCCAGGAAATGCACCGCCACCGAGGCCACAAACAGAACCATCAGGAAAATCGCCAGCACGCTCAACAACGGCCCGGATTCCAGGACCAGCACCCGGCGCAACTGCCGCAATCCCGGAACCCCCGGAACCACCTTGAACATCCAGAACACGCCTAGCAGCCACGCCGTTTTCGGATTCACGCCGAGCATCATGGCGACCGGCACGCCCAGGGCGCCCACGGCGTCCACCACGCCGCGCCCGGATGTGGCATAGCTCCATCCGCGCTCGGCGAGAGAGGCGTGGCGGAGCCGGACCACCCACTCGAACACAAAGAAGGCCAGGCACGCCCACAGCACCGCATCGACCCAGTGATGCGTCGCCTCATAGGCGGGATCGACCGTGAGCAGAACCATCATGACGACGCCGACCGCAACCGCGAAATAGGCGGGTCGGGTCATGTTGCGGCCGGCGGTCGCGGTCACGAATTGCGCCAGCGCAGGGGTAACAAGCGGCTTGGTCATCGGAAGGCAGCGCCTGTCGCTTAAAACCGGTCCCACAAGGTGCCCGGGTGGAGCGGGGTCGTCAACGCGGCGGGCAGGACAGCGTGATCACCGGGCCATCGGGCTGCGCGTGGCGCGGACCCGTTGGGCGTTCCTCACCATGAGGGACTAGGCGCTTTGCGCGGTCTTGACTATCACCACATTGTCGTCATGACCGGCGCGGCGCTTCAGGCTTTCGCGCCGCATGGCGATGTCGTCGCGCACGAATTCATATCCGAGCTTGAACGTGTCCAGCCCGTCGCTTGAAATGGTGCCGTCGCGGAGTCCGATCACCACGCCCCGAAGAATTTGCTCGAGTTCCTCCTGCAGGGCGTCGAGGGCATCCATCGAGGTGGCATGTTCGATCCGTTCGCCGATGTCGAGAATTGCGGTCGCCAGCTCGCTGGCCTTCTCCGGCGCAATCCTGGTCACCTTGGCGTAGAGCGCGGCAAATATCGAGCCGATGATGCTGAGCGCCGCTGCGGCGAGATACAAAAGATCGCTGTAGCGGTCCATGAACGACTTGGTGTCGTCATTGATATATTCGGCCGCGCCCTGGTGCGCGACAACGAAGGCGTCCTTGTCGGTGTCCGCCGGTTCGATCCTGGAGGCGAAGCCATCCGGCAGCGCGAGTTCGGCCTTGTTTTCGTAGATCGTGCGCGCGAGTTCTCCCGCGGTCGCCGACGACATCCTGGACTGCGCGACCAGCAGCCATTGCAGCCCGGCGGTGGTGAGATCGTCATCGGGAATAGGGGGCGCCGAGGACAGCATGCCCGTCGCCAGCGTTTCCTCGGAAATTGCCGGATCGCGTCTCGCCAGCGCTTTCGTCTCGTCGATGGCGTTCAGGGTGAAGGCGCCACGCTTGGCATATTGTTCATAGCTCTTGTTTTTCACGATGGTCGAGGCGTGTGCAATTGCGATCGCCGCGCCATAGCCGCCCGATGCAAACAGTTTATCGAGCGGCGAATTCGGCGGCGCCGGCTGGACCGCGGAAGCGGCGTCGGAACCATCGGAAATTTCCAGGATTTTGCGGACGAATGCCGCGTTATTGTCGCCGTCGGCCAAAACCGCGATCTTCTTTTTCTTCAGCTCCGCAAGCGACTTGATCTTTTTGTTGGGAGGGCTGAGCAGCAGCAGCACGTCGTGCTCGAGAATTGCCAGCGCACGCGCGCGGGGCGGTACCTTTGCGTCGGCGCGCAGCACGGCAAGATCGGCCTGCCTGCGATCGAATTGCGCCAGCGCTTTGCCGCTATCGGCGTTGGTCACGATTTTGAGACGCAACTTTGAAGGGTTGTTGTTGAGGACGGTGGCAAGCTTTTCGGCAAAGCGCGCTTCAACGCCGTTGGCATCTCCGGCGGCGAAGACCAGGGTTTCGGAATTCTTCAGCCAAATCCGGCCACCCCAAACCGTCGCCACGGTCAGGATCAAGGTCAGCGCGACAAACAGCAGCATCTGTCTGCGGTTACTGACGCGCGGACGCGGGGGCGGCTTTTCCGCATTCGGCGTTAGGATTTCAGCACTCATGGCTCATACCCGCCGCGGGGGGCGCATCGCCATACCGGCTCCTAGGATCGCCCGAACGAGATCGTAAATATCTAAAAAAGAACGATAATTTTCAGCTTAAGGATGATATCCGGCCCGCGGCGGATTGCAAACCGGCTCGTTCGGTAACCTTACCGGCGCAGCCGCGTCGATGAAGGGGAACCTATCGCGGCGGATCACACCTCGTTTTTTTGGGTTCCGCGCAGGTGCATTCTGCCCCGGGAGGTGCCATAAATAACCAATACCGGTTCAATTGTCCGGGTTTAAGAAGAACTTGCGCTGAAGCCTGCTAATCTTCCCGAACCGTTCCAGAGGGCGTCAGCTTTGTCGTTTCCTGCCATGTCGTCGTCGGTTCCGGTTGGTGCCCTGGTGGGATGGATGCTGCTCCTCACCGCCAAGCACGTCGTTGCGGACTTCTTTCTGCAGAACAGGTGGATGGCGGTCGGCAAGGACCAGAAGAGGGGCTGGGCGCTGCCATTGCTGGCGCACTGCCTTGTGCACCTTGCGGTTGCAATGGTGCTGATCCTGATGATCGCGCCGCGGTTCTGGTTCGTCGCCCTGGTCGATTTTGCGATCCATATCGCAGTCGACCGCGCCAAGGGATTTTGCGTCTCCACCTTCGCGGTGAAGCAGGAGCAACAATGGTTCTGGTGGCTGATCGGGATCGATCAGGCGCTGCACCATCTCACCGGTTTCGGTCTGTCGATCTTCATGGCGGCGAATTGAGCTTGCCGGCCTACCACGCCTGCCAATCCGGTCGGCAACGGTGTCGAAGAATTCCGGGCACTGTCGCAGGTCGGAGATGGTGAAGGGCATTGCGGCTTTCATGTGAGGACGTATCTATTTGCGCGCAACCCAATCGCGCGGCATCAGACGCGTCCATCAATAGGGAAAAAACCAATGACAGAACAGCCGCTGACAAAAAAGACCGTCGACGTGCTAGATAGCAGCATGGCCTATCACGAACGCGGCGAGGGCGCGCCGGTGTTGTTCCTGCACGGCAATCCGACCTCGTCCTATCTGTGGCGCGACGTCATTCCCGAACTGGAGGGACGCGGCCGGCTGATCGCGCCGGATCTGATCGGCATGGGCGATTCCGCCAAACTGCCAAATCCCGATATCGACACCTATCGTTTCACGACCCACCGTCGGTATCTCGGAGCGTTCATCGATGCGGTGATCGGGCACGAAAAATCCGTCGTGCTCGTGGTGCATGACTGGGGCTCGGCGCTCGGCTTCGACTGGGCCAACCATCACCGCGACCGCGTCAGCGGCATCGCCTACATGGAAGCAATCGTGCGGCCGATCGCGTCCTGGGACGAATTCAGCGCGGCGGCGACGCCGATCTTCCAGGGCTTCCGCTCCGACAAGGGCGAGGCGATGATCCTGGAGCGCAACATGTTCATCGAGCGGGTGCTGCCGGGATCGGTTTTGCGCAAGCTGACCGAGGCCGAGATGACCGAATATCGCCGGCCTTATCTGAAGGCCGAGGACCGCTGGCCAACGCTGACCTGGCCGCGGCAGATCCCGATATCCGGCGAACCCGCCGACGTGGTGCAGATCGTGGCCGATTATTCACAATGGCTGGCCGGGCGCGACATTCCAAAGCTGTTCATCAACGCCGAGCCCGGCGCCATCCTGATCGGGGCTGTCAGGGAGTTTTGCCGAAGCTGGAAAAACCAGAACGAAGTCACCGTACCGGGCTCGCATTTCATCCAGGAAGATTCCGGGCCCGCGATCGGCCGGGCCGTGGCCGACTGGATGAAGGCAAACGCGCTATAGCGAGAACCGGATCGCGGCGGCTGTCTGATTCGGCCATTCCGTTCAAGTGTCCGCGGGCGATGACCGGCTGCCGTGGTTAACCTTACGTTAGAGACTTGCATTGCATCCTGCGGGCGGGGGAATGCAAATGTTTTCAAGCCGCGATGCCTTCGATAACGATTTTTGCCCGGTTCGGGATGAATTGCTCGGCGAAATGTATCGCGCCAACGAGAACGGCTTGCCGCATCTGGTAGAGAGCATCTCTTCCGATGTTCGGGCCATGCTGGCGCTGTTCTGCTATCGCAGAAGCCATCTCTATTCGCTGGCGCTTGCGGTCGCCTCAACCTGCAGCGAACGCGAGTTGGTCGAGTTCGGCGGTCGTGTCGGCTCTACCCTCTACGCGCTGTCGCGCGAGCCGGCGGCGCGCGCTGCGCCGTCATCGTCCTATGGCAATCGCAAGCCGATCACGCTCTCGACCAAGCCGCTCTCTACTCTCGCACCTGATGACGACGAGCTGGACGAAGAGTTCGCCCAAGCCGCAACGGCGTAGATCTCATAGTCGTCGTCCCTGCGGAAGCAGGGACCCATAACCACAGGCGTGATTTGCTTAGAAGGCGTCTGCCACGCTGCCTTACTGATAGATCACGCGGTATAGGTCCCGGCTCGCGCTTCGCTTGGCCGGGACGACCCTTGGGTTATGCAAGCCCCGGCAGGCGCCTCGACATCGCCGGTATGTCGCGCAAGCTGCGCAATATCAGAGATCGCTCGGATGCTCCCAGATCAGGCTCCGTCGCCATCTCGCCCTGAGCAGGTCACGCCGCTCGGGATATTTTTCGTCGAGATAAAGGGCATCGACGACGCGGTCGGTTCGAAAGCTGCGAAAATCACTGCGCAATTCGCACCATGCCGCCAGTATCCGCACCGCTTCGTGATAGCCGATCGCGATCGGCCAGATCGTGCGTTCGCTGTCGCGGCCGTGTTCGTCGCGATAGCGCAGCGCGATTTTCCTTCCTTCGTGAATCTGCGCACGCGTCCGCGCCATGTCGATGCGGTCGGCCTCCTTCTGCCAGGCCGGGCGGGCGCGGCTGGCCGGTTCAAGCACGAAGGGCCTTAGCCGTTCGGGGACGGTGTCGGCAATTTTGGCGATGAGGTCGTGGGCGGCGCGGGACAGGGCGGTATCGGCATGGCCGGCGACCCATTGCGCCCCGAGCACGGCCGCTTCGATCTCATCGGGGGTGAGCATCAAGGGCGGCAGGTCAAATCCCTTCTCCAGAATATAACCCATGCCGGCCTCACCGCGGATCGGCACGCGCTGTTCGATCAGGGTCGCGATGTCGCGGTAGATCGTCCGCTTCGAGGTCTCCAGCTCGGCGGCGATCGCATCTGCCGTCAATGGTTTCCGGGTGCGCCGGAGCACCTGGATGATCTGGAACAGCCGGTCGGCACGTCTCATGGCGGTTCTCTTTTTTACAGGGCGGCTCGCCGATGCTGACAGCATGTTGGCAGCAGGTGGCGAGTATACCGGGACAACGCTCCAACGAAGAGGATTTTGTCCATGATGATTCCTTATGGCTTCGGAGATTTCCGGCCGTTCTGGCGTGCCCAGCCTTGGGCGTGTGAGCATTTGATTTCCGTCCACTGGACCCCCGGTGATTTGCGCTGGGCGGTCGCCGCACTGACCTTGCGTTCGTTCGCCGCTCTGGACGCCTTTGCGGAGAAACAACTGGTCTCCTTAGCTCGAAACGTCATGGGGCGCGCCCTGCAGGGGGCCCGTTTCGCAGCTGACATGACCGCTGCTGACACCACGGTGGCAGCAGGGAATGGCTAGTCTCGAGCGGCTGTTCAAGAAATCGGGAGCGCCCAGATGATTACCCTCCATGGCTTTGGTCCCGGCTTCGGCTTGCCGGAAATCAGCCCTTTCGTGACCAAGACCGAAGTCCAGCTGAAGATGGCCGGTCTTGCCTATCGCAAGGAGAGGGCGACGCCGCCGGCCTCGCCGAAAGGGCAGCTGCCCTATATCGTCGATGAGGGCGAGCGTATTGCCGATTCCACCTTCATTCGCGCCCATCTTGAAGGCAAATACGGTTTCGATTTCGACGCCCCTCTCAATTTGCAGCAGCGGGCGCAGGCCTGGGCGTTTGAACGGATGATCGAGCACCACGTCTATTGGGCACTGATCGGCGCGCGTTGGGTCGATGATGAAAATTTTGCCAAGGGGCCTGCGCATTTCTTCGATGGCGCGCCCGAGCATCGGCGCGAAAAACTTCGCGAGGACGCGCAATTCCGCGTCGCCGAGAACTACCTGCTGAGCGGTCTCGGCCGCCACGCTCCGGACGAGGACATCGACCTGGCCGCCCGCTCGCTGTTTGCGCTGTCGGTGCAACTCGGGGACAAGCCGTATCTGATGGGTGACACCCCCTGCGGTACCGACGCCACCGCATTCGGTGCCCTGGCCGGAATCCTCACCCCGTTCTTCGCCTCGCAATTGCGGGAGCGGACCGAGGAATTCCAGAATCTTTCAGCCTATGTCAATCGCATGATGCTTCAGTACTATCCGGACTTCGACTGGATGCCGCTGCGACAGGCGGCCTGAAGCCTAATCCACCAGGGCGGGCTTGCCTTTCAAGGTGGCCAGCTGCGCTTCGAGTTCGGCGATCCGCGCGTCGCGTGTGGCCAGCGCCGCCGCGACGTCGGCGGCGTCGAATTTTTGCGGGATGTGCTGCGGGCAGTTGGTGTCCCACGCCGAAACCTTGAAAAGGATGACCTGTTCCGGCCGCGCCTTGTAGTCTTTCGGCATCAGCGATTTCATTAGCGCCGGATCGTCATCGGCCGCACGGGCCTCGCCCCAAATCTTGACCCGGCGGCGATGGGCGTAATCCATCACGAAGATGTGGGCCTTGGGGTTCTCCGACAAATTACCTTGGGTGATGTATTGCCGGTTGCCGCTGTAATCGGCGAACGCCAGCGTGTTCTTGTCCAGAACCCTGATGAACCCTTTGGGTCCGCCGCGATGCTGGATGTAGGGCTGGCCGTCGGCGCTGGCGGTGGCGAAAAACAGGCTGTTGGTTTCCGCCAGAAATGCCGCGAGGTTTTCATCGATCTCGGTGCGCCAGCCGCCGTTTTGTTCGACATGGGCGTAGGCATCGCGCGATCCCTTGCGGGTCTGGATCGCTTTCACCGCCGGCGTGAACGCCACGTCGCTGGAATAGCTGTGAATGTCTGACATCGAAAAAACTCCTGAACGCCGAGGGGCGGAAGCTCCCCGTGCTCTCCGTCAAACGAAGATGGGCTTCTTCGAATTTTGAACAATCCTGCCAATTGACACTTCATCATTGCGGCATATGAAATAATGCCATGGATCGCATCGACGCCATGCAGGCCTTTGTCGCGGTGGCCGACCTCCAGGGGTTCGCGCCGGCGGCCCGCAAACTCGGGATGTCGCCGTCGGGCGTGACGCGGCTGATTGCGGCGCTGGAGGATCGTATCGGCGCGCGGCTGTTGCAGCGGACCACGCGGCAGGTCGCGCTGACCGACGTCGGCGCGCGCTACCTGGAACGTGTCAGGCGGATTCTTGCCGATGTCGAGGAAGCCGAAGGCTCGGCGCAGGCGGAGCGGACGCGGCCGAGCGGATGGCTGGTGGTCTCGGCGCCGATCGGATTCGGGCGCCGCCATGTCAGCCCCGTGATGTCGGCCTATCTGACACGCTATCCCGAAGTTTCTGGCGAGCTGCGGCTGTCCGACCGCATGATCAATCTGGTCGAAGACGGCGTCGATCTTGCGATTCGGATTGGCCATCTCGCCGACTCCACGCTCGTCGGGCGTCATGTCGGCGAGATGCGGCGGATCGTGGTCGCCTCATCCGGCTATCTGAAGCAGCACGGCGAGCCGAGGACGCCGCAGGCGATCGCTTCCCATGAGACGATACAGTTCGGCGCCACGGCCGCGCAGCCGGACTGGCACTTTGTCGAAGGTGGCAAAGAGGTTCGCGTGGCCTGTACGCCGCGGCTCACCACCAACAGTGCCGATGCCGCGATCCAGCATGCCGAGCAGGGCGGCGGCCTGACGCGGGTGCTGGCCTATCAGGCGGCAGACGCGATCAGGGCCGGCCGGCTTCGCATCGTGCTGCAAAAATTCGAGCAGCCGCCGCTGCCGATCCATATCGTCTATCCGACCTCGCGGCTGTTGTCGGCCAAGGTGCGCACCTTCATCGATCTCGTCACCGAAGTCAGCAATTGGCATTTTGGAGAATGACTCCATTGCAGTCATGCGGAATGCGCCTCTGCAAAATTCATGGTCATCACCCGCGAAAGCGAGTGATCCAGCAATCGCCGGCGTCTCAATTCCTACAAAGGTCGCTGAATACTGGATGCGCCGCTTGCGCGGGGCATGACAGAAGAAGTTGATCCCCGCCCCGGAACGACGTGGTCCTTCTTCGGCACCACGCGAAAGGTCCCGTTGGCGCGCGCGATCACGACGTCGTCGGCCTTGATTAAACTTTGCGCGAAGCAGATCGTGCTGCCGGTCTTGATCACGTCGGTCTCGACCGCGAGCCATTGTCCGACCTGCGCCGTGCCGACAAAATCGACCGCAAGCCCGATCGTCACCAGCGAGGATGCCCCGCCCATCACCTGCAAGCAACTATATCCCATCGCGTTGTCGGCGAGGGCTGCAATCAGCCCGCCATGAATCAGGCCGCGGCCATTGGTATGCGGCTTGGCAAGCCGCAATCCGATGATCACGGCTTTGTCCGTTCGTTTCGAATATAGCGGCTCCCAGGGATCGGTGAGCGGACTCTTCCGGAAGTGGGGTTCGAAACCTATGGGGATATCGGTGCTGATAGCGGTCATGCGAAGCGCTCGCGTGCTGGCGATACATTCCGCCATTGAACGCGCTCACTGCGAGAAATGCACCGCATACAAAGTTTAAAACGGGATTTTGGCGTCTGTTTGAAACGGAGTGCGCCCGGCTTCGTCATTGCGAGGAGCGTAAGCGACGAAGCAATCCATCAGTTTCCTTGCCGCGCTCTGGATTGCTTCGCTTCGCTCGCAATGACGGTACAATCACGCCGGCAGTTCATATCCGATCGCTGATTCGATATCGATCGTTCGTTGCACGGCGGGACGGGCCATCATGCGCGCATAATGGGCGGTGAGGTTCGGGAAAGTTCCGGGCGCAGGCTTGAGCGAATTGGCGAACCGCCAGTACAGACGAAACAGATGGATATCGGCGATTGAATAACGGGCTAGCGCCCAGCCGCTACCCAGCCGCCGGTCGGCAATTCCCCAGACTTCCTTGGCATGTTCCAGTCCGCGCCGTCGCGCGGGATGCAGGCTGGAAGCGGCAAAGGACATCCATGAAAGCGCCTGCGCGTCGGCTTCGATATCGTCGCGGGGCAAGAGCTCAGCGTCCGGAAAGCGCTTTGCAAGATAATAGAGGATCGCCGCGACTTCGGTGAGGGGGCAGCCGTCGATGATCAGTGTCGGGACCTTGCCCTCTGGATTGAGTACAAGATAGGCCGGCGAGCGCAGATCGTTACTCCTGAACGACATCGGCTTGCCTTCGAAGGGCACGCCAATCTCGCGCAGCGCGATGTGCACGGCAAACGAACTCGAGCCTGGCGCAAAATATAGAGTTAGCATGGTGTGGGTCCAATCCAGCAACAGGCACGGTCCTCATCCTGAGGAGCGCGAAGACGCGCTCCTCCCATGAGGGTTTTCCCGTGTCGCAGGGGGCGTGCTCTTGTGCCCTCGCCCGAACCGCTAATACGGCAATCCTACGTAGTTCTCGGACAGCGACGTCGTCGCCGCCTTCGAACTCACGAGATAATCCAGCTCAGCCAGTTGAATTCGCGCGCCGAATTCTCCTTGATCGGGGAATTTGTGCAGCATCGAGGTCATCCACCAGGAGAAGCGCACCGCCTTCCAGACCCGCGCCAGCGCCTTGGCCGAATAGCTGTCGATGCCGGCGGAAGATTTTTCGTCGTAATATTCCCGCAAGGCGTGGGAGAGAAAATGCACGTCGCTGGCGGCGAGGTTGAGGCCCTTGGCGCCGGTCGGCGGCACGATGTGGGCGGCGTCGCCGGCCAGAAACATCCGCCCGAACCGCATCGGTTCGGCGACGAAGCTGCGCAGCGGCGCGATGCTCTTTTCGATCGAGGGCCCGGTGACCAGGTCGTCGACCGCCTTCTGGTCCAGCCGCCGCTTCAATTCATCCCAGAACCGTTGGTCCGGCCATTGATCGACGTGATCGTCGAGCGGACATTGCACGTAGTAGCGGCTGCGGTGCATCGAGCGCATGGTGCAAAGCGCAAAGCCTCTTTCGTGGTTGGTATAGATCAATTCGTTTGAGACCGGCGGCGTCTCAGACAGAATCCCGAGCCAGCCGAACGGATAGATCCGCTCGAATGTCTGGACTGCTGCTCGCGGCACGCTGGCGCGGCTGATGCCGTGTTGGCCGTCGCAACCGGCAATGAAATCGCAGGCGATCTCGTGGCCGACGCCGTCCTTGACGTAAGTGACACGCGGATGATCGGTGTCGAAATCATGCGGCTTGACGTCGGCGGCCTGATAGATCGTGGTGAGACCGGCCGCCTTACGCGCGTTCATCAAATCGAGCGTCACTTCGGTCTGGCCGTAGATGATCACCGTCTTGCCGGTGGCGGCCTTCATATCGATGCGGTGGCGCGCGCCGCCGAAGGAGAGTTCGATGCCGTCGTGGACCAGGCCCTCGCGGTGCGCGCGCTCGCCGGCGCCCACTTCATCGAGCAGAGCTACCGTTCCCTCTTCCAGAAGCCCTGCACGGATGCGGCCGAGCACATAGTCCGGGGTTTGGCGCTCGAGGATGACGTTGTCGATGCCGTAGGTGCGAAGCAATTGTCCCAGCAGCAATCCCGCCGGCCCCGCGCCAATGATTGCCACTTTTGTCCGCAATACTTGCTCCCCTGATCGTTATAGGCTTGACCGTAGCCGCTGCGGAGGTCGCCGCAAGTTCTTGCAATGACAATTATATCATATAACAATGCGCGCAAAGGGCCATTGAAGCCCTGATGTTATAAAGGGAGACGATGTCGATGAGGAGGACGTTGTTGGCGTTGCTGCTGGCCGCCGCATTGACGCCTGCGTTGGCGCAGGAAAAAACCTTCGAGCTGAAAATCTCGCACTGGGTACCGGCCTCGCACCCGCTGCAAAAGTCGCTGGAAGACTGGGGCGCCGCGGTCGAGAAAGCATCCGGCGGCACGATCAAATATAAAGTCTATCCCGCGCAGCAGCTCGGCAAGGCCTTCGACCATTACGACATGGCGCGCGATGGCATCGCCGACGTCACCTACGTCAATCCCGGCTATCAGCCCGGCCGCTTCCCGATCATCGGCGCCGGAGAACTGCCATTCCTGATGTCCGACGCCAAGGGCGGCTCGATGGCGCTCGACGCCTGGTATCGAAAATATGCCGAGAAGGAGATGAAGGACGTCAAGTTCTGCCTGGCGTTCATCCACTCGCCCTCCTCATTCCACTCGCGTACCAAGAAAATAATGGTGCCGGATGACATCAAGGGCATGAAGATCCGTCCCGCCCACGCCACCATGGCGAATTTCGTGACGCTGCTGGGCGGCACCAACGTCCAGTCTTCGGCGCCGGAAGTCCGCGACATCATCGAGCGCGGCGTTGCCGACGCCGTCACCTTCCCATGGGGATC
>WNFS01004830.1_pt1 | contig 14027 bp, 9 predicted proteins | sample 5400141 | NCBI WGS metagenome assembly WNFS01 (sample SAMN13153358, study PRJNA577476) | soil metagenome | isolation source: 60 cm saprolite under Madrone tree | place: USA:California | collected 2016-06-14
CTCCTGGAAGGCGGTCGACTCGCTGTTCAAACCGCGCATGATCAGTGTGCTGCCGTTGACGCCTCCGAAGGGGCCCCTATCGGTGTAATTGACTCCGGCCATCGAATGCGCGAGGCCGGCGATGTCCTCGATACCCTTTTGTTCCAGTGCGGCGCCGGATACGGCGGTAATACTGATGGGAAGATCCTGGGCGGAGACCGCGCGGCGGGACGCAGTGACCACGACCTCCATCAGGGCGGTATCCTCATTCGGTGCCGGTGACGGTGCCGGCGCGGGAGCGGCGCCGGCGGGGACACCGTAAAGAGCGGTCAGCACCCCCACAGTGAGCGACGACACTGCGCCGAAGTGACGGCGCCTGTACCCTGCTGCACTCACGGAATGTCGCGCTCGGGGATGGATCTTCATAGGGAACTCCTCGCTTCGACGTGGTCGTGCCACCCATGAGGAGATTCATTGCGAGATTCGGGATTTTTTTCCCAGACTAGGGAGACCATCCCGAGGACGCGCAAGCCTCCTCGACATTGTTCTCCCGGGCTTTTGTCCCGCCGTGTATCCCTTTTTTAAGGACTGCCTCTCTCGGACCAGTCGCCCACCGAAGCAGGCCGGAACCCTAGACGCACATTTGATCAATAGCTGTGCAAATGTCGTGCCTGATGCGTCGCGATCGCTACGAGTGCGTGGATTTTGCAGAAAACGCGGGGATATAGTCGTTGTGCCAACGCATCGCGGAACCGAGTATCGTTGTACGAGCTGCGGATGTCGCACTATGAACGAACAATTCTTAACGCCGACGCCCCAGATTCGCGCGCGACCGACATCGTCGAACACAGCTGGCCAGAGGGAGCTATCTCGCGATCGATGACGACTTCGTCATCGAGCGTCACCCCGCGCCGGTTTTGGCAAGCGTCGCGGCGCCTTGAGGGGATTGTGAGAGCGCCGGCTCAGCGCTGGCGCAACTGCGCGTAGTACAGAGACACCATCCAGCACACCTCCGCGGTGATTTGCGCTTCCTGCGCCGGCGCCTCGAGGGCCATTTCGGTGGCAGCGTACATGACTTCCGTCGAGAGCCGCGTGGCTGCCAGCAGGCGCTTGTGCGAAAGATTGGGATATTGCGGCTGCAAGGCCTTGGCCAGACGCCGCGCCACCAGGTCGCGCGATTCGATCCGTACGGCGTGCAGCAGCGGCACGGCCCGCATCGCGCGCATGATCCAGATGCCACCCGGTTGACGGCGCGTAATGGTATTCACTTCGGTCTGCAGCCGTCGATTGCTCTCGACGGTCGCCGCCAGACTCGAAGAATTCAAACCGCCCTCCGCCATCCAAGCGAACACGGCATAGTCTTGGGCGCGCATCAGTCGCCTGCCCAGCTCCTGAAGGACCGCGTACTTGTTCGGGAAATAGCGGTACAGCGCCGGCGGCGTCATCCCGGCACGTTTGCAGATGAGGTTGGTGGACAGCCCCTCGAAACCCACCTCACCCAGGAGCTGTCCGGCCGTGCTCAGTAAGTACTCGAAGGTCGATACCCCGGTTGGACGCGACGGGGTGATCTTGGTACCCAGTTTGACCGAGCCGGACGCGCGCTTGGCGGCCACCCTGTTCCTCCTCATGCCTCATGCCTCGCGCGGCCGCGTGACCACGCGGAGCCCAGTGGCGATCGCGAAGCAGACGGCAAGACAACCTGCGCCCAACCAGAGCGCTCCGCGGGTATCGTTCGGACTGATGAGCATCGCCGCCACCGTGGGTCCGATGCTGCTGCCCAGCAGGCCCACCCCGCTGGTCAGCACCGCTGCGCGCCGCGACGGATCCGCTTCGATGAGCATGGGAACCATGAACGGCAAGATGAACAGCCAAATGAATCCAAAGATCGCGGCGTCGATGAAAAACAGCGCTGCCGTCGGCCGCGTGCCCAAAATCCACACCATGGCAAAATCCACAGCCGTGCACGCCAGCAGCGTGGGATACCAGCGCAATCGTCCCGCAAACAGCGTGGCGGCCGTGCCGCCCAACACCTGAAACCCCAACGACACCTGCACCGCCGAGTCCGACACCTTGCTCGACAATCCCGCCTCGCGGGCAATGGGATCGTAGTAAACCCAGATGCTGACGATGAACATCATCAACAGGAAATTGACGACGAGACCCGCCACGCCCAACGGCGGCGGAAGTCCGCCGGCAGGCGAGTGGCCCGTTTTTGGCAGAGGCACGAAGGCGCGCGGCAGCAACAGGGCGGCCGCGCCGCTCGCGAGACCGGCAATTGCCAGGAGCGCGAAGTCGCCCTGCGCGCCCCACTTGGGCTCGGCCCAGACACTCATGGCGGCCACGAACAACAGCTGGGTGAGCGTCTGCACGGTGAGATAAATGCCGGCCCAGCGATCCGGTGCGGCCGAGCGCGCAATCATGCAGGCAGCCACCCAGATGAGAATGCCGCCGGTGAAGCCGGTGAGCGCGCGCACCGCCGTCACCATCTCGCCCATGGCGAAGGGCGTGAGCCAGTTGCCGGCCGCCAGCACCAGGCTGGTGATGAGCGCAATCGCCGGCAACCGCCGCGGCGGTAAGAACGCGGCCGCGAATGCCGCGGCCAACCCCATGCTCAATAGCTCAGCCGAAGCCGCGTGCCCAAGCTGAGTAAGGGTGATGTGCTGTTCCGCCAGGAGCGCCGCCAGCACCACGGGCTGCACGCCGGGAATGAGTATTCCAATGGTGCCGACAAAAAGAATCATGCCGATCTGCAGTCCGGCAGGACGCGGTCCGATCCATTGAGCGTGCGGCACCGTTCAATAGCGCCAGTTGAACTCAACCCCGGCGATGCGCGGCGTCCCCACGATACCCTGGATGAATCCGAAGGTGCTGGTGAGATCGAACTTGTCGGAATAATACTGCCTGTTGGCCACGTTGTTGACGTACGCGCCGATCTCCAGGTGCTTCGTGAACTCATACGAGGCGCGCAAATTGCCGATCCAGTAGGCGTCTTGCTGAATATAGGGATCGTTGTAGACGTCAAAGAACACGTGGCTCTTGTAGTTGGCGTTACCCTCCAAGTTGAGCGCGCCCTCGCCCAAGGGAATCCGGTACTGCACCAGCGTGGACGCCGACACGTGCGGCGCCAGCGGCAGCTGATTGCCGGTAAAGCTGGAGAGTGCTGCGGCCAGGTCGGCATTCGACCTATCCACCTTGGTTTGCAGCAAGCCGAGCTGCAGTGTCGCCGTCAGCTGCGATGTCGGCTTGACCGTGATCTGCAAGTCGAGGCCTTTGGTGTGAGCGTCGGCGTTGACGAGGTCGTTGACCGGCAGGCTACCAGGCACGTTGATGAGCTGGAACACCTGCATATCGTGGTATTTGTTGTAGAACAGCGAGGCGTCGACGATGAGACGGCGGTCGAGCAAGGTCGACTTCATACCCAGCTCGAAAGTCTCAACGTGCTCCGGTTTCACCGGCCGCAATTGAAACTCGATCTCCGCTGGCACCAAACTCAGGAAGCTACCGTTGAAGTCGCCGCTTTTGAAACCGGTGGCGACGCTGGCATAGGCGAGAATGTCCTTGGTGAAACTGAAGTTGAGTCCCGTGCGCCAGGAAAAGGCGCCGTTCTGCAGGAACTCGTGCGCACTGCCGACGGGCAGGGTCGGACCGAAATTGCCTTCGCCGCCCTGCTGGTATCGGATCGTTCCGACATAGTCGAACGTTCGATGCTCATCGGTGAATCGCCCGCCGAGAATCAACTTCAACTGATCCGTCAACAGATACTCGCCTTGTCCGAACAGCGCACGTGCGTCGGTGAATTGCTGGCTCACGTCGAACGCCTGGAAAGCGATGCCGTCGAAAGCGCCCGGAAACCCGACGACCGTATCGCCGCCCAGGCCGAAAAACAGCGGCTGGTTCTGATGAAGTTTTTCGTGCAGGTAGTAGGCGCCTGCGACCCAATTGTACGAATCGCGGTTCTGCGAAACCCGAACCTCCTGTGAATAATTGGTCGAGCGCACGCCGTAGTTGATCTCGAGCAGCTGATTCGGCGACGTATCCGTGTCCTCGGGATGAAGTTTGTCGTTGTAGTCGATCGCCGAGATCGAAGTGACATTCACGACCCCGGTGTCGTAGTCGACGCGCAGGTAGGACCCTACAGTCGTGACCCGCAAATGCTGCTGCCGATTGTAGGCGCCGTCGTAGAACTTGCCCGGCGTGCCGTAACCGAACAAGTCGGTGCACCGGCCGGCGTAGGCGGCCGCCGGGGAGCACACGGTGGGCGAAGGGTTACCCAGCGTGGTTGGATCGAACGTGCCGATATGCCGGTACTCCACCGGCCGGTTGTTGACCTGCCCGGCGTGCACATTGAAAAGAATCTTCAAGCCGCCGAGGGGTTTGAACAACAGCATGCCGCGTGCCGCGTAATTGTTGGCGCCGTTTTCGTTGTCGCCCGTGAGCAGATTGTGCATGTAGCCGTCGGAGCGGTTCGCGTTGAACGCGTATCGCCCATCGACCGTCGAGGTGATGGGGCCGCCGATGGCTCCCTCGAGATTGGCGGTGTTGTAGCTTCCGTAGTCCGCGTGCATATTGGCGGAAAAGTCATCGGAGGGTTTCACCGTCGTCATGTTGATGGCGCCGCCATTGGTGTTGCGCCCGTAGAGCGTACCTTGTGGGCCCTTCAACACTTCGATGCCCTGCAAATCGTAGGTCGCGAAGGTCTGCGAGGACGGCGAGCTTAGATACACTTCGTCCACGTACACGCCGTTGGGACCGGCGTTGTTGGTGTCGTAATCGTTGAGCCCGATGCCGCGAATGCTGATCAGCGGCTGATTGCCCGCCCCCGCAGGCAGCGCAATCTCCACGTTCGATGCAAATTGGCCGATATCCGAGGACGAACGGATTCCGAGCTGCTCGATGTCCCGGGCGGTAAAGGCTTGGATGCTGATGGGGACGCTTTGAATATCTTCGGCGCGCCGTTGGGCGGTGACCACGATCGTTTGCAGCTCGTTGTCGCTCTCGCTCGCTGCCCCGCCCGCGCTCTGCGCCATCGCGAGACCGCCGCCGGTCAAGGGAGTAAGGGCCGCAAGCACGAACCCCGGAGTAATCCGCCACGCCGTCAATCTCGTCACATCCCGCATCGTTGGCTCCCAGTTTTATTTCGAGTGCTAGTTGGCGCTACTGTGGACGACTGCAACTCACTGTAGTAAATGCCACACACTCACCGGTGTCAACGCCGAAATGACGACATTTTTTCGCAACGCGGGGCGTCAAACGTGTTGGTGGGGACCGCTTCCGGATTGCGCTTGACTGCCTGCAGTACTATTCACTATCGTTGACAATCCCATGACCCACCCCCCCTCGCTGCTCTGCATCGGCCTGACCACCGTGGACGTGGTGGCGCTTCCGCTGCGGCTGGAGCCCTTTGACGGCGTGCGGCTCATCGATGCCGTGCAGATGGCACCCGCCGGCACGGCCGCGGGCACCGCCCTGGTCGCCGCCAAGCTTCGAGTGGCGACGCAACTGGCGGGTGCCGTGGGCCCGGACGCGGCGGGACGATTCATTCGCGGTGAGCTCATTCACGCCGGGGTGGATGTCGCCTTGCTCGAGGTGTTGCCGGGGCTGCCCACCTCCGCCACGCTGATACCCATCGATGCGGCGGGTAACCGCATGATTTACCATTCCCCGGGTGCCGCCGCGCTGATGAGTTTGAGCAATGCGCTCAAGACGGCGGCGGCAAGCGCGAGTGCAGTGCACTATGCCGGCGTCGGCGCGCGCAATCTCGACGGCCATGCCGCGGAGTTCCTGGCACCCGCCAAGGCGCGCGGGGCTTTGATCACCTGCGACTTGATTGCCCCCGGGCCCAACAGCGCTGCGGAACTGCGCCGGCTGCTGCCGTACATCGATGTATTCATGCCGAGCGCGGTCGAGGCGCGCTTCGTCACCGGCGAAAGCGATCTGCCGCGGGCGGCGCAGGCCTTGCGCGACTGGGGCGCCGGCGCCATCGTGATCAAGAACGGCGCGGACGGCGCACTCGCCCTGGATAAGGCGGGCCGCTTGGGAGTCGTTCCAGCGGTCAAAATCGACCGCGTTGTCGACACCACCAGCTGCGGTGACAGCTTCTGCGCCGGATTCATCGCCGCCACCTTGCGCGGCCGACCCTGGGGTCAGGCCCTGAGGTTCGCAGCCGCGACCGCCTCGTTGGTGGCGCGCGGCCCGGCAACCTTGGGCGTACTTGAATCCTACGCCCAAGCGGATGCCATCGCCGCCGCGGCATCGGCATGATGCCGTCGCTGCAGAGGGACGAGGTGCTGCAACGCTTCCGCGATCATGGTCAAAACGGAGATGAACGATGACTGCATCCACGCCCAGGGACTCACAGCTGCGCCGCCGGGCCGAGGCGGTGATTCCCGGCGGCATGTACGGACACCAATCGGTGGCGGCCTTGCCGGACGACTATCCGCAGTTCTTCGCGCGCGGCGCGGGTGCGTACCTATGGGACGTCGACGGATCGCGCTATCTCGACCTGATGTGCGCCTACGGGCCGCAGCTGTTCGGGTACGCGCATGACACCATCGACGCCGCCGCCATCGAACGCATTCGTCGAGGCGATCCGCTGACGGGCCCGACGGAATACATGGTGAGCTTCGCCGAGCGCATGACGGCATTGGTGACGCACGCCCAATGGGCGATGTTCTGCAAGAACGGTACGGACGCGACCACCATGGCCTTGGTGACGGCACGCGCCCACACCGGGCGCAAAACCGTGGTGCTTGCCAAGGGCGCCTATCACGGCGCGGCGCCCTGGTGCACCCCGCGCACCGCGGGCACGACGCCGGAGGATCGCGCCAATCAGCTCTTCTGTACTTACAACGACATCGAAAGCCTCGAAGCCGCCGTGGCACGCGCCGGCGGCGATCTGGCCGCCATCTTGGCCTCGCCGTTCAAGCACGATGCGCTGGTGGATCAGGCGCTGCCGGATCCTGCCTATGCACGCCGGGCCCGAGAGCTCTGCGATGAACGCGGCGCCTTGTTGATCGTGGACGATGTGCGCGGCGGGCTGCGCGTGGCGCGCGATTGCTCATGGTCGGTGGTCGGCGTGCTGCCGGATCTGTCGAGCTGGGGTAAATGCATTGCCAACGGTCATCCCATCTCGGCGCTGATGGGCGCCGAGAAAGCGCGCGCAGCCGCGACTCAAATCTTCGTGACCGGCTCCTACTGGTATGCCGCTTCGCCCATGGCCGCCGGCCTCGAAACATTGCGCTTGGTCCAGGAAACCGACTACCTGGAGAGGTTGCAGTCCTTGGGAGAGCGATTGCGCACCGGGCTCGCGGAGCGCGCCGCGGCGCACGGATTCGGCTTGCGCCAAACCGGGCCCGTGCAAATGCCGCTGTTCCTGTTCGATGAGGATGCGGATCTTCGCGTCGGCTTTGCCTGGAGCAGCGAGATGCTCGAGCGCGGGATTTACGTGCATCCCTGGCACAACATGTTCTTGAGCGCCGCGATGACGACAACGGATATCGACGCCGCCTTGGATGCCGCGGAGGGGGCTTTTGCCGCCGTCAAAGCGCGCCGCGCAACGCTGCGTCCTGCCGAGAAGTTACAGGCCTTTCGCCGATAAGGAGTTCACGCGGGCTTGCGGCGCAGGGCCGAGTACAAATGGTTGTCAGGGTCCGGCCAGGCGAACTTTTCCCGCAATCCGGCGAGCGTGCGGCGATACACGCTGACTTCGACGTAGTTGGCATGGCGCGGCGAATCGATGTAGTTCACCGTGCCGCGCAAGTTGGGTCGATCGTTGGCTTTCAGCGCCGACCACTCCTCCGCGCCGGCTCCCGACTGCCGAATGTAGACATCCATGGCCGCCATCTGCGCCATTTCGTCGAAGCGCTGGTAGCCCGCCGAGGCGAACTCGACGAAGCCGACCACGGACAGTCCCTGCAGGCGCCGATGGAAGATATTCAAGTAAAGCTCCGGATGTCCTTGCTTCCAAGTGAACAGCGCCGGATCGATATAGGGAATTCGATACTCGTAACCGGTGGCAAACAGAATCAGATCGATGTCTTCGACCGACCCGTCGACGAACCGCACTCCGGCGGCGGTGAAATTCTGGATGTCACCCTTGGCCTGCAGGTCGCCGTGCGCCAAGTAGTGCAGGATTTGCGTGTTCATGATGGGATGCGATTCGAGCGCCTTATGGTCGGGAGCCGGCAGCCCATAGCGCGTCAGATCGCCGACCAGCGCCGACAGCATTTTACTGGGGTCATCCGGCACCGCCACGCCCTTGGGAAGCGTTACTTGTCCCGATAGAAACACATCGGTCGGAACGCCGAACATGTGCTTCGGTACGAAGTGATAGCCACGGCGCAGGCTGATAAAGGCGCGCGCCGCGTTGCGCGCGGCATCGCAGGCAATGTCCACGCCCGAGTTGCCCGCGCCGACGATCAAGACGCGCTTGCCTGCGAGACTCTCCGGGGATCGGTACTCGACCGTGTGGCGCACTTCGCCCTTGAACTCATCCAGTCCCGGATACGACGGCAAGTTGGGGTGCCAGGTGACGCCGTTCGCGCAGATCACGCCCTTGTACACCGCGGTTTCGCCGCTGCTCGTCGTCACGCGCCAGCCATCGATGGCGTTTTCGCCGAGAGGGTCGGCCTGCATGACCTGCGTGCCGAAGCGTATGCCGGCGCGCAACTCGAAGGCGTCGGCAAAATCCCGTATGTAGCGCAGCAACTGGCGGTGGTCCGGATAGTCCGGGTAGTCCTTGGGCATGGGCAGCCCGAAAAAGGACGAGGTGTATTTCGAGGAGATGAAGTGCGCCGACTCGTACATGGAGGAGCCGGGATTGTCGATATCCCAGATGCCCCCGACACCGGAGTGCCGTTCGAACTGGTCGTAAGGAATGCCGGCGAGCTTGAATGCTCGGGCTGCCAGGAGCCCACAGGGTCCCGCGCCCACGATGCAATACTTGCCGTCATAGTGAATCCTGGGAAGCGGCCGCGTACTGTCGGCGCGGAGGTCGGATTCCGCCAGTGCGGAAAAGGTGCGCGGTTTGTGCCGCCGCAGCCAAAACGCGAAGCCGATGCCGAAGGCGACGGTCGCGACGTAGATGAGCGGCAGCCATTCCACTCCCGGCAAGGCGCTGGTGGACAGTAAACGGAACTTGGCGGCCACCAAACCGGTGGCCAGCGCCAGTCCGATCGCGCCCAATGCCGAGGCCGCCACCACCATGGGCTTTATTTCCCGGCGCCGCCGGCCCAAATAAAACACGATGGCGACCGCCGCAAAACCCTGCAGAAAAATAATGCCGAGGGTGCCGAATCCAATCAGCACCGGCACGCCGGATTGGTAGGGATCGACACCCGTCATGCCGAACGCCGCGACGCACAGGACTGTCGCGAGCGTCACGGCAACGCTGGCATTCGAGGGCGCAAAGCGGTTCAGCCGGCCCAATGCCACCGGCAATAGTTTTTCGCGGCTCAGCGCGAACACATAACGCGAAGCGGCGTTATGGATGGCGAGATAAGTCGCCAGCAATGACGTGCAAACGAGAATGCCCATGAGGTCGGACACGGACTTGCCGCTGAATGTCGACACCAGATTGAACATCAGCAGCCCGCTCTGCTCAGCCGCCGCGCTCGCCGCCATCCCGGCGCCCAGCGCACCGACGGTGACCCAGGAGGTGAGTAGATAAAACGCCGCGATCAGAAACACCGAGGTGTACGTCGCGATGGGCACGCTGGTGGTCGGTGTCTTGCTCTCCTCGCCATACAGCGCGGCCGATTCGAATCCGATAAAGGATGTAAAGGCCACCATCAACCCGGCGCCCAGTCCCGGCGCCATCACCACGGAGGGCGCGAACGACTCGAGCGGGAACGCCGCAGCGCCTTTGGCCGCGATGACGCTGATGTCGAAAATGGCGAGGATGGCCACTTCCGCCGCCATGAGCACGCCCAAGATCTTGGAAGATAGATCGATGGACCGGTAACCGAGGATGGCGACCGCCGCCATCCCGCCGGCCGCGTACAGCAGCCATGAGAAATGAATGTTGAGCTCGCTGAGCACCAGGTCGAGAAAATAGCCGAAGAAGGCAGCCAGCCCGATGGTGAACGAGACGTAGGCGATTACGGCTGTATACGCGGCGCCGACTCCGGCGCGTTTGCCCAAGCCTTTGGCGACATAGGTGTAGAAGGCGCCGGTGTTCACCACGCGGCGGCTCATGGCGGCATAGCCCACGGCGAAGCAAATCAGCGTGATCCCCGCGAACAGAAATGCCCCGGGCGTTCCCGCGCCATTGCCGCGCGCGAGCGCGATCGGCAGGTTGCCGATCATTGCCGCCAGCGGCGCTGGCCCGCGTGAACTGAGGTAGCGCTGCATGCCGCTTTCGCCCTTCTTCTGCAATCGCGGCAGCACCAGCGGTATCAGCCCCGGCGCCACGCTGAAAATGCGCGCGGTGATGCCGTCGGCAAACGGCAGATAGGTTTCAAGCGATTTCCCGTCCATGGCGCGCATGCACGCTGCCGCGACCTGCGCCGGCGATAGCACCTCTTTATTGAGAAAATTGAGCGGCGAACCGCCGTGCGTGGCCTCATAACGCAGCATGGGCGTGTCGACGGCTCCCGGAAATACGCTGCGCACCTTGACGCCGTGGCGGACAACCTCCTGGCTCAGGGCCGTCAGGAATCCGCGCAAGCCGAACTTCGAGGCGCTGTACGCCGCGCTGCCCGGCAGGGACACGACACCGGCGGCCGAGACAATGGACAAGATACAGCCGCTGCGCCGGCTGATCATGGGCCCGATTGCCGCCTGCGTAAGCCGCATCGGCGCCAGCAGGTTAATGGCGACGTGCCGCTCCAACGTGGCGTACGGCAAATCAGCGACATCCCCCGGTTCGATGATGCCGGCGTTGTTCACCAGCAGCTCCAGATCCGGCGTTCCGGCGATGAGGGTCGCGGCACGTTCCAGATCATGGGGATCGGTGAGATCGGCGGTGACGCAGCGGACGGCGCCGCCGAGGCTTTGCGCTCGCTCGCTCAAACGGTGTTCATCTCTATCCAGAAGCAGCAGCTGGAAGCCGCGCTTCAGCAACAGGGGGGCAAGTTCGCCTGCGATCCCGCCGGCGCCGCCCGTGATGATGGCTGTTCCTGTCATGAGTTTCCCGGCTCGCAATTTGCGCCAATTGCAAATATGATAAACACTCACGTTTGAAGACGCAACTCATGGAGCGTGAAGTCCCAATGGCAACCCGTAAACCGGCCGGCAGGCGCCGTGCCAGTCAAGCGCGATCGAAAGCCACGGTGGAACGCATCCTCGACTCGGCGGCCTCGCTCATTGTCGAGAAAGGGGCGGACGCCGTAACCATGACCGAAATCGCGCGGCGCGCAGATGTGGTCATCGGATCGCTTTACCAATATTTCGCGGATAAATCCGCAATCAACCGCGCCCTGTTGGTGCGCCACCACGAAGAAGTGGGACGAATGCTGAGGGGGTACCTGTCCGATGTCGGAACGTTCAACGATTTCGCGGCCGGCATCGAAGCGGCCGCCGCAAAATACTATGAGTTGCATCAATCGGACCCCCTGTTCAACGGCATTTGGTCAGCCGTTCAGACCGATGCCGAATTGCAGCGCATCGATCTTGCGGACACGCTCCAAAATGCCCGTCAATTGCACGCCATCAGCAAGCCCCTGCTTCCTGCCGTCGATTCCGACGAACTGATGGCTACCTGCGCCTTGTTGATTCAGTTCGCACTGACCACGGGCCGTTTCGCGCTGGCAATGCCGGCGCCGCTGAAGCGCCAGATGCTGCCCATTTACAGAAGGATCATGCGCGGAGCGCTGGACGCGCTCTATGCTGAAAACGCGCACAGCCGGCCCGGCAAAAATACCCCGCGCCGCGGTCGCGGAGACCGATGAAACCGACGATAGCTTTATCCCGGCATCGCGCCACGCCCCTTGAGAGCGCACCAACACCACACAGAGGCCCGCCGCAATCAGCCGCAGCACCGCGGCCACACCCTCATCTGTCAAATTAATGTTGCATAGTATAAAATGAGTATATCCTCTTGTTTCTAATAATCATCGTAACTTCCGTGAATCGCGGCTCGGGCGACTGACTTGACACACTAGTGCCATCTTGTCTAACCTGTCGGGGTGAACATAACGCAAACCCCGGAAGCAGACCCCGCCGACGCGCGCCAAGCGGCAGTGCTGGAGGCCGCCGTCGGTGTCTTTGCCCGCTATGGATATCGTAAGACATCGATGGATGAAGTGGCCCGCGCGGCCGGCGTGTCGCGGCAAGGGCTCTATCTGCAGTTCGCCAACAAGGAAGAGCTGTTCCGCAAGGCGGTGGAGCAATCGCTCAACAGTCAGCTGAGTGCAGCCGTCGCCGCCCTCTCCCGCCGAGAAGACGGCCTGGAGCGGAGGCTGATTGCCGCCTGCGATGCGTGGTCGGGACGGTTTATCGGGTCGCTCGGATCGGACGCGGCGGACCTCATGTGCGCAAGCACCTCGCTCGCCGGAGCAACGCTTGCCCGCTACGAGACTCAGTTCGAACTCGCGGTTGCCCGCGCCATCGCGGATTCGCCGCTGAACGGCTTTTGCGCTACGGCCGGGTTGTCGCCGGCGGATTTGGCGCGCGCGCTGCATGCCACGGCGCGCGGCTTCAAGCAGCGTTCGGCATCTCGAGAAGAATTCATCAAGGGGATGACGGTCGCGGCGCGCATGTTCTGCGCGCCGCTGAGTCAATGCGAAGGCAGGATGCCGAAGCAGACGCCCGAAGGGCGCCCGAAGGGCGAGGGCCAGGATGGCCCGAGTCAATCCAGGTAGAGAGGTATTTCTGATGGTCAAGTCGACTCCATTTGGCGCCCGCTCGACGGCGGACAAGGTGCTTGCGGGCATCGACCTCACCGGCAAGCGCATGGTGGTGACGGGCTGCAATTCCGGGATCGGATTCGAAACGATGAACGCGCTCAGTGCCAACGGCGCGCAGGTGATCGGGCTCGCGAGGTCGCTGCGGGACGCCGAAATCGCCTGCGCCAACGCGGGCCCCTCCTGCAGCCCCATGGCCTGCGATCTCTCAGATCTCGAGTCGGTCGCGGCGGCGGGCGGCGCGATCCGCGCACTTCAAGTTCCACTGGACGCCGTCGTGGCCAATGCCGGCATCGCCAATCTATCGACCCTGCAAACCCGGTACGGCGTGGAAATGCAGTTTCTGGTCAATCATATCGGCCACTTTGCCTTGGTGAACGAGCTGTCGGGCCTGGTGCGCGACGGCACCGGCCGCATCGTGATCGTGAGCAGCAGCGCCAGCGTCAATCAGGCCCCGGCCGAAGGCATCATGTTCGACAACCTGGACGGACATCGATTCTACAAACCGTTCGCGTTTTACGGACAGTCGAAATTGGCAAACGCCCTGTTCGCCAAGGAGCTCGCGCGCCGCTTGAGCGCCCGCGGCATCGCCGTCAATTCGCTTCATCCCGGCGCCACGAGAAACACCCGTCTCAACCAGCATCTGAGTCTGCCGTTGAAGAGTAATCCCTTGCTGGAGGATGCGGGCCTGGCCAGACGCCTCTGGGAAGTGTCGGAAGACATCGTCGCTCGGAATACCGCCTCCGCTCCGAAATCACTGCAGCAAGCGGCCTGAACCGGAGCGGGAAATTTCCGGAATTGGCCGTCCCGGCGTACAGTAGGGGCATATGCCCCTGCAACGCCGCAATAAATCCATGCCAAGCTCTCTGAGCGTTGCGCGCAATGCATGCACTTGCGGCAGCCTGCGCAAGGCGTCGCGCCGGATTTCGCAGTTCTACGATACTGCGCTGGCTCCCGTCGGCATCAAATCGACTCAACACTCCATTCTCTCCGAAGTGGACCGAGGCAGCCGCGAGGGCCCGGTCACCATGTGCGAACTCGCAACGGCGATGGTCATGGATAGGTCCACCTTGGGGCACAACCTCAAGCCTTTGGAGCGGGACGATCTGGTGGTGCTGAAGCTGTCGGCAGACGATCGGCGCAAGCGTTACGTCGAGTTGACGAGAAAAGGCCGGCTGGTGCTGCGCAAATCCCGGCGTCTGTGGC
>WNFS01002449.1_pt1 | contig 14025 bp, 12 predicted proteins | sample 5400141 | NCBI WGS metagenome assembly WNFS01 (sample SAMN13153358, study PRJNA577476) | soil metagenome | isolation source: 60 cm saprolite under Madrone tree | place: USA:California | collected 2016-06-14
CCGGCGTCATCAAAAAAAGGTGGTAGGTCTACACTACAAGCGATTTGCGATCGGGGGCTGTTGATTCGACTCGCGTTTTTGGGCCGGCACCCCCAAAAAATTGCCGTTCGAGGGTGCGAGTTGGTAAAGTTGGGCTAGCCCAGGAATGCTGCCCAGGAATGCTTGAACCCGGCGGCGATTGCACCTATAGTTGTAATAGCGCATGATGACACTACTACGTCAGTAGCAGAGCCCTGCGCCCAACCTCAAATCTGAACACGCAATTAGCTCGACGGGTCCTTGTCTTGCTCGGGTTACCGGCGTCAAACAGTGGGGGAGTGTCATGGCCATTCGAAATCAGATCAAAGCTGCGACAATTGCAATCCTATTTTGTGGTCTTGCCATGGTCCCCGGGTCACCGCAGACATCGTCCCGTCAAACGGCAATGCGAGCCCTGGCAAACAGTGTGTACGCCCTCGACGATGAGATCATCTTCAACGTTTTGGACCAAGTGGACTATGACTCCAAGACCGGACAAATCGCGTTAACTGGGCATCTCGATACCAACTACCGAACCACGGGAATTCCGTATCTCGAATACCTCGCAACGCTCCTTGACAATCCGAGTCCCGAATTTTCATTGGAATGGACAGCCGAGTCGAATAGGCGCGTTGACGACTTTCGACGGCAAACCGGTTCCGACGCCGAGTTGAAAAAATTGGCGCGAGAATGGGGCACATGGATGGACGCTGCCGGCCATGTCACCCCTGCGGGCCGCGTCATTATGCCAATGTTCGGCATTAGCCCACCTGTAGATAGCATGGGTGATCCTTGGCAAAAAATGGATCGATATCAAATCATTTCGAGCGTGATAGCCGCGGCCGGAAACAAGAAGGGTGCATTGGTTGTGGACGCTTATCGCCTCATACATCAGACCTTACCTAATATATCCAAAGAAGCGTTGATATCGCTATTGAATGCAACGGGTACGTATGAGTTGATTGAAAGGCTGTATGCACAGCTTCGGCAAGGAAAGCTGACCCAAGCGCAATTAGACCTTCAAATGTATCGAGCGATCTGTCAGGGCTTGGATCGCGCATTTAATCTAAGTAATCAACCCGTTACTCAGTTTTTTGATCGGTCTATTCGGCAAGGAAAGTCGGTTGGAGATTCATACGATGCGGCAACTGTCGTAGAGTTTGATCGGCAGCTACGAGGGGTATTTGAGACCAGCCTGAGAACATTGTGGCGGTCGAAACCTGAAATCCAAATTCCGCTTAGTGTTGCCAGCCCGTCCCTGCGCGAGACGCTCATCGTCATACCTCACTATTTCGGGGTTGAAAAACAGTCATTGTTGGCAAAGCTGTTGTTCGACATTGATTATGTCTCCAAGCGATTTGTCGATTCGCCGGAGCTTGCTGCCGATATCCCCGGCTACCAAACCTTATTTACGTTTCGCAGAACCCATCCACTTGCATTCAGGAAATCATTGGACATTTCAGGAGAACGTTTTTGGACATCCATAGAACGCATTGACGCATCCCGTTCGACTGACGGAAACGTTCTGGCATTTCGCGACGTGAAAATGCACTTCAATATCCGAGAGCATCGCGCGGACGGCAGGGATTTGCCGATACAGCAGCTGGGTGAGTATGAGAAGCTGCTCAGTTCCCTCTATGAGGGATTCGCACGTGAATATCCTGTCTTTCATGAGCTGCGCGAGGCAGCTAAGTTGGCCTATGCAGCGCAATGGCTGAAAACAAAAAGTCCGGAACCGAGAATGCCAGCGTCGGGACGTAGTGTATGGGAGGGTCCTGCGTCTGTCCCAGGATTTATGTTTGTTACCTGGTCCCCAATTGGAGAAGATGTAATTACATGGAGCGCCGTAGGAGGGGTGTCTTTGCGCGTCTCAGTGCCGGCAGTGCCGCCTGCTGTGTGTGTGAAAAATTGCGAAGATAATATCCCAACAGACCCGCAGCTTAAACCGGTCAAAGAAACGGCGTACACGAGCGGAATGCTTGATCTCGTCCAAGGTGGTGGCGTCAATCGACTTCCCGCTGCGAATTCGATCGGGTTGTACCTAAAGCTCCCCAGACTCGGTGCGAACGCTGCGGCAGCGCAAACGCCGGTAAGGGATAAGCAATTGCCAATCATAAAATGTTTATTGGGCCAAGCGGCCGGACTCTCAGGACTCGGCACCTTCACACGCCCACCCACCATTGATGACGAGAATACGCTCGCGGTTGCCATTATGAATTCTGCTTATGACGGCGCCGGCAAATTCAACACAGACTGTGAAATGAGAGTCGATCAGGCGATCCAGACCGACCTTGCGGTGCGCGGCCAGCTCGAATCAAAAATTCCGGCGGTCAACCACGCTGTTGACCAGAAACTCGATGAATTGATTAAGAAGTCCAACGAGGCCAGCGTGGCGTTCAAATCGGTTAACACCCGCCTCCTTCAAGAACTTAAAGGTTGTGATCGCGCAGGAAATAAAACTCAGTGTCAGGACGATGTGCTGAACCGCTCCAAAGCCGATTTGGCCAAGGCAGCCGATGCCCGCAGAACAGCGCAACGAGAATGCAATTCGGCGGAGCAAGCGCAGCAGGCCGTAAAACAGGTTTGTTATCAGCTCGGCGCCGGTCCACGGAGATGTGAGCCGGCGACAAGTGAGCCGGGGCAAGCAAACAGCCCTTCGAAATGTTAGTATGTGGGAAATTACGACGACTTCCGGATCAAGGAAAGAGTTAGAATGATTTATCAACTTCGCTAAGGTAGGAAAAGTGCTGTTCTTCGCCTAGAAATTGATGCAAGCAAATGGAGGCGTGCCGACCTCACGCACGACAGATAAAATACAGCGCAGACTGCGACCTGAAGGTCGATCAGGCCATGTGTACCGACCCGCCGTCCACGCAAATATCGAGTTCGAAACTCGATCATGAGGCGTGCGGTAGACTCGAAACTCGATGAATTGATCAAGAAGGCGAATGCGGCCATTGACGATTTCGACGCCACACGCAGGAAGTGAGCAGCAAGCCTGCCATGATGCTGAGGGACTGCAACAGGCTGGGGAACCGAGATCACGGTGCTGGAAGGCCAAACAAGAAAGGCGCCTAAGCCATCAAGGTGCCCCAAATAGAGAGGCGGCAGCAGGGAGAAACGACCATGATGCGAGTAGTCCGTTTGGTGTCGGGATTGTCGCTTATTGTACTTTTTGGCGCGGCGTTCACATCAAATTCCGCGTCGTCTTGCGAGCCGGGGTGGGTAAAAAATCGCAGCGGCACGTGCATGCCAATGGGGAATGTTGATTGTGGTACCGGCGGCTCATGTCCGGCCGGTACTATCTGCGCACCGAATCACGGATGCCATGGAGGAGGACCGGCCCTTGGCCCCAGATGCGGGTCCAATGCATGTCAACTTGGCTGGGCATGTGGCAAAAACGATTTTTGTTACAATCCTCGAATAGCTCATTATTGCGGCGACGCGCTGTGTTCGCTGGATGCTACATGCGGCCCGAATGGCACATGCGTGAGCCTGACGCCACGCCGCGCTGCAAAATCACAACCTTCGACGCCCGGATCGCAAGGTACGTCATTTTTCGGTACCCGTAGCAATCCCCCGAATGTCCGGCTTGGAGCAAGGGACGGCGGTGCGCCTGTGTCCGGCCAAACGTCCGCGGAACAAGCTAGCAGCATATCAAAGCATCTCCAACGCGGGGAACTTGGGCAACGCGGGTATGACACTGCCCCCATAACTCGTGGAGACGCGGTCGACGCGCGCCTCTCGTCGTCTCGGCATCTTGTCATTCCGCCGGAACTGCGGACGAAATATGCGAAGGAATTTGCGCCGCTTGAGGAGCACCGCAGTACGCTTGAACGGGACATCGCGACGCTGCGGGAGCAGCTGACAGTCCAGGAAAGTAAACCCCGCGCTCAGCGGGACGGCAGCTCGCAAATGGCAATCGTAAGCTTGCGGCAGCAGATCAACAACAAACAGAACGAGGTAAACTACGACGACGTTAAAATAAAGGACAAAATCAGAACCATCTATAAACTTGATAAAGGCGGAAAATGAAAGCTGACGCTCGAAATTGATTCTGACGAAGGACTAAGGGATATGTTCCACACGATCCGGTGGGCTGGTATCGTAGTTGCTCTTCTCGCTTTGAGCCCTTCTCCTGCTTTGTCCGCCTGTCCGCCGAATTCGGAGCCGTACACGGAAACAACGCAAGGCAACGTGAGGACCGTTCACTGTCGCTGTATTGCGGGGTACGAAATCAATGGCGATAGGTGTGCGCGAGCAAATGCTGCAAGTGCTCCTGCGTTGCAGCAGTCCGAAGCCCCGGTTGTGCAGTCTGTGGTCCCGGGAGCGCTAGCCCTGCCGGTAGCCACATGGGGTTGCTATTGCGAGTATCGATTCGTGAAACGCAGCCGGAATGAACGCTTTCTGCCGCAAGTCATGCGGACCCCAGAACAACAGGTCGCCTTCGAGGCCCTTAAATTGTCGGACGAAAAGGCCGTAGCATTAGCTCGGGCGCGAGACAAATTCTTTTCTACAGAACCTCCTGAGGCAGTGGTTGCAAAATTTGCCATCAAAACGGCAGTGGAACAAATCTTGTCGTTGGCGGCGGCGGAGGTTGCCGAAGCCAAGAATTTCCAGAGAGTCTTGGACGCGATAGAGGTGCTGAGTACTGCTAAACATGCTTGGGACCTCCTCCCAGAAATGCGTGAGCGGCGGGAAGCGCTGGAGGCGCTGACAAAGGCTGCTGAGGAATCCGGCAAAGCGCTTGGGGCGTGGCGGACGGCCAACGAGCGGGCCAGAAATGTGCCAGTGCTCGACCACGTACTCTCGAAGCCGTTTACCATGGTTTTTACGAATGACAATGCGGGCAAGAGCGTGGCTATCGTGGCGCGCTCAACTGACGGCGTGACCAAGGCAATAACACCCATCAACCCCATTTCCATTAGTGGTTCCTGGGACGGGGGAATCTCACCCTCGATCTTAAACAGGTGAACGGCAGCTTTGGGTCAAATTCGCCCGTGGTGCTCCGCCGGCGCGGACGGCAGCTTATCCCCTGATAGCTTCCGTGCCAGCCAATGCCGCCGACGGTGAAAGAGGGCCAATTGCCGTCATTCTTGACGCCACCCGGCCACGTCGGCTCAACCTCAATGAGCGGACCTGATAGCTCGCTTCCAACGCGGCGAGTGTCATCCCCACCCTGCTCCGCAGCGAGCGGACATTGTCGGGCGGCGGGACGAGGATCCAGCGACACTGCACGAAAAATGCTTCAATTCGATGCAGTCGGTACAACCGAGCGGCAATTTCCCTCGACGAAATTAGCGCAACCGCGAGTGCGCCCGATCATCATAATTCGTGCAGTTGATCGCCGTCATGCCTGTCGCGCTTCAACCTTGGCGTCTTCAGCGGGGCGGCGGAAATGACGCCGGCGCTTCGGCGCGGGCGCCGGCCGGCGGCAATGTGACTACACCGCTCATGGGTCGGACGGTGCGTCATCAGGCAACCGGCGGGTTATATGATTTGTTGCAGCCAGCGCCACTGCCGCCGTCGCACCAACCTGTTTTCATGTGCGCCTTAAAGCGAGCCGGATTACGACCTTTGTTTGCGCTTTCGATTTGGGTGAAGTATCGGCACTAAATCTACAGCGGTGCGGTGCCCCCTTTTTTTAGCAACTTTGCCGCAACGCGAAACAGGTCAGGCATATCTATCCGATCGTCCTTACGTCGAAACATTACTCCGATTCGCTCAAGAGCATCGAACAGGTCGCGTTCTTTCTCTTGTCCTTCCGCGGGGAATGGAGGCAAGTACTTGTTTGCCTCTGCGTCGGCAATGAGAGTCTTAACAGTTTTGGCTCGTTGCCAGACCTTGAAAACTAACCCTTCTTCTTGCGGTAGGAGGAGTCCGTCAAGGGGCGCGAGAACGCCTTTGATCCAAGGAAACTCTTGATGCAATTGGTCGACACGTGTCTTAGAGGCCGCACGCAGACCATGACGAATTCCTTCCGGGCTGATAACTGGGTCCGAGCGCCCGTATTTTGCCGCAGCGATCATTAACCCAACGAAACTTCGTGGCGTTACCTCGTTGAATGCGTCTGCCAGGTGTCTTATGGGCCAGTCATAGGTTTTCCCCTTTTTGTATCCGTGTGGACCGCTAGCCATGTAAGGTCCGGCCAACGCTTCCATGACGCTCACCTGATGGGCGGAATCGCCGGCGAGTGTCCAGCGTCGTGATAGAATTGCCGCTTGATCACCTGGCGCAATACTAAGTGTGCTCAGCAGCTTCTTGAACGCGGAATTGGCGGCCCGGTCGCGAGTCAAAGCAAGTCGGGCGTAGAGGAGGCCGTAGAGATCTGTTCGAGTCCAGGTGAGTCGGACGGCCCCTGTGCGCAGCTTTGGTAGCTCCACAAATCGAAGTGCATCGTCGTCGATTTGATCTGGTCGAAGGAACAGCTTGAGCTTAATCGTGCGGTACGCGCGCATCGCCCATACGACCTCGAGAAGCGCCTCTGTTAGTAGCCTTCGTCGCGGCCAAGTTGTCGCAACCGTATCCAGGGCGTCATAGACGACCAGAAGAACTTTATTTTCGGCGCTCAGCTGTAGTTCATAGCGCGACAGTACCTCTTCGCGTACCTCCCAATCCATGCTTGTGGGAAACAGTTGTGACAGCCTTGGGCTCTCCGATTGGAGTGTCTTGGATGCTGCACGTAGAATCGTGCTCCACCAGAAAGCTCGTGCTTCTTCGGCATTGGGATCTGCACGAACAATCTGGTTTATTGCATCTACTCCAATGCCCTCGTGCCCGCCCACACCTGTGAAGCCAAAGCCGACTTTCACGTTTCTTAGTCTAAGCCGCGGATATGCCCTCGCTGCAGCCGTTCTTGTGTCGTCATGCCCTAACACCCCGGCCCAAAAGCTTTTGCCCGTTCCACGGGAACCAACCACAATGGGTGTTGCGGGATCGAGTGCACTCGCGTGAGTTTCGGGGGCGAATATGTCCTCTGATTTCGGCGCCTGGGCGCCAACCGCGTCATTTGACAGGTCTATAGAGATCGTCCCGATGCCGTCGCGGATAGCGGCGTACTCTTCCGGCCGTAACATCAGTTTAGATCCCCGCTCTCCGAGAGGAAGACTTCATTTATCCGATCAAGTAACGGTCCAAACGACGATTGGTAAACTCGTTTCGAAAGGAGATCGCGCTGACGTGTGGGCTCAAATAATCGATATCGTTCGTCGTCAAGGATTGATATAGATTCGCGAGGTTCGCGACTTTCGTCGACAGATGGGTCCTCATCGAGTGCATCGTCGTCCTTCCACGGTACGTTTGCGAACGGGTCCGCAGGAAGCGGCACGGTTGTACTGACGCGGGTCAATTTTGGCGCGAGTCCAGCCTCTTCGAAAAGTATTCGGCATTTTTCCGAAAACGCGTCACGTTTCTCTGGGTCAATAGGCGCTTTGCCCTGTACCATCGTTAGCCGCTCTAACCATTCCGGCGTGGGCTGGCTTGGGTCGAGAAAACGTGCCAAATGGGCCAGCAGCGCGGAATAGCCGTAAAATGTCTGCGGTTCATCGAGTCCGAAGAGGAACACTTCGGCTCCGAGTCCTAGTATTGCCGCAGCCGTGGTCTCATGTAAACCAGCGCGGGTGTCGACCAAAATAGCATCGTAACGTGTCGGGTCAGAGAAACGGTCTACAAGCGATCGTACTTGGTCGAGTATTGTTGCAAGCGTTCCATCTGATCGGATATTTTCTGCGTACGCGCGCGCGATTTTCGCTAGCACGTCTCCGGGATGAGCGAGAGAGCGTTGTCCAAACGCTGGAATTACGTCAATCTGGCCTCGTCGGCCCGAGAGGCCGGAAGGACCAACCAGGTCGCGCAGAAACGCTTCGTCAAGCGGCGACAAGTTCCCTTCGACAAGCGCATCGAGAAGCCCGAATTCCGGGAGAGTTCCGGGGTCAAGTAGCATAGCCCCGAGACCTGGTGCTTCCATATCAAGATCAATTGCAAGAACGCGTCGTCCATGCGAGGCAATATCGGCTGCCGCGACCGATAAGGCTGTCGAGCGTCCGACGCCGCCTTTGAGACTCGCAAAAACAAAGCGTGGCGGAGGGGGAGCAAAAGCCACCGGGGCACGCACCCAGTCAGCACCTGCGAGGCGGCGATCTAAGAGACGCACATGAAACTTGCCCGTGTCGACTCGAAGGATCGTGTTATCACTTAGTATGTCAGCCGCGCCGAAGTCGTCCGCCCCGGCTATAATTCGATCTGGTCGCGCATAAACGCCAAGCGCCTCACGAAGGAGATTGGAGAGCCGCTGAAGAGTGGCATCGTCTAAGTCGGAACCGGAAAAGAAGGCGAGGCGACCCGAGGCGTCGCGCAGAATTACGCCGGACTCGAGAGCGTTTGCGCCGAGCTCATCGGCAATAAGGTCGGCGAGGATGGGAAGGCTGTCGTCGAATCGAATGGTCATAGCGCGCTCTTAGGTTCCAATGCTTGCCACGGTTTGACGCGCTTGCTCTGCCCACCTCTTAATCCAAGCATTCGATATGTCTTTCCCATGAGAGTAACGCATTCGCACGCACCAATGGCTCATAAACGCGTCATTCTGGATTAAGCGAGTTAGTGGTGTTCCTCTTCTGCCTTGCAGCTTATCGCGTAGCACTGTGCGCAGCTCTGGAAAATGGGCAAAGAATGGATTGGCTTTGCGGGATGGGTTTGCATCCGGAAGTAAACCCGCCTCTCTCATCATTGCTTTGACAGCGCATTCCGCCGCTAGTCCATAAAGATAACCGGCTACGCCGTGGTGCCGTTCATTCGCGAGGGCGTCTGCGGCAACAAGGTGACGGCGAGCAGCCGCTGGCAAATCGATGGCAAAGCCCATGGGATACGCTGATGGCTTTGCTAACAGAGACGCTGGTCCCCGTGGTGCAGCTTTGGGAACCCGTATGTGTCAGCAATGGTTGGTTGATCTCTGATGCAGATTAGCATTTCGACGGCGTTAGTGTAGCGAATATTGCGACTTCCGAGGGATCGCATCATTAGATGGTTTAGGTGAGAGCACCCCTGAAGTTGAAATTTGGCCTCTCCCCGTTCGGAATCGGTTCGTCAGGGTTTGCACCCTACTCTGCGGCGGCCCGCAGCGGCCGGACTTTACTGCCCGTCGCTGGTACCTTTGCGGCGCAATAGTCCGCCCAAGCCGTCATCAGCCGGCGCCGCTTCTCGAACAGGTCGCCACGCTGGTAAGCGCGCCCGGTTTCATCGCCATCGATATGGGCGAGCGCCGCCTCGGCGACTTCGCGCGGGAAATTAGTGCGCTAGCGGCCCAATCACGGAATGAAGATCGGAAAGGCCAGACAGCCATAGAGTGGCCCGAGGCGAAGCACAGTCCCCTGGGGAGCCTGCCAGCACGGCGTGCCGCACGGGCGCCGTCGCGGCGTGCTAGGATGCGGGACTTCTTTCAGGGGGAGAGGGCGGGGAGGGGGAACGGCCCCCTTGGCTCAGAGGGGCAGGAAATCCCCAAAAACAGCGGGTTAAACGCGCGGGACTGTTCCGTCATCGGGCCTGAAAACTGCGTCGAAACCTACCATGACGCGTCGATCTCCCGACCAGCCGCTGATGCCACCCTCCGGCAGCGGTGGGATACGTGGGACGGGCGGGCCGGGTACCTGCGAAGAGACCTGTGCAAATAGCCGATGCCACCCCCATCATCTGTTTTTCACCCCTCCTCCATAAATAGGAGTCCCAGGAGTCCCACGTGTCCCAATGCCGGCGGCACAGAGGTTTTTTGCGGGACACCGCGGGACACCACGGGACGGGGTGGGACACGTGGGACACGTCGGGACGGGCTTTTTTTTGACGTTCTTCCCGAGCCGCGGACAGGCGGGACACGTGGGACGGGGCGGGACGGTCCATTTTTTCATCACACACCGTAATACCTATTCTGTGTTTTCCTGGGACGGGTCATCTGACGGCGGTGGATAGGGCCTGCGGAAGCCTCGGAGCTTTTCGTTGCCGATGCGTATTGGGTCTTTCGACCGCTCCCAGCCGAGGCGTTTCATGACGTGGACAAGCCTTTTGGCGGTGACGTCGTTGCACTTCTCGACGGGCAGTCTGAGATAGTCGAGGAGTAGCTTGTTGGTGGTGATGCGCTCTTCCTGCCGGTAACCGTCGGCTCCGGATATGTCGTGAAGGGTTCCCGTCACACTGCGCAGAACGTCGTCCCAAGGGTCTTCCACAAGCCTAGCTTCCTGCGCGGCGCGTGCGACCCCCCACAATTCTTTCGGCAGCAGGATAGATTCGCCAGCCGCCTCACGGGCTGCCGCCTCGGCCCATAGCTGATCGCGGTCGCGGCTCAGTGCATCGATATCGATGCTGTGGATGATGGCGACCTTGACTGGCAGAAAGCGACGGTTCCCGGTCTGTGACCGCAGATATGTATCGTCGTTGGTGGTGGCGAAGAGGACGCAGCGGCGCGGCTGTCTGACGACGAAGTGACCATAGGCCGGCCGGCCGCGGTCTGTGATGCGGGAGGCCATGGCCTTTACGGCTTCGACTTCCGATTTGACCATGCCGGTCATGTCAGCAATTTCGTAGAGCCAGATGCCCTTGAACTTTTCTTGGATATCGCGATCGGTCATATGTTTTCCGAGGATCGTCTGATCGGAAAAATTGTCGGCGCCGGCCAGCATGGCGATGGCCGCCGACTTGCTTGTTCCCTCCTCACTCTCAAAGACGGTTATCTCATCAAATTTGGTGGACGGAGCACGAGCACGGCGCACCGCAGCAATGAGCACGCGGGAGCCGATCGCGCGATTTAGTGGAGTATCATCCGCCCCAAGGTAGGCGGTTAACCAAGTATCGAGCCTGCTCTCACCGTCCCACATGGGCTGGACGTTGGCGAGGTAATCAACAACCGGGTCGAATGAATGAGCCTCGCATAACCTCTCGGCTGCTTGACGAACATTATCTATGCCGGGGTCTACACCAATCCTTCGTAGAACCTGTTCGCGCAGCTCCCTCGCCAGACCGTCGGACAACTGCTGACCGTTGGCCAGTTTCCAATCATGGAACGTGTCGTGCTGCCATGTATATCCAAGCTGGAGTAGTGTAGCCCATTGTACGTGTTGGCATACGACTTGACCTTCAGCTTGCCGGTTTGCGTATAGTCCCACGGGAAAGCGACATCGGAAGCGACCTCCGCGCCATTGAGCTTCGGTGCAATCGTCTCGACGGTCGCCGTTCCCGGCGGAAAGTCCGGCGCAACGGAATTCGCGTCAGCGATGAGCAGGTGCGAAGGAACGCGGCAGCCGGGTTCGCCCGGCCGTGGCCCGTTCGATGAATTCCACTCGCCCGTCCGGCGCCAATGGTCGATGATCAGGCGCCATCCGTCATCCGACGGCGTAACGGTATTCCAGGTCATGCCGACACCCTCACGTGCTCGAAAACGTCAGCGATATCGGCACCTGCCATCTTGGGGGTGATGAGGCGAACCTCGCGGCCGGCCGCGCTCCATCGGTGGGCGCACGCACGTGCCGCGTCCGGGCCGGCAGTACGCCCGCGCGCGTCTCGCTCGTCGTTATCGACGAGCACCGTCAGCACGTCGATGCCGGCGAGCACGGGGAATGCTAAGATTTCGCCAGCGCTGCCGAGCGCCCAGGCTGGACGGAGGCCGAACGCCATGGCCGCCAACGTTGTTTCGACCCCCTCGCCGATCGTGAGGCCAGCAGCTATATCGGTGTTGTCGCTCAACTTGACCGCCGCATCGCCGACCGGCCCCAGCGACATGCGACCGATCTTGCGGCCGTCGGGTGTGAGCGCGGTACGCATGATGGCCACCGGCTTGTCGGTAGTGATATCGCGGTAGAGCGAGATTAAACATGGGTGTCGCGAGCCGCCGAAATAGCAGCTTGCGTGAAAGCGCAGCACCCGGGGCGATAGGTCCGCCAGCAAGTCGAGCTTGCGCGTCTCGCGCAAGTACCGCTCCGCGAGAGTGCCCCATATCGGCACAGCCGCGCGCCAGATATCGCCTGCCAGCGGCTGATTGCTGTCTGAAGGCGCGGGGCGCGAAACCGCCGGGGCTTTGGGCTTTTGTGATTCCGAGTTCTGCCGCGTTGCCGGACTTTCGCCGACAAGCTCAATAACGGCTTCGCGGAATTCGCAATCATATAGCCACATCACAAGGTCGATCACGCCTTGCTTGCCCCTGGGGCTGCAATGGCGGCACCCCCAGGTGCGCTTCTTTCCACCCACCCAAAAGCGGTCGGTACCTCCGCATTTTGGGCAAGGCCCGACAAGTTGCCCGCTCCTCCAGCATAGTCCAGTGATACGGCGCTCCGCTTCGGCTGTGATGGACAGCGCACGGGCGCGCTCGATTTGTTCGGTGGTTAGCGCTGCGGCAGTACCGATGTTGATTCTGTCGTTGGCCATCGCCGTACCTGTTCGCTGGCGGCGGCCAAAAGGAACTTGCGCGATGGTTGGGGAGCGTTTAGAAGAGGGGAGTCTGAAACCCTCTACCTGTGCGCCCCGTTCGCGCCTGCCTTGTTGGCGGGCCGCTGAATGGGGCGGGCGGGTCACTCTCCCTCCGCCTTTGTCACCCTGCCGGCGCTGTCCCCGTTATTTCGGGAGGTTGGTGTGCGCGCCGACGGGCTCTTGGGTTTCAATTACCTCACATGCGCGACTTCCGGCCGCCCGCGCGCTGCTACGCGCCGCCTCTTCGAGGGTGCGGGCTGGCCTTCGTCGTGCTGTTGAGCAGCCTGACCGGCGCGCTCCTCGATCGGGAAATCCGGCAGTTGTTTTCGCCAACGCTCTGCATTTTCGCGGGTGATGATGGTCCGATTACCAACCTTGCTGGCAATCAGCCGACCACTGTTGATTTCGACGTAGGTCTGCGACCGGGAAATGTCGTGTTCCTCCGCAAACCTACCGATGCTATAGGCACCGCGGTCGATGTCGGTATTTTTCATGCCCATCCGCGTCCAAGAATGCATTTGTGGAAAGGCTAGAGACCGCGACCTTGATATCACTAAAATCAAATTTGGCCATTTTGTCGCAGGGTAATGGCAGGTCGGCAGGCTTAAAAGGATCGATGAATAGCCTGTAGATTTTATTGTCTCACAATAACTACGTTAATTCATCATGGATATAACGCCACAATCGAGCCATAAACTACAGGGTCCAGGCCCCTGTTTTGCCCGGTCATTTTGACGGTGTTCGCCTACTCCGCAGCCCGTAGTGGAATGACTTCCGCTGACGTTTCCAGCATCGCAGCGCGCACCGTTTCTTCGCCGTGATGGGCGATGTAGCGTGAGTAGGTTTTTTCGATCTGCTCGACTGACGTGTCATGCACCGCCGCAACGAGTCGAATCGGGACATGTGCCAATAGCTGCCGGATGATCGACGAATGCCGCAGGGCATACAGCGTGATTTCGTCGGCATCGAAGCCCACAGCTTTAACAGCCGCACGAAAGCGCCAGCCACGAATACGTGGTGTCCATGCGTTGCCGTCGGGCTGTAGCAACAATGCTCCGGTGCGCCCGGACAGGCGCTTTGCTAATTTTTCCGGAATTGGCACCGGGACACGTCTGATTTTCTTGCTCCGGCCTTTCCGCGACGACGGCATGAGCAATCGTGCAGCGCTAGCTTGCACATCGTCGCCTTGCAGACGCTCTGCCTGCGACGGTCGTGTTCCGGTGACAGCTAGCACCTCGACATATTCGCCGAACTGCGTGCTGATCTTGTAAGCCGCCGCAACGATAGCCTTCACCTGCCCATCGCTGATGGGCCGCGGGCTGTCCGGCTCTCTCGTATCGGGCAATGTTTCGAGCCCGTGCGTCCATGCCTTGCGGTTGGGGAGCCCACTGAGCTTTTCCGCCAGCGCCAGTGCAGCCTTAAGAGTCGAAATGATGCGCGCCACGGTGGCCGCCAGAACTTTGGCGGCGATCGCATTACGTACGGCGCGGAAATCGGCCACCGTGAATGTGCCCGCTGGTTTGTCCCTCAACCGTTGCGGTATGTAGCTGCGAACACGATCAG
>WNFS01004135.1_pt1 | contig 14023 bp, 13 predicted proteins | sample 5400141 | NCBI WGS metagenome assembly WNFS01 (sample SAMN13153358, study PRJNA577476) | soil metagenome | isolation source: 60 cm saprolite under Madrone tree | place: USA:California | collected 2016-06-14
CGTCGACTTCAAGCAGCGCCTCAGGCATCGGCGGCGATCCCCAGATAGATTTCTGCGACCTGCGGGCTGCGGATCACCGCATTGGGCTCGCCGGACTCGATGATGGCGCCGGCATGCAGGACGGCAAGGCGATCGACCACGGCGATGAGGGCGTGAACCACGTGCTCGATCCAGATGATCGACACGCCGGTCTCCCTCACCTCGCGGATCAGCGTCACCAGGCTTGCGCATTCGTGTTCGGTGAGCCCGCCCGCCACCTCGTCGAGCAGCAGGACGCGCGGTTTCGTCGCCAGCGCCCGCGCCAGCTCCAATCGCTTGCGATCGATAAGCGTGAGAGAACCCGCGAGCCGGTTCGCCTTGAGGGCGAGACCGCAGCGATCGAGAATTTCGAGGCAGGCTGCATATACATCGCGCTCGCGCAGGCCTTGTCCGAACGCCGCCGCCACCACGGCGTTCTCGAACACCGTCATGCCGCCAAACGGCTGCGGAATCTGAAACGAGCGCGCCAGTCCCAGCCGGCAACGCCGGTCCGGCGACAGGCGGGTGATATCAGTCCCGGCCAGCAGGACGCGTCCGGCGTCCGGCGCGACGGTGCCGGTCGCAATGCCGAACAGGGTGGTCTTGCCGGCGCCGTTCGGCCCGATGATGCCGAGCGCCTCGCCCTCATCGAGCGCGAGGTTGATCTCCTGCGCCACCACGACGGCGCCAAAGCGCTTGGCGATTTTTTCGAAAGCAAGGATCGGCATGGGCTGACTGGTCACGCGATTCTATTCATCATCCAATCTTGGATCACGAGCGGAGTTTGTGTTTACTGAGCGTCCCCCGCGGCGTGACGGGTCGGAGGTTAGGGACGACACCCCGTGCACTTGATCTATCACACAGTCATGGAACACATCCTATGAAAATTGTCGGTTTCAGAACGCAGGAAGGCCTGCGGCTCGGCGTCATCGAGGGCGATCGGGTCATCGATCTGCAGGCGGTCGACCCGTCAGTGCCGAATGATCTCGCTGCGGTGCTGCGGCAGCACGACGGCGACCTCAAGCCGATAGGCGAGATTGCCAAGCGCGCGCCGGCGTCAGCCATACGGCCGCTCGCCGGCCTCGCATATGCGCTGCCGGTGGCGCGCCCCGGCAAGATCATCTGCCTCGGCCTCAACTATCTGGAGCACGTCAAGGAAGGCCGCTACGCCGACAATCTGCCGAAATTCCCGACGCTGTTTGCGCGCGGCCTCAATTCCGTGGTGCCGCACCAGCATCCGTTGACGCGCCCGCGTGCGTCCGAGACGTTCGACTATGAAGCCGAAATGGTCGCCGTGATCGGCAGGCGCGCCAAGCACATGACGCCCGACAACGCGCTTTCATGCGTTGCCGGCTATACTTGCGCCAACGAGGGCTCGATCCGGGAATTCCAGCGCCATACCACGCAGTGGCACATGGGCAAGAACTTCGACAACAGCGGCAGCGTCGGGCCCTGGGTCGTCACCGCCGACGAGCTGCCGCCGGGCGGCAAGGGCCTCAAGATCGAGAGCCGGGTCAACGGCAAGGTGATGCAGTCCGACAACACCTCGAACATGATGTTCCCGGTCGCCGAAACCATCGTTTATGCGACCCAGGGCATGACGCTGGAGCCGGGCGATCTCCTGCTCACCGGCACGCCTTCGGGTGTCGCCCATGCCCGCAAGCCGCCCGCCTGGATGCGCCACGGCGATGTCTGCGAGATCGAAATCGAGGGAGTAGGAATCTTGCGCAACCCGATCGAGGACGAGAAGGTTGAGGGTGGAGTGGAGTGACAGTGTACGTACGGGCTAAGCATGGCTAATCAAGTTGGGGGGCAGGATTTCGACGAACTGTACCGTGATGAGCGGTCAATCGACGGCCTGCCCGCGTTGACGCCATGGGACATCGGCGGACCGCAGCCAGTGATCCAACAGCTGGTCGCCTACGGTGCTTTGAGAGGCGAAGTACTCGATCCGGGGACGGGTCCGGGCCACCACGCAATCCACTACGCGTCGAAGGGTTACGCGACAACTGGTATTGACAGCTCCCCCGCGGCGATCGACCGCGCCAAGCGCAACGCGCAGCGTGCCGGAGTGTCGGTCGATTTCCGGTCGCGGATGCGACAAGCCTCGACGGGCTCGAAAATCGGTTCGACACCGTCGTCGACAGCGCCTTCTATCACGTATTCCTGGACGACAGAGAGACTCAAGGACAATACCTGCGAGCACTGCATCGGGCCACCAAAGCCAGGGCGCGGCTGTTCATGTTCGAGTTCGGGCGGCACAACGTAAACGGAGTTCACTTCGAGGGCTTGCCAGCGGACAATTTCGAGCGAGTGCTGCCACCGTCAGGCTGGCGCATCGATTACCTCGGAGCCACGACGTATCAAGCCAATCTCAGTCCCGAGACCCTCGCGAACATGTCACGGGTGAGCGGCAGACACGACATTGCGGATCGGATGAGGCCGCTGCAGGACCAACTTCGCGTTATCGCGCCGTTGCTGGAAAATCACCGGGTTCACATGCCGTTCTGGGCCGTGGCAGCCACCCGCCTCGACTAGCACGGCGCGTGCCGCCCGGCACCCTCCTGGATGCGGAATGGCAACCTCTGCGAGATCCGATCGACGACCAGACGCCGTGAGCTGGCGTGGGAACCGTCTCCTAAGGTCCTGATCTGATTTCGATTTACCGCCCACAGCGGAGAACCCACAAATGCTAAACCCCGCCGAAGCGGGGTTTAGGGCCTGGACGGAAACCCGGGGCTGGGGGGCTGAGGAAGGTTCCCGCCACAGTCCACTCCGACACATAGGAACTGTTCGCCGTTCCGCAAGGCGCGGTTCGTCGTCACTGGCTTTGGCATTTTTTCGATTGCCCGTTGCGTTGCCCGCGCTCTGAGCCTTACCCGAGCTTCCGCCCGTTGAGCCAATCTTCACCGCGCCGATAGAGCGCCGCAACCTCAGGTCCCTCGAGGCCCGGCATGTCGGTCTTCACTTTGTAACCGATCCGGGTCTGGAGGTAGGCGAGGTGCCGGTAGCCCTCGGGAAATTGCGCCAGCAGGTTGCGGTCCAGGTGAAGCTGTGCGGCCGGGTCGATCGGGTCGAGACGGTCCTTTTCGTAGATCGGCTGGCGCAGCACCAAGCCCCAACGTCCGTTGCGCTTCTCGAAGAAGTCGTAGAATCGGCCGGTGCAGACCACGTCGCAGACGACGCCCTCGACGCTTGCGCGCTGCGAGATCGTCATCTTGGTCTGGGCGATGGCGCGGGCACCGGCGATGTCGACCGACGAGCCGCCGAGGAAATGCAGGATGCGCACGCCGCGCTCATAGCCCTCCTGGCTCACCTTGATGAATTCATCCGCCGTGCCCTGAAACCAGGTCGCCATCATGCGCCCGTCGTCGTGCCAGACGGTGCGGAAGCGGTCCCACATGAGCGCGTCACGCCACATGGCCCAGTTCTCGATCAAGTCGCGAACGGTGCGCCGGTCATCGACTTCGCTCGTACTCATGCTGTCCTCGCTGGGCCGATATGCGATATCGGGAGCGTTGATTTAGCGAGACGAGAGCGGCGCTGGCAAGTTGCGAGCCAGCATGGCTGCGGCAAGCCGCTATTCCCGCACGGCCGTGTCGCCGCTATATAAAGCGCAGCGATACGTAAGGCGCAAAGCCATTCGGGCCCGGAGGACAATATGGCGCTGGTCGAGGACACGGCCGACCGCAAGCATAACCTGCAGGCGGTGCGACAAGCCTATTATGAGCGGATTTCCAGGTACGACATGGCCCCGCTATGGGAGAAGCTGCGGGAGCTCGTCGGCAGCGAACCAAAAACCCAATGCGCGCCGGCCATCTGGCGATTCCGCGATGTCAAGGCAATGGTGATGGAATCAGCCGAGCTGATCTCCGCCAAGGAAGCGGAGCGACGGGTGCTGGTGCTTGAAAATCCGGCGCTGCGCGGCCAATCGCGGATTACCCAGACGCTTTACGCGGGTTTGCAGCTCATCATGCCGGGCGAAATCGCGCCGGCCCATCGCCACACCGCGTCTGCGATCCGCTTCATCGTCGACGGTGATGGCGCCTATACGTCGGTTGCGGGCGAGCGCACCTATATGTCGCCGGGCGACTTCGTGCTGACCGCCAACTGGACGGCGCACGACCACGGCAATACGAGCGACCGGCCGATGATCTGGCTCGATGTGCTCGATTTGCCAACTGTCAACTTCTTCGAGTCGATGTTCGCCGAGCATCTTGATGACGAGAGTCAGGCGGTGCAGCTTGCGGACGGCGACTCGGCCGCGTTCTTCGCCTCCGGGGTGCTGCCTGACGGCGCCCAAGTGGGCGCTTTGCACGCGGGCAAGCTCAGTCCTGTCGTCAACTACACCTATGCGCGGACGCGGCCGATCCTGGAGCGCCTTTACAAGGCCGGCAAAGTCGACCGGCGCCACGGCGCCCGGGTGCGCTACGCCAACCCTGCCACCGGAGGGTGGGTGATGCCCACCATGGGGGCGCAGCTCGCACTGCTGCCGGCTGGTTTCACGGGCGAGCGTTATCGCGCCACCGATGGCACCATTTTCGTGTGCGTCGAGGGCGACGGCGCAACGCGGATCGGCGACAAGGAATTCATCTGGAGCGCCGGCGACGTATTCGTTGCGCCGTCATGGCAATACTACTCGCACGCGGCGGAGCCGGAGTCGGTGCTGTTCTCGATCTCCGATCGGCCCGCCCAGGAGGCGCTCGGGATCTGGCGGGAGATTGATTGAGTCCGTAGCCCGCATGGAGCCACCCGGGTCCGGCCGGAGCCTGCCATCGGGCCGGCCAAAGGCCGGACCCGGTGGGCCGGCCCGATGAAAAACTCAGCGGAACGCGGGAACAATCTCGCCTATGGCGAGGCTGTCCCGAATTACGCTTCGCTCCATCCGGCTACGGCCTCTCCACCCTACCCCAACCCCTCCAACTCGTCGATCATCCCCTCGATCATGCGCAGACCGCCCTGCCAGAACGCCGGCTCACGGGCGTCAAGCCCGAACGGTTTTAACAGCTCCGCGTGATGCTTGGTGCCGCCGGCTGCCAGCATCGCGAGGTAGCGCTCCGCAAAGCCCTCATGGGCCTTTTCGTAGACCGCGTAGAGCGCGTTCACCAGGCAGTCGCCGAACGCATACGCGTAGACGTAGAACGGCGAATGAATGAAGTGGCCGATATAGACCCAGAAGGACTCGTAGCCTGTCTTGAGGTCAACGGCGGGCCCCAGGCTCTCGCGCTGGACATCGAGCCAGATCTGGGACAGCCGTTCCGCCGTCAACTCGCCATTGCGGCGCTCGCCGTGAACGGAGCGCTCGAACGTATAGAATGCGATCTGCCGGATCACCGTGTTGATCATATCCTCGACTTTCGATGCCAGCATCGCCTTGCGTTGTTTGGCATTGGTGGTGGCGGCGAGGAGGCGGCGGAAGGTCAGCATCTCGCCGAACACGCTCGCGGTTTCGGCGAGCGTGAGGGGGGTCGGCGCCATCAGGGCGCCGTTCGGCGCCGCCAACACCTGATGCACCCCATGGCCAAGCTCATGGGCGAGCGTCATCACGTCTCGGGGCTTGCCCTGGTAATTGAGCAGAATGAAAGGATGCAGCGACGGCACCGTGGGATGCGAGAACGCGCCGGGGGCCTTGCCGGGGCGCACCGGGGCGTCGATCCAGCGCTGCGAAAAGAAACGCCCGGCGATGTCCGCCATGGCAGGCGAAAACGCCCCATAGGCCGACAACACCGTGTCCTTGGCTTCCTGCCAGGGAATCGGACGCGACGGCACGTCGGGCAACGGCGCATTGCGGTCCCAATAGGGCAACCGCTTCTTGCCGAACCAGCGTGCCTTGAGGGCGTAGTAGCGATGCGACAGCCGCGGGTAGGCGGCGCGCACCGCCTTAACCAGCGCCTCGACCACTTCGCGCTCGACCCGGTTCGCCAAGTGGCGTGCGTCGGCAATGTCGGCGAAGCCGCGCCAGCGGTCGGAGATTTCCTTGTCCTTGGCCAGCGTGTTGGTGATCAGCGTGAAAGTGCGCAGGTGCTGCGTGAAGGTCGTCCCGAGTGCTGCGGCGGCGGCCTTGCGGGTTGAGGGGTTGCGGTCCTGCAGCAGGTTGAGCGCCGGCTCGATGGGGAGCATCTTGGCGCCGATCTTGAAGCGCAGACCAGCGACGGTGTCGTCGAACAGCCGGTTCCAGGCGCCTTGTCCGGTGACGGATTTCTCGTGGAAGAGCTGCTCGATGCGATCCTCGAGCTGATAGGGTTTTTCCCTGCGCATATCCTCGATCCACGGCCGGTAATGGCCGAGCGCGGGGTGCGCCATGGCGTTTTCGAGCACGCCGTCGTCGATCTTGTTGAGTTCGAGAGCAAAGAACAACAGATGCGAGGATGACGTGGTGATGCGTTCCTGAACATCGCCAAAGAACTTCGCGCGGACCGGATCCATTGTATCGGCGCTATGGATCAAGCCGGCGAATGATGCGATCCGGCCAATGAGATCGTCGATCGATTCGAACTCTTGGACCGCGGCCGCAAGCGCCTTGCCGCCGTCCGGACTACGCGCAAGCGCCGCGAGCTTTCCCTTGTAGCGCTCCTCGAATGCAAGACACAGGGCATCAGCGCGCGCGAGGTCGCGGGCGATCTCGGGCGAATCAAGTCCGCAGTAGAGGTCGGACAGGTCCCATTCGGGCAGCGCTCCGATGCCGCCTTTTGGGTTAGGCCTTTCTTTGGCTCGCGGGGCTTGCATCTTTGCGCGCTTTGTGCCCGCGCGACCGGATCGGTTCGGCATGGAAGAATGCGCTCATGAATCAATCGGCGAAGTACCGCTGCTTAGTAGCCGGTTGTTGCGGCGAAGGAATGACCACCTTCTCCCCCTTCGCCGCATGCGGAGAGGGAGCTTCGCGTATCCTTTACAGCTCGTTAACATCGACCGGAGATAATGACCCAATTCGCGACAGCTTGCCCGGTCGCCACTTGGAGTTCAAATGGTCGAATACCCCCACACTGGCGATGACGATCCAGTGCAGCCTCCAGCCGGCGACGTAATCACTTGAGGCCCTCCAAGCGCGGCGCGAATTTCGTGATTTGTGCCCGCGCGGGGGTCGGACGCAGACAAGACTCGCCCCGACCAATGATGTAGGCGCGCAGCAGCCATGTGCGTCCTCGCAACAGGGCCGCGCGTATCTCCTGAGATTCACGACCGCGACTGCCGGTAGTGCGGTGCTGAAATTTCTCAATGCTGGAGGCGAATTTCGTCCATTTGTGGAAATCGAGACGGATGTGATCGGGTTCAGGCTCGTCTACCACGGCCGACGTGTCCAAGGTGCACGCCAGCTTTGCATGGCCGCTCATGCCTTCATCGCAAACAGCGCATCCTGGGATTGACCGCAGTCAACGTTGCCCGTGCTTGAGTTGCGTTGTGGTGACACTTGCGGCAAAAATGCTATGATTTGCCAACAAAAAGGTGCGAGGGTGCTAAATGGTCGGTAAATTCCGATGCGGGATCTGAAATGAACCTCAGTGAGGTCTCCGGCGACAAATAGTTCTGTCGGACGAAGTCACTTGTCGGACCCCTAACACAAAAACACTTGCGTCACAAAAACACTTGCGTCACCGGTGTGGAGCTAGGAATCGCCATGGGCGGAATGCGTTTCGAACTCTGGCTTGCTACGACTGCGATTGCGTTGGTAGCGGCCGGATTGAGCCTGCCGGTCCAATCGGCTCCGCTAACCGAGGACGAGATTTCGGCGGCCGTTCCGATGCCGGAGCCCGCGAATCTGCCGCCCCCGACCATGTCAGATATCGCTCCCCGGCCTTCGACCGACCAGCCGGCGGCGACGCCGGCGCAAGCTGCCTCACCTGCCGCGCCTCGCGGTTTGACGCAACCGGCCGCTGCCCCGACAGTCGCGACGCCCGAAACCGCGACGCCCGGTGTTGCGGCGCCGCCTGCGGCTGCTCCGGCCGAGGCCCCGGTGCTGACGATTGATCAGCGCGTTGGCGAGAAACTGCGCGAGATGTTCGGCGGCAGGAGCGACCGGATCATCGACCGCAAGGCCAAGGCCCCTGTTGAGGCCTTTTATGCGGCCCGCAACTATGCGCCGATCTGGGTCGAGAACGGCGCTGCGAACGCGCGCGGCAAGGCCGGGGCGACTTACCTTGCCGGCGTCGGCGCCGACGGCCTCGATCCGAACGACTATCCGGTCCCGAGTTTTGCCAACGCGGACGCGGGCGCGCTGGCGGAATCAGAACTCAAGCTCACCGCCACTGTCCTGACTTATGCGCGCCATGCCCAGATTGGCCGCGTGCACTATTCGCGGGTGAGCGCGGACATTGTCTATGACCTGGTGGCGCCGGAGCCCGGCGCGGTGCTGGCGAAGCTCGCCGACGCCAAAGACATGGCCGCGGCGCTCGACAGCTTCAACCCGCCTCACGCCGGCTATAAAGCCCTCAAGGCCAAGCTCGCCGAGGCGCGCGGCCGCACGGGCGAATCGGGCCGCATCCGAATTTCCTCGGGCAAAACCCTGAAGCCCGGGATGGAAGACCCCCGTGTCCCGCTGCTGCGCGAGCGGCTCGGCATCGTGGGCGACAGCGCCAACACCACCTACGACAAAGCACTGAGCGAAGCAGTCAAGACATTCCAGGGCCAACGCGACCAGGCCTCGACCGGCGTCTTGAACAACGCGACGGTCGATGCGTTGAACGGCCCCCGCCGCGACCGTGATGCCGATGTCATCATCGCCAATATGGAAAGATGGCGATGGCTGCCCCGCGATCTTGGCCGGGCTTATGTGTTGGTGAACATTCCGGACTACACCTTGAAGGTGATGGATCATGGCGCGATGGTCTGGACGACCAGGATTGTCGCTGGTCAGCCGGGCGAAAGGGCAACGCCGCTGCTCAGCGAGACGATGAAATACATCACCGTCAACCCGACCTGGAACGTGCCGCCGTCGATCATCAACAATGAGTATCTGCCGGCCTTGGCGCAGGACCCGACCGTGCTCGATCGCATGGGGCTCAAGCTCGAGCACAATCGCGACGGTTCCGTGCATATCTACCAGCCTCCGGGCGAGGCCAATGCGCTCGGCCGCATTCGCTTCAATTTCCCAAACAAGTTCCTGGTCTATCAGCACGACACGCCGGACAAGCACCTGTTCGCGAAGGACAAGCGCGCCTTCAGCCACGGCTGTATGCGGGTTCAGTTCCCCGACAAATACGCCGAAACGCTGCTTAACATTGCCAATCCGAAGGACGGCTATACGATCGAGAAGATCCACAGGATGTACGGCACCGGCGAGCGCGACATCCATCTCACGACCCCTATTCCGGTGCACCTCACCTACCAGACGGCATTCGTGGACGACGCGGGTCATCTGGCGATCCGGGAAGATGTCTATGGTCGTGACTCGCGGCTGTTGGCGGCGCTGAAGGGCGAAGACAGGCGAATTGCGGACGTGCCGGTCGAGCGCCGGGAAGCCAGCATTTCGACGAAACGCCAGGCTTCCCGCGTGCCGCTGCCGTTCACCGCGCCGAGCTCATTCTTCGGCGGCTTCTTTCGCTAGGGCGGCGAGCGCCAAATCGACCGGGAACCGCTGTAGCGGAACCCCGTCCATGTCGGCTGCCTGATCGCATGCCTGACGAGCTGGGTTCCGATGCCGTTGCGCTAGTCCGAACTTTAGTGCGCGGGGGAGAACGCCAAGCCGGGAAAGCACGCAGACGACCAGACCGCCTCCGATCGGTCTCGTGTTCTTGCCGGACGCCCACGTCCACGCGGCGGTCGGTCCTGGCCCCGGCCATCTCGATAACCGGCGCACTGCCCCGTCGTGATCGATCTTACCGGAACGAGGTGCGGCCCGGCCGGATACCCGGGTCGGCTTTTTTTTGCCATACTCCCCGAATAGTAGTGCATTGGTGTGGTTGGGGAAATTGGGGGGCGCCCATTCGCGCCCACTCGAATCCCAGTAAAATTCTGCTTCCTCTAGACCGCCGTCATTCTTGACGGCGGTACGTCGGCTGGTGCGGGCTGCCGACGTACGTGGGGGTGCGTAACGATATGGGATCGCGAGTGCCTGCAAGCTCGGTAAGCGAGTGTTTAGCTTCAATTTTTTCCCCGCGGATCGGGCCGTGTGCGGGGCTTGTCGCCCTGATAATATCGCTTAGCAACAACGGGCTCGAAAGCGCGGTCGCGAACGGCGATACCCGCACGCTCTCCCTTCATCACATTCACACCGACGAAGATATTACGATCACTTACAAGCGCGACGGGCGCTATGACGAGGAGGCGCTCAAGAGACTGGACCGGTTCCTCCGCGACTGGCGAAAGGACGAAGACATTCATATGGATCCGCGTCTGTTTGACGTGATGTGGGAGGTGTCTCGTGAGGTCGGGGGCGACAGGGCCATCCACGTGGTCTGCGGCTACCGCTCCCCAGGAACCAACGCCATGCTGCGGCGGCGCAGCAGCGGCGTGTCGCAGTTCAGCCAGCATACCCTGGGCAAGGCAATGGATTTCCTTATCCCGGGCGCCCCCTTGGAGGAGTTGCGGGAGGCGGGGCTGCGTTTGCAGCGTGGGGGCGTGGGCTACTATCCTTCCTCGGGATCGCCGTTCGTGCACCTTGATGTGGGCAGTGTGCGGCATTGGCCGCGCATGAGTCACGATCAACTCGCCCGCGTGTTCCCGAATGGACGCACGGTTCATATTCCGTCCGATGGCCATCCGCTTTCCGGCTATGCGCTGGCTTTAGCGGACATTGAGAAGCGCGGCTCGTCGCCTCCTTCGCAAATGTCGCTTAACGCCGCACAGACCGCAGGAATCGATACCGCCTCGGCTGGCGGCGCTCGCAAGAAGAGTCTGCTCGCTGCCTTGTTCCACATCGATGAAGACGAAGACGATGCGGCCCAGGCGGCCTCTGGCGCCCCGGCCTCGCGCTCCGCCTCCCTCAATTTGGCCTCCGCTGACCCGAAAGCCGAATCGGTCCGCACCGCGCTCGTGCCGGTTCCGGCGGCCCGTCCGCAGCCGTCCGCGTTGCCTCCGGTCCTCGCCCGCGCCCCATCAGCCACAGCGCCAAGGCGATGCCGATTTGGACGCCCGCGCAGAGGCGGTGGACGAGAAACCGATACGCGTCGTCTCATCCGGTCTGACCCGCGGCGTAGTATTGCGCGAGAGCAACACCGTCGCAGCGAAAAAAGGCTCTGCTCGCGCCCCGACAGCCGTGCCGGTGGCGCGCGTCAAGGTGGTCCAGGCCGCGACTGCAGGCATGCGTTACGACGACCCCTGGCTGCGGGCAATGATCCTCGCCCCGCGCCTGTATGGTTCGATGACCGCGACGGTCTATGGCGAACCTGATTTCACCGAGCTACGGGCCTTGATGGACAAGCCCACCATGTCCGTTGCCATGTCGTTCACGAAAGAACCCTATCCGGGTATCTCGGCGAATAGCTTCAGCGGCGAGGCGGTGGTGTTCCTCAATACCTATGCATTTCCGCAGCGCACGGCGTGGCTCCAATAGCTTAAGTCAGATCATCCCGAGCGCATGCAGATAGGTTTCCAGAATAGCCTCCTGCTCGGCGCGTTCATGCTTGTCCTGCTTGCGCAGACGTATGACCGTGCGTAGCGCCGCGACGTCGTAGCCGTTGCCCTTGGCTTCCGCATAGACGTCGCGGATGTCGCCCGCAAGTGCCTTCTTTTCTTCTTCGAGATGCTCGATGCGTTCGACGATCGCCTTGAGCTGATCTTTTGCGAAGCGTACTGAGGCGCCGTCCTTACGCTTGTCCTTGACGTCGGCGGTGGTGGCGGTGACAGACATGGTGCGCTCCTCGCATTGGCGTAAAGGATTTTGGCCAGGGCGAGACGTTGCGCAAGCCGCCAGAGTTTCGCAAGGCAGGACTTGGGCGCTGACGCCAGTCATCCACAACAGGCTTCGTGCCGTCCACACTTTCTCAGTGCTTATGCTGCTCCTTCTCGAACGGGGCCTTCTGCTCCACGATCGCTTCGCGCTGGTACTTGGCGCGCCAATCCTCGTACGGCATGCCGTAGACGGCTTCGCGGCTCATCTCCTTGGTCATCGCAAGGCCCTGGGCGTCGGCGGCCTCCTTCATCCAGTTGGACAGGCAGTTGCGGCAGAAACCGGCAAGATTCATGAGATCAATGTTCTGCACGTCCGTGCGCTGGCGAAGATGTTCCACCAGGCGTCGGTACACGGCGGCTTCGAGCTCTACGCGGGTCTTTTCGTCGATATCCATCTTACGTTGATCCTCCACGATGGGCCTAACATATGAACAACAGAGGCCGCATGCCACATTGCGTAACCGCGAGAATTCTGAGTTATCCGCGTGTGCGGCTTGCCCCCTCCCTGTCCTCCCGAGGGGGCGCGGGTGTACCGGAGGCGTGATGTGCCGTCAAAAGTGAAATCGCCGCGCACCTTTCTCGATGAACTCTACCGTATCGCGGTCGCTGCCGCCCACCCGGCCTGCTGTCTCGTTCACCGCCTTCCGGACCCGCCGCCGCGCGGCCGCGTCGTCCTTCTTGCCGCCGGCAAGGCCGCGGGCTCGATGACCGAAATTGCGGAACGGCACTATCTCGATGATCTGGGCCTGCCGCCATCACGGCTCATCGGAACGGCGGTCACGCGGCGCGGCTATGTGCGCCCCACGCGCAATATCCCCGTGACAGAAGCGGGTCATCCGGTTCCTGATGGCGCAAGCTTGGCGGCGGCGGAGCGCGCTTTGGGCTTCGCTGCTGCCGCCACCGCGGATGACCTGGTGCTCATCCTGTTATCTGGCGGCGCATCGGCGAACTGGATTGCTCCAGCTGCCAGCCTGACGCTTGCCGAAAAGCAGGCGGTGAACCGCGCGCTGCTTAAATCGGGAGCCGCCATCAGTGAAATTAATGCGGTGCGCAAGCATCTGTCACGCATCAAGGGCGGACGGCTCGGCAGACTGGCCTATCCGGCGCGGGTGGTGACGCTCGCCGTCTCCGACGTTTCCGGCGACGACCCGGCGGTGATCGGTTCGGGACCCACAGTACCGGACCCGACCACGCTTTCGGATGCCCGCGCCGTGATGGCGCGGTTCGGGTTGGACATTTCGGCGTCCGTCGGCCGGGCATTGGCCGATCCGGCCAACGAAACACCGAAGCCCCAGGACCACGCCTTCGACCGTACGGCGTTCCGCCTCGTCGCCCGTCCGAAGGAAGCCTTTCGCGCCGCCGAGGCGGCGATCAGAGCCCGCGGCTATGACTGCATATTTCTCGGTGACCGGATCGAGGGTGAAGCCCGCGAGGTTGCGGCGGACCAGGCGCGGCTTGCCCGGGACTTGCAGGCACAAGGGCGGTCCGGGGTCATTGTATCGGGCGGCGAGCTCACCGTAACCCTGCGCGGCAAGGGACGCGGCGGTCCGAATCAAGAATACGCTCTGGCGCTCGCCCAGGCGCTCGGAGCCACCCCTGGAATCGCGGCAGTCGCTGGCGACACCGACGGCACAGACGGCGGCCGCGGCAGCCCCGATGATCCGGCCGGCGCTTTTATCGACGACACCACGCTGGCGCGGGCGCGGAGCCTCGGACTCGATCCCGCCGCGTTTCTTGCCGAAAACGATTCCACCGGGTTCTTCGAACGCTTGGGCGACTTGCTTCGACCTGGACCGACTTACACCAATGTCAACGATTTCCGCGCTATATTCGTTGACAGGCATTAGAGCGGGTTCCGATTTATCGCGTGGCCCTGGATCAACTCCAGGGGGACGGAAAGCCGGTCATGCTCGGGAGGAATGGTTCAACGCGACCGGGAACCGCTTCTGACTTCAGCGATGACGTGAACTGCAAATGACGCAAGGATTTACCTTCACGAGCCGCCCATACGCGATGATGTCCGGCATCGGTCTGCCGGCGCTATTGTGTCCTGGTTTCATCTGCCTTGGGCTTGCGACCATGGCGCCATTGGCGGCGACGCCGGCAGCTGCCGATTTTCGCATTTGCAACCTGACCAAGAGCCGAGTCGGTATCGCGCTCGGTTACAAGGATGGCGAGG
>WNFS01002451.1_pt1 | contig 14020 bp, 11 predicted proteins | sample 5400141 | NCBI WGS metagenome assembly WNFS01 (sample SAMN13153358, study PRJNA577476) | soil metagenome | isolation source: 60 cm saprolite under Madrone tree | place: USA:California | collected 2016-06-14
TCGTGATCCTGTTCATCTACGGCTGGAACCAATACCTGTGGCCGCTGCTTGTGACCAGCGATCAGTCCTACTACACCATCGTGATGGGCATTCAGCGGATGGCGCGCGCGGCCGACGACACCCCGCTGTGGCATCTCGTAATGGCGACCACGATTCTGGCGCTGCTGCCGCCGGTGCTGGTGGTCATGGTCATGCAGCGGCTGTTCGTCAAGGGACTGGTCGAGACCGAGAAGTGATGGGGGGGGGCAAGGTGGCCGAGGTCGCGCTGCGCCAGGTGGGAAAGACCTATGCGGGCGGCGTCGTTGCCGTCCGTGACGTCAGCTTCACGATTCCCGACGGCAACCTGTGCGTTCTGGTCGGCCCATCGGGCTGCGGCAAGTCGACCCTGCTGCGCATGGTGGCGGGCCTCGAAGCCATCACGGCCGGCGAGGTGCTGCTCGACGGCGAGGTCGTCAATCATCGCGAGCCGGCCGAGCGCGACATCGCCATGGTGTTCCAGAATTACGCGCTGTATCCGCATATGAGCGTCTACGACAATATGGCCTACGGCCTGCGCAACCGGCGCATGCCGGCCGACGCGATCGACACGCGCGTGCGCGAGGCCGCCCGCATGCTGCAGATCGCCGACTATCTTGACCGCAAGCCGCGCGAGCTTTCCGGTGGTCAGCGCCAGCGCGTCGCCATGGGCCGCGCGGTGGTGCGCCGGCCGAAGGCATTTCTGTTCGACGAGCCGCTGTCGAATCTTGACGCCAAGCTGCGCGCCTCCATGCGGGTCGAGATTCGCCGGCTGCAGCGTTCGTTCGGCACCACGTCGATGTACGTGACCCATGACCAGCTCGAGGCGATGACGCTCGCCGACCTGCTGGTGGTCATGAATGCGGGCCGCGTCGAGCAGATCGGGCCCCCACTCGAGATCTATGAGCGGCCGGCCACGACGTTCGTGGCGACGTTCATCGGAGCGCCGCCCATGAACCTCATTCATGTCACCGCATCCGAGGCAGCCGAACTCGCCGGCGGTGTTCCCCTGCCCGAAGGCGGTGTAATCGGCGTGCGCCCGGATGAGCTTACGCTCGCCGGCCCCGATGTCCGCCCGGCCGCCGGCTTGGCACTTGATTTCGCGGTGACTGCGGTCGAACGCATCGGGCCCGAATGCCTCGTCTACGGAACCCCGCAGATCGGGCGCGGCGATCTCGTTGTGAGGGTGCTGGGCGCATCGGCCCCGACGCCGGGCAAAACAATCCGTGCGGTTGCCGCCGCCGACCGGCTACACCTTTTCGCTGCGTCCGGAACGAGGCTGCGGTCGACCCCATGAACCGGCAGTCGCCGTAAATGGCTCCTGGCTCGAGCCACACGGGATGCTTAACGAACGCCTCTTAACGAACGCCTGGGGACTGGGCACTATGTCGTCGCTAATCCAACGTTCGCTCGGCGAGTCGCTGCAGCCGTTTTCGGAGCGCGGGATCGGTCTTCGGAAGCTTGAACTTGGCTGCTGGCGGGGCGCCCGCGGTGTCGGCACAGCCGCAACATCCGTTGGCACTGGCGCCGGAATCGCATAGATGTTATATTTCGTTCCATGATCATAGCTTTGGGGCCCAATCCCTGAGTGATGATCTAGGGACCGGTCCCCCGTTAGCCGCGGAGGCCGGTCCTGTTTCGAGTCGATGGCGCTCCCGAGTGGACTCGAACCACCGACCTAATGCCTGGTATGCACTTGCTCTATCCAACTGAGCTACGGGAGCACGTAACCCATTGAGAGGACGAATCATTTAGCCGATGATTCGGCCTCTCTTTGGGAAGCCGGTATCATACCAACATGATACGCAATGTCAACGGCCAGGGCAAGCATTGACTAAATCATTTTTATATGATAAAACCGCATGGCGCTTTGGACGTTCTACGATTACATCGAGGCGACCGGGCGAAATCCAATCCGGGAATGGCTAGATTCCTTACCACCCGCAGATTCAGCAAAGATCGATGCCCGTCTTCGCCAGATGACGGTTCTGCCAAAGTGGGCGGAGAAATGGGTGTCGAAATACACGGGCACGAAAGAACTCTATGAATTCAGGATCACAGGAAAAGACGTACAATACCGCCCCCTCGGAACGTACTTCGGAATCAAACAATACATTTTGCTTTCTGGTGCAATCGAGAAGGGCGGCAAGATACCAGCAAGTGATATCGAAAACGCAGAGCGTCGCCTAAGCAGCGCCAGGAAGGATCATGCCCATGTCGCCTTCCATCAGTACGACGGTGAGGGGTCTTTGGAAGAAGATGACTAACAAGGAGTACCGGGATTCTTATGTTGCCGGCCATATCTCCAATACAGTCGCTTCTCAAATTCTCATGCTGCGTGAAGCACGCGGCTGGACCCAAAAAGAGCTAGCCGATAAGACCGGCATGGGGCAGTCGCGTATTTCGGCGCTAGAAGACCCAAATTACGAAAACATTCAGGTCGGCACGTTGAAGCGGCTCGCTTCCGCGTTCGATGTTGGGCTGACTGTGCGCTTTGTGCCGTTTAGTGAGATAGTGACTTGGACCGCCGATCTTTCTTCTGAAAAGCTACTCGTTCCTGACTTTACTAATGACCGCACCGCCGTCATGCGATCAACTCAGACGTACGGCGTCACAATTTCTGTTGACACGGCTTTACTTGCACAAGCGTCAAACATGGTTGCGAGCTACGGGCTGAACTTTGCTGCATTGACCCCGGTTACAATCACTACGGGGGCGGCTCCTAGCTCGGCAGTGGTAACGCATACTCCCGTCACACAGCCAAGAAAGCCAAGCTTTACTCAAAAATCTTCTGATCTCGTCGCGCATGTCTGATGCTCCCAAAATCACTGTGAAGGCTGTTGTTGTCTGCGACGAGGTTCGGCGCGAAGACAATGGCAAAGAAATATTGATAGGAGTCTACAGCTCTGGTGTGCTCGTTCCGCAATTTCCCGCGCCTTTGAATTTCACGTTCTGGGTACAATTCACCAGCACAGGTCTTGGTCAATCATCACTCATGTTTCGTGTGATGGGCGGAGAAGACGTTAAATTTGCTGAAATACGCGTGGACCTAAATCTGATAAAGTCCGGCCTTGGATCGATGGCTATTGGCCCAGTACCGGTAATGCTTCAGATTGCCACGTCACTCACCCTGCAAATGAAGCAGGGCGAACATGATGACTGGCTGAAAATTGAAGAGATTGTGATCGACAAAGGGCCGGCAGTTAACCCTTTGACGGGTGCACCGGTCCCGCTTGTCCGCCGCGAATATGTGCCGGTTCCTCCAAAACCAGCCACCGACTAACCGATCGGCGCGGTAGACTCCCTCGCCGGCGGCGACACCAGTGAGCCCCCCAGACGACTGCCGGCATTGGGGGCTGACGGTACCCGGATGGTAGCGCTATCGCTCGGTCGGCATTGTGCGCCATTGACATATGCGACCCCGCGGCGCGACAGTATATGCTTCCGGGCGTGAAAATTAATGCCCTTGGCTTGAATGTTCGACTGAATGCGTTGGGTTCGCACAAACCGACGGTGCGGTGCATGGTGGGCGCTGCTCGCCATGGCGATCCAAATCATTGTGTCGTTCGGGCATGCGCACCGTATTGAGGGCTTCCGCCAAGGCGCGTTAGTGCCTCAAGCCGCCGCGGGAACAATCAATCAATTAGCCAACGACCCGGGCGACCCGGCCTCGAAACCAGTCAGGCCGGTATTCGATTATTGCGCGATTTGCGTCGTCATCAACATGGGCGCCTCGATGATGCCGGCGGATGCGCCGGCGTCCGGCGCGCCTGTCGACGTCAGCAAGGTACAGTTTTCGCCCCATGCCGAAGCCGCGCCGTCGCCGCTGGGCCATCTCCTATTCCAGGCCCGAGCGCCGCCGTCTGCCTGACATCATTGATTGAACGGCCCCTGGCGTCCCCAGACTTCATGGCGTGACGTCGCCCGCGCGACAACCCTTTTACCGCCACCAGGATGGGGAACCGGCCTCAGCCGAGCCCGGAGGCCATGCGCGTAGTCATCGTCAATCGGGGAATGACAGATGGCGCAAAGTCAAGTTTCAGATGACGGCAAATACGCCCGCTCCAGGCACGCGCTGACGTGGATCTCGGTCGGATTCACTGTGGCCGCGCTGTCGTCGGCTCTCGCGATCGGCGTTTTCAGAAGCGGCGCCTATCAATCCGCGATCGATGCCGTTCGTTCCGCGGTGAATGGATCAGCGAGCCGCTCGCCTGTTGCGGCGTTGCAAGAAGAAATTCCGATGCTGATCCGGGAGGGCGCGCGCATCAGCGTTCCCGACGGGTCACCGCTGAGGGGTAAGCTCACCATCGGCCCGGTGGCACAACGGGAAATCCAGCGCAAGCTGGTATTGCCCGCGGTCGTAGAAGCCGATCCGGCGCGCACCGTGAAGGTGCTTCCGCCGGTGACCGGCCGCGTGACCGACCTCAAGGTCCAACTCGGTGAGCGCGTCGTACAGGGGCAGGAGCTTGCGGTGATCGACTCCGGCGACCTTGCTCAGGCCTATGCCGACATCGAGAAGGCGAGGTCCGTGCTGACGCTCACCAAAAAGGCGCTCGACCGGCAGTTGGGCCTGGAAAAAGCCGGCGGGGCAGCAATCAAGGACCGGGAGCAGGCGCAAAACGACTACGATCAGGCCGTCGCCGAACTCGAGCGCGCCCAATCGCGGCTGCGCGCCATCGGGGTGCCGGCGGATCAGAAGGAACAATCCCGGCTGTTGACGCTGAAAGCGCCGGCCGCCGGCAGCGTGATCGACCTCCAAGTGGCGCGGGGCGCATTTCTCAACGATCTGACTGCCGCAATCATGACGATTGCGAATCTCGGCACCGTTTGGGTCACGGCAAACGTGCCGGAAAAGGACACCGCACTGGTAACGCAGGGACAAGACGTCGACGTCGTGTTTTCCGCATATGCCGGCGAGGTTTTCGCCGGCAAGGTGCTCTTCATCAGCGACGTTCTCGATCCCGACACGCGCCGCACCAAGATCAGGATCGCCTTTGAGAATCCTGACATGAAATTGAAGCCGAACATGTTCGCAGACGCCACCTTCCTGGCGCCGCGGCAGACGATGCAGGTCGTTCCCACACGGGCCTTGGTGCTCAAGGACGAGACCGATCGGGTGTTCGTCGAGGTGGCGCCGTGGACATTCGAGGCGCGCCCCGTCGAAGTCGGTTTTCAACAAAGCGATCAGGCCGTTGTCGAGCACGGCCTCAAGGCGGGCGAACGCATCGTCGTAAAGGGCGGAGTGCTCCTTAATGATTGACTGGTTCGTCGGCTACGCGCTCCACAAGCGCCTTGTGGTGGCGATGATCTGCGTCTTCGTCTCGATCTATGGCTACTATTCCTGGACCCAGCTTGCCATCGAAGCCTATCCGGACATCGCCGATACGAGCTCGCAGGTCGTTACCCAGGCGCCCGGCATGGCGGCCGAAGAGGTCGAGCAGCGCATCACCATCCCGCTCGAGCGCGAGCTCAACGGAACGCCGGGCCTGCTGTTCATGCGCTCCAAGAGCACGTTCGGCCTGTCGTTGATCACCATTGTGTTCCGCGACGGCGTCGAGAAGTATTGGGCGCGCCTGCGCATCAATGAACGCATCCAGAACGTCACCTTGCCGCCCGGCATTTCGGCGGGCCTCGACCCGGTGACGTCTCCGACCGGTCAAATTTATTATTACACGCTGGAATCCGACACCAAGGGTCAGCGCGAGCTGTCCGAGATTCAGCGCTGGATCGTCATTCCGGCGCTCAAACAGGTGCCGGGCGTTGCCGACGTGTCGAATTTCGGCGGTATCACGACGCAGTTCCAGCTTGAGCTCGATCCGCAGCAGCTCATGCGTTTGAACCTGTCTCTGGCAAACGTCGAAACCGCCATCAACGCCAACAGCAGCAACGCCGGCGGCAGCGTCGTGGCGCGCGGCGATCTCGGATTCGTCGTTCGCGCCATCGGCTTCGTGCAGAGCCTTGAGGACATGGGCGCTATCGTGGTCACGCAGCGAAACGGCACCCCGATCTTCCTGCGCGATCTTGGCCGGCTTAAGCTCGCCAACCTCGAGCGGCACGGCATCGTCGGCAAGAACCGGCAGAACGACGTCATTGAAGGCACCGTCCTGCTCTTGAAAGACGACAACCCTTCACGGGTCCTGCAAGGCATTCATGCCAAGGTTGCTGAGCTCAACGAGCGTCTGGCGGCCGACGAGGTGCAGATCGTACCCTACTACGACCGCTCGGACCTCGTCGGCCAAACAGTCAGCAAGGTCTCGCACACGATCTTTCAGGGCATCGGCCTCGTTCTCATTGTGCTTATTCTTTTCCTTGGCAGTCCGCGCAGCGCGCTGATCGTCGGCATCACCATTCCGTTTGCCATGGTGACGGTCTTCGTCCTGATGAATTTCTTCAAAATTCCGGCGAACCTGTTGTCGCTCGGCGCAATCGATTTTGGCATCATTGTCGATGCCGCGATTGTGATGACGGAAGCGATCCTGCGGCGTCGTGAATCCAAGCCGGAGGAACTGCTCACCGAAGGTGACGCACGCGCTGCCGCCCACCAAGTCGCGCGACCGATCTTCTTCGCCACGCTGATCATCATCGCGGCCTATTTGCCGCTGTTCGCCTTCCAAAGGATCGAGGCAAAGCTGTTTTATCCCATGGTCTACGCGGTCGGATCTGCGCAATTCGGAGCGCTGCTGCTTGCGTTGGCGCTGGTTCCCGGCTTGGCTTACCTCGCGTATCGCAAGCCGCGGCGCGTGTTTCGCAATTACGTCCTCGGCTGGATCGAGGCCGGATACCGACGCACATTGCGGGGCTCGCTGCGCCGGCCAAGCATCGCTTACCTGATCACCGCCGGCGCCGCCGTCACGGTCGTTGGGCTCGCGATCACGGTCTCGCGCGAATTCCTGCCAAATCTCGACGAAGGCGGGCTCTTTCTCCATGGCGAGATGATCGGCGGAATTTCGCTGGCGAAAGCGAGCGAAATGGATGCCGAGTTGCGCAAAGCCGTGCTGGAGTTTCCCGAGGTGTCGACCGTCGTCAATCATATCGGTCGCAACGACGACGGCACCGATCCCAATACCCCCTCCCATCTCGAAATGCTTATCGTCCTTCACCCCTACGACACCTGGCCGTCCGGAGAGTCCAAGGAGGATCTCATCCGCCGCATGAAGGCGCGGCTCGCCGAGCTTCCTGGGTACGAACTTGCCGTCAGCCAGCCCATCCTCGACAGCATCAAGGACAAGATTTTCGAGCCGCACAGCCAGCTTGCGGCAAGAATATACGGCGACGATTTCAATGAACTGCGCCGCATCGGCAATAACGTCGCCGCCGTACTCAAAGCGACGCCCGGCACCACCGAGGTGGCGGTCGATGATCGGCCGCCGCTGCCCCAGATCATCATCACAGCCGATCGCGAGGCTGCGGCGCGATACGGCATCAATGTGGCGGACATCACGGATCTCGTCCAGACCGGAATCGGCGGCGGAGCCGTGAGCCAGGTCTTCATCGGCGAGCGCCGATACGACACCACCGTGCGCTTCCCGGAGGCGGTTCGCAGCAGTCCGGAAGCCATCGGGCGATTGCTGCTCACGTCAAGCGGCGGCGCCCTTGTTCCGCTCGCACAGGTGGCCCGCATCAAGTTGCAGCAAGGCGAAAGCACGATCAATCGCGATATGAATCGCCGTTACCTCATGGTGAAGTTCGATTCCGCCGGACGCAGCCTCCCGGCGCTTCTGGCGGATGCCAAGAGGGCTGTCGCCGACAAGGTTTCGTTCGATCCGAAACGCTATCGCATCGAATGGATCGGACATTTCGAAGACGAGCAGCGGGCAGAGGCGCGCTTTGTTTTGATCCTTGGCCTGATTCTCGGGCTTATGATCGTCCTCCTTTACGCGGAATTCGGTCTCCTGCGGCAGGTGATCCTCATTCTCGGCGTCGTCCCGCTGGCGACGCTCGGCGGGCTCGTTGCCCTGCACGTCGCCGGCGTCACCCTCAATGTGGCCTCCGGTGTCGGGTTCATTGCGCTGTTCGGCGTCGCCGTCATGAATGGGGTCATCATGGTGGCAAACCTCAACCGCGTGCGCGATCTCGGCGTTCCGCTCATGGAGGCGGTGGTGACCGGCGCGAGCGAGCGCCTGCGGCCCGTCCTCATGACCGCGACCGTTGCCACGGTCGGCATGCTGCCGGCCGCGATGGCGACCGGCGTCGGCAGCGACGTTCAGCGCAGCCTTGCCACGGTCGTAGCCGGAGGCCTCCTGGTGGCGACGCTGATGACCTTGTTCCTGTTGCCGACCATGTATTTCGTTATCGAAACGCTGGCGGCACGCTTGGCCGCGGCCGGCGCGCGCGAGGCGCCGCAGCTGTCCGCTTGAGGGCTGAGCGCGAACGCGTTTCGATGAGTTATTTTCGGTGACTCGCGGCGCGCGGCGGAGCCGGCCGATAATACGGGCTCATGACGCAGTTGCCGCCGATTCCCGACAGCGTCGCTCGGCATTGTTCCCAGCTGGTGAAGTAGCAGGACATGCTGCCACTGCGTCCCCGGACGCTGCACCAGGGATACGAATATGCCGACTGCGCCGACGCGGCCTCGATATCGCCCAGCAGCATGGCGGAAACGATCGCAATCAATAGGATTGGCAAGGGCATGGCTGTGCTCCGTTGCATCGATTGACGGATCGCCGCGCGCCCGATCGGACGTGCCGGTCAAACGCCCAGGCGATCGGTCCATTTTAGTTAAGCTGAGTAGCAGTCGTTTCAAGCGCCGCCAGGATCAATACGACCTCGGCAGGCCGAGCACGTGCTCGGCCAAGAAGCTCAGGATCAGGTTCGTTGAAATCGGCGCCACCTGGTAGAGCCGCGTTTCGCGGAATTTGCGCTCGATGTCGTATTCCTCGGCAAAGCCAAAACCGCCGTGGGTCTGGACGCAAGCTTCCCCGGCCGCCCAGGACGCGTCGGCAGCGAGCAGCTTTGCCATGTTGGCTTCGGCACCGCAGTTCGTCCCGGCTTCGAACAATTCGGCCGCCTTGTGCACCATCAGCTCGGCGGCGCGCATCTGCGCATAGGCCTTGGCGAGCGGAAACTGGACGCCCTGGTTCTTGCCGATCGGGCGATCGAATACCACCCGCTCCTTGGCGTAGTCGGTGGCCCTTTCGATGAACCATTTGGCGTCGCCGATGCATTCCGCCGCGATGAGAATGCGCTCCGCATTCATGCCCGAAAGGATGTAGCGAAAGCCCTTGCCCTCCTCGCCGACGAGGTTCTCGGCCGGAATGTGCACATTATCGAAGAACACCTCGGTGGTGGAGTGGTTCATCAGGGTGCGGATCGGCCGGATCGCAAGCCCCGCCTCTTTGGCGGTGCGCATGTCGAGAATGAAAACCGAGAGGCCGTCGGTTCGCTTGGCAGCCTGATGTTTTGCCGTGGTGCGGGCGAGCAATAGCATCAGGTCGGAATATTCCGCCCGCGAGGTCCAAATCTTCTGGCCATTGACCACGTAATGATCGCCCTCGCGCTGCGCGAAGGTCTTGATCGACGACGTGTCGGTGCCGCTTGAGGGCTCGGTCACGCCGAACGCCTGCAGGCGCAGTTCGCCCGACGCGACGCCGGGCAAATATTTGCGCTTCTGCTCGGGGCTGCCGTGCCGCAGCAGGGTGCCCATGATGTACATCTGTGCGTGACAGGCCGCGCCGTTGCATCCGGCGCGCTGGATTTCTTCCAGGATTGCGGCGGCTGCCGACAGCGGCAGGCCCGAGCCGCCATACTCCTCCGGAATGAGGGCCGACATATAGCCGGCGGCCGTGGCGGCCTTCACAAAATTCGCCGGATAGGCCGCCTCGCGGTCGAGGCGGCGCCAATACTCGCCCGGGAATTGGGCGCAAAGCTTGCGCACGCCGGTGCGGATTTCCTGGTGGGTGTCGCCGTCTTCGGGGTCAAAGTCGATCGGCATCGCTTGAGGCCTTCTGCGCGAGCACATGATGGGCGATCTGGGCCCGCGTCCCGATCCAGACGTCGGGATCGCGGGCCGCCGCCGCGACGATCTTTTCATAGTAATAGGCGCCGCGCGGACGGCCGAAAATGTGGGCGTGGCAGGTGACGTCGATGATCGACAGCTCGTCCTTCTCCTTGGCGACCACGATATTCTCGTGGAAGGATTCCAGCATGGTCTTCGGCGCGTTGCCGTACTTCATGAACTGCATGTCGTTGACGTCGGTTCCGAGCGGGATCGCGACGATCTGCCCGTTGCCGAAGGTCTGCACATAGGGGAGGTCGTCGTCGAGCACGTCGCCGTACCAGCGGTATCCGGCCTCGATGAGAAGCCGCGGCGTCTCGGCGCGCGACGTCCCGCGCGGGCTGAGCCAGCCTTCGATCTTGCAGCCCGACGCTTTCTCAAGCAGTGCCGTGCAGCGCGCGATGTTCTTGCGTTCGTCCTCGTCCGACAGCAGTGCCGGTATGACGTCCATGGCGTAGGAGTGGGACAGCACTTCATGCCCGGCATCCGCAATCGCCCTGACGGTTTCAGGCGCCCGTTCGGCGATCACTGCGTTGACCATGACGCTCGCCGCCGCTCCGTGCTGCCGGAAGCCGTCGAGCAGCCGATAGATGCCGCGCTTGACCCCATACGCCGCCCACGAGATCGCCATGGTGTCGAGCACGCCCGCCGGCAGCGGGTTTCCCATCGGGCTGATGCCGGGCGCTTTGCCATCGGACCATGCCTCCAGGCAGACGTTGAAGACGACCGCGGTTCGCTTGCCGTTGGGCCATAGCCAGTTCGCCGGTTTCGCCATGCCGCGCCACCCTCCTGGGTTTCCCGGGCACGTCATATCAGTTGTTGTAGGGTGGGCAAAGGCGCATCGACGTACCATGCGGGCTTGGGCGGCCTCGCATGCGCCTTTGCCCACGCTGTCCGATCATGCCGCTTTGACCGCGTGGGCAAAGTCGCGCGAGGCCAGTGCACCACGACGCAAGCTGTGCCAGGCGACTTTGCCCACCCTACGGGTTCATGTTAGGAACGCGTCGACAGCGTGACATAGTTCGGACCTCATGCTGAGGAGCGCCTTCATGCGCGTGGGATCGATCGTAATGGAAACTGCCAATCCCGTCGTGGCGCGGCCGTGGCATGAGATCGTGCAGCAGACCCTCAAGCGCAATGAGGTGAAGCTCGTCACCTACGTGCCGGACAAAGTGTTTACCCCGCTCATAAAGAGCCTGCACGCCGACCCCGACTTCCTTACGTTTCCGACCGCGCGCGAGGAGGAGGCGCTCGGCATCGTGTCCGGCGCCTGGATGGGCGGGCGGCGCGGGGCGGTGCTGATGCAGACCTCGGGATTCGGCACAATACCAAACGTATTGGCGTCGCTCGTCGTGCCTTACCAGGTGCCGGCTATCATGTTCGTGTCGGAGCGCGGCACGCTTGGCGAATTCAATCTCGGTCAGGCATTGGTATGCCGCACCATGCGTCCGGTGCTGGAGTCGCTCGCTGTCGAATCCCACACCATCACCCGCCATGACGAGCTCGAATTCGTCGTCGACCGCTCGATCAAGCAGGCCGTGGCGACCCAGGCGGCGGTGGCCTTTATCCTGTCGCCGCTGCTTACGGGCGGCAAAGTGTTCGAAGCCTGAAATCACCAAGGCACGTTCCGATGAGATCGAGTTACCTCCTCCTGCGTCATGCCCGCGCTTGTCGCGGGCATCCACGTCTTTCTCGCGGCCTCTCAGCAAGCAAGGCGTGGATGGCCGGGACAATCCCCGGACCAAGTCCGGGGACGGCCATGACTCCGAATAAATGGCTCAATGTCACCGAACGCTCTAACTGAGATCGCCCGATGCCCAGCGCTGCTTCCGTCGCCAGCTACGACAATGCCAAAGTGCTCAACCGTTTCGACCTGACCAAGCAACTCGTTGCGAGGCTGAGGAACGACGAAGCGGTGATCGGCGGCATCGGCAACACCAATTTCGATTTGTGGTCTGCGGGACATCGCCCGCAGAACTTCTACATGCTGGGCAGCATGGGATTAGCCATCCCGATCGCGTTCGGCGTGGCGCTGGCGCAGCCGCACCGCCATGTCATTGCGCTCGAAGGCGACGGCTCGCTGCTCATGCAGCTTGGCTGCCTCGTCACCATTGCGGCACAGCAACCGAAAAATCTCACCATGGTGATCATGGACAATGGCCTCTATCAGATCACCGGCGGCCAGCCGACCCCGGCGGCCGGGACCGCCGACTATGTGGCGCTCGCCCGCGCCGCCGGGCTGAGCAAGTGCGCCTGGGCGGGCGATGAGGACGACTTCAACCGGCTCATCGACGCCGCGCTCGCCGACGACGGCCCGACTTTCATCGCGGCGCGCATCGACGACAAGCCGGGCGTCGGCACCACCGACCGCGATCCGGTGCAGATCCGCCAGCGCTTCATGATGGGGGTCGGGGTGCGGAGCAAAGTGTGAGGGACATTTTCCCTCCCCGTCTTCGGGGAGGGTGGCCGAGCGAAGCGAGGTCGGGTGGGGCCAACTGGCAAAGCCATGCCGCGGAACGAACCCCACCCCGGCCCTCCCCGAAGACGGGGAGGGAGAAAAAGGTCACGCCGCAATCTTCACATACTCGAAATCGCCCGGCTTGTTGTCGATCCCGACTTTGGGAGGCGCGATCCAGCCGGAGAACTGTCCCGGCTCGCGCATCGGCTTCATCAAATCGCCGATGAAATCGCCGTCGGCTTGCGATGGCAGCCAGTGGTCGCTGCGGTGCTTCCAGGCCTCGGAGTCGATGAGGTCGCCATCGGGAGTCGCGTGCACATCGCGAAATTCTCCGATCTGACGATGGAACGCCACATGGGGCAGCCGCAGCCTGAAAGCAACGCCCGTTTTCTCGATGACCTTGTTCCAGCGCTCGACGCTCTTGGCGCAGTCGGCCGCATAATCGTCGCGCAGGCGCATGTTCAGTGCGGTCAGCGCCGGCTCGTCGACGCGTTTGACCTCGCCGTCGACGAGCTTGAGCACCGGATAGGTCGCGCTCTCAAGCCGGTGATCGTCGTCGATCCTGGTCTCATGAAAACGCCCCTTGAGGCTCGCGTTGAATGCATTCGCCGCGTTGGTGGAGACCTCGGAGCCGAACAGGTCGAGGGAAAGCGAATAGTGCAGATTGAGCTTTTTCTGAATGGTCGGCAGGTCGATGACGCCTAGCGCCCGCACCGTTTCGATCTTCTCCGCGTCGTCGACGCCCGTCGCCCTCATGGCCTCGCAGGTCCGCTGGACAATACGACCGATGCCGGTCTCGCCCACGAACATGTGGTGGGCTTCCTCGGTCAGCATGAAGCGGCAGGTGCGTGACAGCGGATCGAAGCCCGATTGGGCGAGGCTTTCGAGCTGCATCTTGCCGTCGCGATCCGTGAAGGTGGTGAACATGAAGAACGACAGCCAGTCCGGCGTCTGCTCGTTGAAAGCGCCCAGCATGCGCGGCGCGTCGGCGCTGCCGGAGCGACGGCGCAGCAGCTCGTCTGCTTCCTCGCGTCCGTCGCGGCCGAAATACTTATGCAGGAGATACACCATCGCCCACAGGTGGCGGCCTTCCTCGACATTGACCTGGAACAGGTTGCGCAGATCATAGAGCGACGGCGCGGTCTTGCCGAGGTGGCGCTGCTGCTCGACGGACGCCGGCTCAGTGTCGCCCTGGATCACGATCAGGCGGCGCAGCATGGCCCGGTACTCGCCCGGTATGTCCTGCCACGCCGGCTCACCGAAGTGGTGCCCGAACGGAACGGTCCGGTCGTCCTCGCGGGGCGCGAGCAGAATGCCCCAGCGATAGTCGGGCATCTTCACGTAGTCGAATTTCGCCCAGCCCTTCGGGTCCACCGAGACGGCGGTGCGCAGGTAGACCAGCGCCTCCTGGAAGCCTTCCGGTCCCATGTCCCGCCACCAGTCGAGATAGCCGGGGTGCCAGCCTTCCAGCGCCCGCAGGATGCGGCGATCCTCGGTGAGCCCGACATTGTTCGGGATCCTGGTCGAATAGTCGACGTTGACGAGATCCATGG
>WNFS01004254.1_pt1 | contig 14016 bp, 17 predicted proteins | sample 5400141 | NCBI WGS metagenome assembly WNFS01 (sample SAMN13153358, study PRJNA577476) | soil metagenome | isolation source: 60 cm saprolite under Madrone tree | place: USA:California | collected 2016-06-14
ACGCCGGAATTCCTCAAGATCGCGCAGCGCGTGCGCGTCGGCCTGCGGGCGGGACATTCCTATGACGAGTGATACGCTGGCGCTGCCTGCATCGGGTATCGGTACGCTGCGGCGGCATCCGCTGGTAGCGCGCTACGCGCCGATTGTCACGATCGTGCTGGCGCTGATTGCGATCTGGTATGTCGCGGCGGTGCTGATGAATTTATCGCTGGTGCGTGACGCCTTCGAGCGGGAGGAGACGCCGTACACCGCCTCTGAGCTGATTGCGGGCACCATGAGCGCCGAGCGGCCGCTGCTGCCGGCGCCGCACCAGGTGATTGCGGCCTTCATCGATTCGGTGTTCGGCTACGCGCCGACCGCGCCGCGCAGCCTCGTCTATCATTCGACGGTAACGCTGTCGGCGACGCTGCTTGGTTTCGCTCTCGGCGCGCTGTTTGGTATCGCTCTGGCGCTGATGATCGTGCACAGCCGCGTGCTGGAGAAAAGCCTGCTGCCCTGGATCATCTGTTCGCAGATGGTCCCGATCCTGGCGCTGGCGCCGATCTTCATCGTGGTGCTCGGCGCCGCGGGATTGCAGGGCCTGCTGCCGAAGTCGATCATTTCGGCCTATCTGTGCTTCTTCCCGATCACGATCGGGATGGTGAAGGGTTTTACCGCGCCCGATCCGATGCAGCTCGACCTGATGCGGACATGGTCGGCGTCACCCCGGCAGGTGCTGGCAAAGCTGCGCTGGCCGTCGGCCGTGCCCTATCTGTTCGCGAGCCTCAAGGTCGCGATCACGATCTCCCTGATCGGTGCCATCGTGGCCGAGCTGCCGACCGGCGCCGAGGCCGGTATTGGCGCGCGGCTGCTTGCGGGCTCCTATTATGGCCAGACCATCCAGATATGGGCGGCGCTGCTGGCGTCGGCGATCCTCGCCTCGGGTCTGATCGGACTGGTGGACCTGACCGAGCGGTTGGTCGGATTGCGAATGGGTGCACGGTCATGAATCCGCGCAGGCTCAGATTGGGATTTATCCTCGCCGCGGCAGGTATGCTGTGCGCCGTGGTCCTGCCGCTCTCGAGCGAGGCGGTTGCTGCGTTGCCGGCGCGGCCGATATGGTTGGCATTGACGCTCGCTTCGGCGCTGCTGTTTGCGGTTGCCGCCTGGACCGGGGAGACGCGGGCGATCGCGCCTGGTTTCGCGGGCGTTCTATGCGGAGCCGCGATCACGCTGGCCTTGTTGCGCGATCCCGGCGTCGGCGGCTCGGCCGCGGCGGGGTTTTGGGCGATGGTGCTTGCGGTCTGGCTCGGCGCGGCACTTTGCGTGATCCAGCTTGCTACGATGCGTCCGCGCGGCGACGCATCGCGCCGTACCCTCAGCCTTGCAATTCCGCTGCTGTTCGGATCGGTGGTGTTCTATCTCTGGGAAGTGATGGTGCGCGGCTTCGGTGTGCCACCGGTGCTGATGCCCTCGCCAAGTGCCGCGGCGGCCCGCTTCGTATCGTCGCTGCCAACGCTGGGTGCGGATTTCGTCCAGACCTTCGTTCGCGGCGTATTGATCGGATATGTCATCGGCTGCAGTGCGGGCCTGCTGGTCGCAATCGTGGCGCAGCGTTTTGCGTTTCTCGGTCGCGGCCTGCTTCCGCTCGGCAATTTCTTTTCGGCGTTGCCGCTGGTCGGCGTGGCGCCGATCATGGTGATGTGGTTCGGCTTCGACTGGCCGTCGAAGGCCGCGGTCGTGGCCCTCGTCACGTTCTTCCCGATGCTGGTGAATACGCTCGCCGGATTGTCCGCATCGGGCCATATGGAGCGCGACCTGATGCGATCCTACGGTGCCGATCATCGGCAGACACTGATGAAGCTCTATCTGCCGGCGGCGCTGCCGTTTATTTTCAACGCCCTGAAGATCAACGCCACGCTGGCGTTGATCGGCGCGATCGTCGCCGAATTTTTCGGGACGCCGACGCAGGGAATCGGCTTTCGCATCTCAACGGAAGCGGGACGCATGGCGATCGATATGGTGTGGGCGGAAATCGCTCTCGCCGCCATCGCGGGAATGGCGTTTTACGGACTAGTCGCGCTCGCCGAGCGCGCGACCACTTTTTGGCATCCATCCTATCGAACCTGACTCGGCGGTTCTCAAGCTTCGGAGCATTGCATGAAGAATATAGTGGCACTCGCAGCGGGCGTGACGATGGGTTTGTCGTTGGCGACTGCGCAGGCGGCGGACACGGTCACCGTCCAGTTGAAATGGGTCTCGCAGGCCCAGTTCGCGGGTTACTTCGTGGCCAAGGAGAAGGGCTTTTACAAGGACGCCGGGCTCGACGTCACGATCAAGCCGGGTGGTCCGGATGTAGCACCTCCGCAGGTGATCGCCGGCGGCGGCGCCGATGTCGTGGTCGACTGGATGCCGTCGGCATTGGCGTCACGCGAGAAGGGCGTGCCGCTGGTCAATATCTCGCAAACATTCAAGAAGTCCGGGCTGATGCTGACCTGCCGCGCCGATACCGGCATCAAGAAACCCGTGGACTTCAAGGGCAAGACCATCGGGATCTGGTATGGCGGCAACGAGTATCCGTTCCTGTCCTGGATGTCGAAGCTCGGCTACAAGACCGACGGCTCCGCCGGCGGCATCAAGATCATCAAGCAGGGTTTCAACGTCGACCCGATCCTGCAGAAGCAGGCCGATTGCGTTTCGACCATGACCTACAACGAGTATTGGCAGGTCATCGACGGTGGCTACAAGCCGAGCCAGCTGGTGGTCTTCAAATATGAAGACGAGGGCGTCGCGACCCTGGAGGACGGTCTCTATGTGCTGGAGAAGAATCTGAAGGACCCGGCGTTCGTGGCCAAGATGGCGAAATTCGTCAAGGCCTCGATGAAGGGCTGGGACTACGCCAAGAAGAATCCGGACGAGGCCGTGAAGATCATCCTGGCCGGCGATTCCACCGGCGCCAAAACCGAAAAAGACCAGAAGCGGATGATGACCGAAATCGGCAAGCTGCTCGGCGCCGCCGACGGCAAGCTCGACGTCAAGGATTACGACCGCACGGTTGCCACCCTGATGTCGGGCGGATCGGATCCCGTCATTACCAAAAAGCCCGAGGGCGCCTATACTTTCGCGGTCTACGACGCGATGAAGTGACTGGAGCTGATGCGGTGATATCGAGCGGGCGGCCGGCTGAAGTTCGGCCGCCCATGGGCCAACCGAACAGCCATCGACAGTTGCGTAGAGTTCACGGAGACCGCCGATCGGGAGCGAACCGCCTTGGCGCCGGCGGTTGGGTACGGCATGCATCCCGATAATCGAAACAGAAGATATTTTGTCGTCGTCAGCCGCCGCGGCGATGGTGCAAATCCATTTTGTTGGGAGATCCAGCGCCGCAGGCAGGCCATGGGCGTCAAGGTTTCCGGCGATGGCTATCGCTCCTATCGAGCCGCCCACGATGCCGGAAACCAGGCGCTGGATAAACTGTTGAACGACCTTTCCAAGGAAGGCGGAACAACTCGTTAGCCGGCCGCAGCCCTCGCTGCGCGATCGACGCAGTTCACGGTCTGCCGGCCTTGAAGGCTTCGAGAACCCGTGGGCAGGTCGGTCCGGATCTGGTGCACCAGGCCTGCTGCGCCGCCGCCGCTCCAGATTGAAGCGCCGCGACGACGGCGGGAGCAGGGCTTGAATCAATCGTGACGCCATTCTGGCGCATTCGCTGATAATTCTCTTGCAGCCGGGTCGACAGGGCTAACCACAATTCAATCTCGGTTTGGCGGCTGGCGGTGTCGACCGCGTCTCGCAGGTCGGGGGTCAGTCCGTCGTAGATTGCCTGGTTGACGCTGGCGACCGAGAGCGGCAGCGAATAAGTAATTTCGCTGAAATAGGGCAGAAATTCCCAAAGCTTGCGACCGCTGCCGCCGTCTCCCGACGACAGCACCGCATTAATACTGCCTTCGGCAAGCTTCGGCATTGTATCCGCAAAGCTGATTGACGCGGCCTTGGCGCCGGCGCTGGCAAATACTTCACTTGAGACCTTGTCATGGGTGTGGCATTTCTTAAGCCCCTGTATCCCCTCAGCAACACCACTGTAACTTGATATATTTATTGACTTTATTTCTGTATCAAGTTCCAAATCCCAGCCAACCATCAGCCTCGCTGCATCGGTAAGTTTGCCGACACCGTGCCGACACAACAATGGAGAAACCACCATGGAAAAGATCAGTGAAGCGATCGTCGAGACCCTGCCGATCCCGGCAAAGGGCAATCGGCTGCATCATTTCCCGCACGCGAGGTTGCAGGGGAAAGAGTGTCCGGTTGGTTTCGCAGTCCGTGTCACCGCCAACGGTGCCAGGAGTTTTGTCCTGTTCTATCGCCACAAAGGCAAAGCGCATTTGGACACCCTTGGCCGCCACGACAACGGCTTCACGGTGATCAAGGCCATCATCAAGGCGCAGGAGCGTGTCGAGCAAATCCGTAATGGGATCGATCCGGCACCAGCCAGAACACGAACGCAGAAAGAGAAAGCCAAGCCGGTAGAGTTAACCGTTGGCGGGTTGCTGGACATCTGGATGACGCGCTACGTCGAAGGCAAATTGCGCAGCGAGAAACTCGTCCGGCAAGCGCTCGACAGATTGGTCAAGCCGCGGATGGGGAACGTCGGTATCTATGACTTGAAACGCTCGATGGTGTCTCGGATGCTCGATGAAATCGCCGACGAGAACGGCGAGGTGATGGCCGACAGAACATTGTCCTATGTCCGGAAGGCCTTCAACTGGTACGAGGTTCACGGCCACGATGACAACTTCAAATCCCCGGTTGTTCGCGGGATGCAACGAACAAAAGCCAGTGACCATGCCCGCGACCATATTCTGGATGACAACGAGATACGTGCTTTGTGGAAGGCTACAGCGGGCACCACAGAGCCGTTCAAGCCGATGTTGAGGTTCATATTGTTGACCGCGTGCCGACGCATGGAAGCCGCCGCCATGACCCGTAGCGAAATCACGGATGGCGTGGACGCGCACACCCTGCTTCCATCCATTCGGGTCTGGACTATTCCAGCGGCAAGAGCCAAGGGTAAAGCAGATGTCGTATTGCCACTATCGCGGGCGGCGCAGGATATCTTGGCATCCATGCCCAAGAGGACAGTCGACTATATTTTTACCCGTAGAACAAGACCGCTTGGTGGGTTCTCGCAACTCAAATCCCAGATCGATGAACAGTGCGGTTTCGACAATTGGTGTCTCCACGACTTGCGACGAACGAGCCGTTCATTGCTGGCGCGAGCCGGAGTGTCCAACGAAGTTGCGGAGCAATGCCTGGGCCATAAGCTGGCGGGAGTTGCAGGCGTCTATAACCGCCATCAATACATCAGTGAAAAACTTGATGCCTTCGAAAAGCTGGCGACGATGATGGCCAGTATTATTGATCGGCCCTAAGTTTTATTTTTTGCCAAGCCGCAGCGTCGCACCGGGGCCAGATACTGGCTTGCCGAAGCTGGCTCGATCGCCGGCACTTTGACCAGAGGCCCGCGCACTATCACTAAAGCCAGCGCGGCTGCTGCTCTGTCCAAGACATATACCCTCAGTCTTCATCAAATCTTCGATGGCTTTGTCTTTGACGACAACCAACGCCCTGCCGTTCGTGGTGCCCACGGTCTTTGACTGATCGCACATCTCCATGATGCGATCACTGATACGCTCAGTGCACCCAATGACAAATCCGCGAATTTCCCGTTTCCGTTCTTTCCCATCTGGGGCCAAACAATCGAGCAGGAATTCGAACAGGGCACCGTGCACAAAGTCAGACAAATGATCGAGCAGCCACGCTGCGAACTCGATGTCCGACTTAAACCCGATGAAGGTAAGTCCGCCCTTGGAACCAGTGCGATAAATCCGCACATTACAGTAGCGTCCAACAGCATTGGCGAGCAACCACTTGATGTTGTGGGTATCCCGCGCTTCTGCCTCGCTCTCGTTGTGAAGGATCGCTTTTTCTTCCCGGCTGAGTCGCAGCTCGTCAGGGCTGATTTCGTGCGTGTCGATCCAGGCACGCGCCTTGGCGAGCGCAATCAACGCCTCTTCTTCGGTACAGCCGCTCTCTGTCGTTTTGGCCAACAGGGCCTTAACCTTGTCGATCAGTTTTTCCCGCGGCGTTTTCTGTTCCATTTGCGGCGTTCCTTTATGAACTCTTGTTCCTCGATTTCCTGACAGTGCTTGTTGATGCGGCCCACGATCTCCTTGGCTTTCTCCACGCTCAGTGCATCGACCATGACAGCCGCAATGTGGATTGCTTCGCAATCCTGCATCCACTGGATTGCCTCGTGCTCGAAGGTCGGCCGGCGTGATGACGGGGGTTGGCCGTCCTCGACATCGACCACTAACTTCTCTTGTGAAGTTTGTGCGTTACGTAACGCATCAGCCTCCGGCTTGGCTGGTGTCGGTTCCGGCCTTCCCTCGTCTCTCGACTTCGGTTCCGGCTTCGGCAGGGCAGCCTTGGCCTTCTCCCTCTCGATCTTCTCGGCTTTGAGCTTGTCCCGATGCCGCTGCTGCTTGGCGGCGTTCTCGACTTGCTGTTGCTCGAAGCCCTTGCGCCCGACAGCGATGGCGATCAATTCCTGGGCGCGACGAAGTTGAATACCACCTGCCAGCACGAGAAACGCCCCGAAGCCTTTTTGGTCAGGGTGTCGCTTCTGGGCTTCGGCGAGCAGCGTGCCCACGGCGATCGCCTTCTCCTTTCTTGTGGCATCCGCAGTGTCGAACGCCTTCATGGCAGCGACAACCTTCGCCGCCAGCTTGGCGTCGTCGTTCGCTGCCACCGTGGCGATCTTTTGCATGTTCGTTCTCCTGATCTCCTTCCCCTCTACGAAGTAGAGAGGGGAAGGAGATCAAAGACACCTATTGCGGTTTGCCCGGTTCTACCGTACTATTACGGCATGTACGTACAACCAACGAAAAGGGCAAGGGTTCCATGGCGGAAAAAGACAAAACGGATTGGAACGTTGAACTGACACAGCGGTTCGAGTTTCGGATACCGGATGATTTTTTTCAGGGCGTCGATGCTTGGCGACGTAAACAGGAAGACCTGCCGTCGAGGGCCGAAGCGATCAGACGACTCGTCGAGTTGGGACTGAGGGCGAAACCAAAATGAACAGTTATCAGCGAAGTGGCCGCCAGCGGGCGGCTCGTAAGGAGAAGATCATGGCGAAGAAACCAGAACACGAAGGCGCATTCCAAGTGGAAGAAGACGCCGATGGCGAAGTGCATCTGTACATGGTGCACGACGGCGTAAAAATCGCAGAACGTGGCCGACCCGATACTTCCGAAGCCAAGACATGGATTCCACTAGTGCCAGGATATTCCGTGACCGACGTTGGCGAGAACGGACTGCTTGTCGAGTTTGAAGGTGTAACGCTGAACTGAATAATGGAGATGACGATGACAGACGCTGAAAAAGCCGAAATGATTGTCGCGATTACGACGGTTTTGGCTCACGCTATAGAGGCGAACGATCAGGACATCATCCGGCAAGCCGGTGAGGACCTTAATGGATTGGGTGGCGACGTTCTGATGAAGCGGGTTCTGGATGAAGTCGCGAAACCTTACGACGATCCGGAATACGGTCGCGTGTGCAACTTGGTCGACAAGGAGTGGCACGGTATTGGCAATTGGCTGGCCTGAACTGATTGTCGATGCATCGACATCGCCCGAAGGCCAATTGTGTTTCCACAGCCCCAAATCACGTTTTCGTGATGGAACTGTGGCAATTTGTGGCAGTCTACCTACTAGGTGTAGACATAGCGATACCGTTTTGTACTACGGGTAGTTAATTGTTAGTTTGAAATGTGGCTAAAATCCGTTGAGATTCAGTCCAAACGGAAATATGTATGTTTATCAATGACTTGATTTAATTGGCGCTGGTTGCGCCCTGAATCGGGTCGGCGCATACCGTCGTTATGAACCACAGCATCATCCCCATCCTCGGCCTGACCATCGAATTGAACCGCCCAGCGGACGGTTCATGCGAGTGCGGGTCGGTAGCAGCGGTGATCGGTAAAGGAGCCGGACCCCATGCTGCGAGGTTGGACTGCGCCTTCTGCGGCAAGTTCCGTGGATGGCTACCAGCGCTGGCCGCTGATGCCTTGGTCGATACCGTCACACGTTACGGCGGTTGGCCTGATGCTGTTGTTCAGCCGCTTTCCCCCGAATTCAATTTCGGTGCGGCATCGTCAACGCAAGCCCCAATGGAATGTAAAATGGTTAAAGTTAGTGAAATGTATCCGTCTCGATTTCTGAAAGAACCCGATCTGCAAGGCGAAGAACGGAAGGTTGTGATCCAAGGTGCCATGCAAGAAAAACTCGGTATCGGTGCCGACGCCGAGTTAAAGCTGGTCATCACCTATAAGGGTTGGAAAAAGGTTCATGCCTTAAACAAGATCGTAAGCACCTTTTTCGCCGACGCTCTTGGCGATGACAGCGATGATTGGGCGGGGAAAATCGTCATCCTGTACCCGACGACACAGGACTTCCAGGGCAAGACGCACAGAGTCATCCGGGTTCGGATGCCAACCGCACGAGATAAAATGCCGGTGTCGACTTCGATGCCGCCGCCATCGGCTGCGGCGGATGACAGTGAAGAACCACCGTTCGACGCTTAACCCCCATGAAGAACGAACTGATGAATGGGCAGACGGAATATAAGATCGAGAACAAGCCCGTTCCGCCACGTAGTTCTCGCTACAATGTCCGGCAAAGGTATCAGTTTGGTCAGATGAAGGTCGGGCAATCTTTCTTTATTCCAGAGCCCTCCTTTCAACTGATTGCCCGGATCAGGGCTTCGGCATCCAACTATGGAAAACGTAACAAGATGAAGTTTTCCATAGTCCGAGACGGTAACGGATATCGGTGCGGACGGATTAAGTAACCCCTGCATGACGTTTCGGGGCTGATGGATTTCAGCCCCGACCATCTTCAAATCATATCTCTCTCAAGCCAGAAATGTGCATCACCACATGCCTGTGTTCAACGATATGCCACGTAGCCAAAAAGCTGCGGGTGGCCTCAAGGGTGGAGGCGTTCTAGCCCCCAACAAGTCCGACATTTCGGCGCATCTCTACGCTCTATTCGCGCCGGCATTTGTGGCACCTTATCCTGATGCATGGTTCGAGATCGCATTCGGTCATCCCGATATCTTGGATGGCGCTGTCAACGCGGCTGGAACATTCACCGTGTTTGAACTGGCAGAAGCAACGACATTCGCGGAAGAAAAAAACATCGCGGGCTATAACATGTATGTCGGCGTGGCCTTAAGAAGTGGCGATCGTCCCCAATCCGGCAGAGCTAAGGATGAAAACGTCACCACAGCAGCCAAATCCTGGGCCGAATTCGATGGTGAAGGCGACGCCAAGCGCGTCCAGATCATTCTGAAAGAACGCGATCTTATTGCGTCGATCACGGTCATTACGGGTAGAACGCCGCATCTGCGGGCGCATCTGTACTTCGGACTGAATGATGCCCCGAGTCCCGAGAAGTTGAAGGCCGCGAATACATCCTTGATGAAGCTACTCGGTAGTGATGCCGTGCATAATGTTTCTCGCGTCATGAGACTGGCCGGAACGGTCAACTATCCGACACAGGACAAGAAGGGACGGGGATACATCGCCGAAGTGGTGACGCTGTTCATCAACAAGAATGCGACGCCGTACCGGATCGACGACTTGATAGGTCTCGTTGGTGAAGCGCCGCGTCCGCAATCGAATAGTCATGATGACCATCGAGACGGCGGCCGAACCGAATCCGAAATCATCGCGCTGCTCAAACTCAGTCAGCGTTCCGGCGAGTGGCATAACAGTATGCTGAAGGCCATCGCGTCCATGATCGGTTATGGATGGACCGATCCCGCCATCCGGATGGCTTGTGCACCCTACTGTATCGATGACCACAGGGACGAAGATTTGACGCCAATGATCGCTGGTGCCCGTAATAAGGGATGGGATCGACCGGGTGTTGCAGCGAAACCAGAACAGCCCACGAGTATCCATAGTTGGGAAGATCCGGACTGGTCACTACTAGACAACCGTCGCGGGGACTTGCCGCACTTCCCGCTAGACACTCTAGCGCCAGCTTGGCAGGACTTGGTGTTACGGCTGGCCCATGGGGCAGGGGTTCTACCCGAACACATTGTCGTTCCTCTACTTGGTATCGCATCCAGTTTGATTGGGACAGCGCGTCGAGTTCGTGCCGCAAAGGCTTGGTCCGAACCTTTCACGATGTGGACTTGTGTGGTTGCCGACAGTGGGGATCGGAAGACGCCAGGACTTCGAGTTACCACCCGTGCTCTCGATCAGATCGAGAAGAACAACAAGTCCGAAGTCACGAAGAAACGACTGACCCATGAAACGCGGGCACAGAATGCCAAGGAGGTGATGAAGCGATGGAAGGCAGAACGGGAGGCTGCGGTTAACGCCTGTCCGCCACAGGAACCTCCTACTATGCCAATTGAGGCAATCGATCCCGGTGGATTCATCGAACCACGACTGTATTCGAATGATCCTACGATCGAACGGTTGTCGTCCCTGCTTCACGTCAAGCCGCGTGGCGTCATGTTGATACGGGATGAACTGGCCGGACTGTTCGCCAATATGAGCAGGTATAGCGGAGGTTCTGATCGACCGTTCTGGTTGGAAGCGTGGAATGGGGGTCGGCATATCGTTGAACGGCAATCTGGTTCCGTTATCGTCGAACATCTGCTGATTGGTGTGGTCGGGGGATTTCAGCCTGACAAACTGTCCCGCGCTTTCGACGGTGACGAAGACGGAATGTACGGCAGGTTTTTCTACGTATGGTTGTCGACACCGGACTATAAGCCACTCAGCAAGGACGCCGACGAATTCGAACCCGCCCTGATCAATGCGTTAACGCATCTGATCCGACTGCCTGCTCGCAGCCTATATGGCAGGGAACAGCAATGGTTCGTCAAAGGCGAAACCAACGTGCTCCGACTCGCCGGGACACTGGCCTACATGGCCTGGGCGATCGTGAAGTCCGATCCCAATAGTACCGGGTTCAACAGTATCGTTGGGCATCTGGAACCCAAGACCATCGGCGTCGAGTTCGTGGAAGACGCGATCCGGCTCTGGAAAGAGTTTTTCTGGCCCCATGCCCAAACGGTCCTGAGTCAGATCGGATTGAACGACCGTCACAAGAATGCCCGGACCGTTATGAACTGGATCAGAGCGCACGGTCTACGGGAAGTATCCCGTGAGAATATCCGTCGACACGCCCTCTGTCAGAGGCTGGATGCCGACGATAGCCAGCGGCTGATCGAAGGATTGGAGAAGTCGGGATGGCTCAGAAAAGCCACAATGCAGACCGGAGGCCGCGCCAAGCATCGCTGGGAGGTGAATCCGTTTGCTCTTGAAGTGTGATAGCGGGAAGTGCGCGTAGCACACTAGAATACCTACGGTCAAAATACCGATGGTACAATAATACACTTTCCGCACTTCCCGCTACCCATCTGGGGCTGTGAATTTTTTGTAGAGGAAGGAGGGAGAAATGAGGCGATATAAGGGCAAGAAGGTCGAAAAGACACCGACGCGCTGTCCGACATGCGGCAAGCTTTATAGCCAAGCCGAACGCTACGAGATCAGACACGGCATATCACTTGAGTTGCAGAGTAGGCTGAACGAGGCGCTTAGACGGGTCGACAAACGGTTTGATGGTAGTGGCTATTTTGAAGGCGGCAGATTTATCACCCCTACCAGAGACGAGCGAGACCGATTGAATCAATCCAGATTGTCTGCCCGCAAGGTAGTGAGGGCGCAGTTCATGGAGAAATACGGGACGAAGACGGCGAAGCAGAAAAAGGAACAGGCCCCGCTCCACCTCCCAACGCCAGGACAATATGATAATCAAGACGCCTAATAGGAGGACAGACAATGAAGTCATTATTGAATGCCAAGAGTTCTGATGGGTTGATCGGGATGTGGGCGCACACCTACGACGAGGACGGCGATATCGACCAGCAGTTCCAGATCGTCCGCCGCAGCGGCGACGTCTATCTGTGCAAGCTGTATTCGTGGATTGATGGCAGTCCCGCCGGATGCGTGGCGGTCGGTCGCAGCAAGATTCTTGGTCTGAAACTCTACGAAACTTGTGAGGCTATGAACGATGCCCTCGAAAAACACATCCAGCAGGGACAGTGGAGGCGAATGTCCACCGAGCGGACTGAGCGGGAGAACAGCGTAATAGTGCCCCTCAGGGCTGAGCATCGCGCCTTATGATACCCATGTTAACAACCATCGGTCACGGGCAGACCTGGTCAGGCGGGCATTTGACTTATGCAGATAGCTGCAAGTGGGATAGCGCTACAGCCGCAGCATTAGGCGGTACGGATGGTATCCGTAGGGAAATTGCGGGGCACTCCTGATCCAACGCCCCGCACCCTTACTCATTAAGGGACGATAACTCTTTGGTTTGATATGCTTGCGGTGGGATCGGAGTATAGTGCCATGGCTTCCAAGGATACTGGACACTAAGCCATCTACGCCGCGCGGCTCTGAATGGCGTGAAATCCGGGATATCCCTAGAACTTAAATCGAACATCAGTTCGGAATTTCTATTTTGTAAAAATTTCTGGCAGGCCAATCCTGACCAGGATGATCTGACGCGGGCGCGGGCTCGCTCAATAGCGCCCCCGGGTGTTGGACCCAGACACCCAATTTAGAATCGCAGCCGACTTCGACTTCGCCTATGGCGAACCGTCAGCGCTCATGCAGCAAGCCAACGATCATTCATCAGCGTCGTCGCTCCCGTTCATCGCGCCTGCGGACTGAATCATCCACACGCCTGCCCCCCGCGGTACATGCGCGGTATTGCTTCGCGCGCTCGCGTGCCCGCACCGTGCGAGGCTGCCGTCCAGTCACGTTGTCTTGAGCTTCGCTCAAGGTTCTCAGGCGGACCTGCGTAACACGCGGGCGTGCCCGTTGTGACGCCTGAGTTGAGGGGGTCGACCCGGATCGGTCGGCGGCCACTGTCAACCGACGATGGCCAGCCCTATGAGCATGGATTTGCATCATGGCACGTTCCCCAAAAACCACCGACGCTTCCCCCGAAGTCAGCTTCGGCCCGCAGGCCCTGCAAGCCCTGCTTGAAGAGGTCACGGCTGGCCGCAAGCTGATAGCTGACACCATGGCGGCCTTGACCGAACAAAAGGCGGAACTCGACGCCCTCAAGACCAAGGTGGCTGACCAGCCTGTCCGACTGAGTGTGGCAGGCAAGTCAGAGCGTTCTATCAAGAACGAGATGGCTGTGGTCCGTGCCTTCAAGGCCAAGGGCTTCGGCAATGTCACGCCGCATGTCGATGTGAAAACCTTCAACAAGTGGATGCTTGATGGCCTGCGGCCCCTGGAAGGCAGCAAGAGCCTGCGAGTTGGCAATCTCCGGCTGTTCCACAAGTCCCAACTGCGACCGCTGACTATGGAAGAAAAGCAGGCAGCGAAGGCTCAGAGCGAGGCGGCCATTGTCGCCCCCTTATCTTTCGGCCACCGCGTAACATGGCGACGGTCGTCGCTGTGTTGCATTTCCACAGGATTGTAATCATGAAACCCGCCATCGCCTACATCCGTGTTTCCAAACCGCGCCAAGGCCGATCCGGTCTAGGGCTGGAAGCACAACAGACATCGATTGCGCTATTTTGCGAAGTCGAGGGTTTTGCCATTCAAGCGACGTTTACCGAAGTTGAGACCGGCAAAGGTTTCGACGCACTGGAACGCCGCCCGCAATTAGCCGCCGCGCTCGCAGATGCCAAAAAACTGAAATGCGCCGTCATCGTCGCCAAGCTTGATCGCTTATCGCGTGATGTCGCCTTCATCGCCGGACTGATGGCGCAGCGCGTGCCATTCATCGTCACCGAGCTTGGCATCGATGCTGATCCGTTCATGCTGCACATCTATGCCGCTGTTGCTGAGAAAGAGCGGCGCATGATCGCCGAGCGAACCAAGCTTGCGCTAGGCGCTGCCAAGGCCAGAGGCGTCAAGCTTGGCGG